>JAABUZ0100001006.1_pt1 | contig 58227 bp, 56 predicted proteins | sample 5562091 | NCBI WGS metagenome assembly JAABUZ01 (sample SAMN12813069, study PRJNA571459) | rock metagenome | isolation source: Antarctica rocks | place: Antarctica: Victoria Land, Linnaeus Terrace sud | collected 2015-12-21 | reverse complement strand
CCCGGAGACAACCCACCCGAGCCCACCCTCGGGCCACACCCATACCCGGCACACCCCAGCAGCCATCCGAACATCAACAGTCCCAACTGGAGAGCAACTCACGCACTACTCGTGGAATCGGGTCAGAGGCTCCCTGAGCTGCCCGCGGTGCGGCTGGGTTCCTGGGATGCCCGGGGGGGGCTTGCGGAGTGCGCCTGACCGCGCCGAGCCGCTACCACATGCCCCCCCAACCCGGCTGGGACGACCCGCAAGACCAGGCTGCGGACTACACCGCGGTTCGGTGCACGCCGGCTCGTCCGTCGTCTGGCAACTAGGCCAGATGCGGCATCCCGGTAGGGCCCCGTGAGGTCGACGACACGCCCCAGCAGGACCTTGCCCCTGTCAGGTATGACGTCCGCCATAAAGAAGCCTCCACGGTTCCAGGGAGGAACTTAGTTGTGGATGCTGACGGGGGTGCCGAGGGGGAGGAGTTGTGCGAGGTAGCTGATGTCGGGGTTGCGCAGACGGATGCAGCCGTGGCTGATGCTGCGTCCGATGCTGCTGCTGTCGCTGGTGCCGTGCAGACCTATCTCACCGTCGCCGCCAGCGAAGCTGGTGAGCACTGTGGAGTGCCCGGACAGCCCATAGGCGTAGGGGCCGTAGCCGCTGTTGCTGGGCTGGAGCAGTTCTTTGAGAAAGAACAACCCGTCTGGGGTAGGGGTCTGGCCGGTGCCGGTGGCGGCGGGGAAGACCCGCACGCTTTGACCATCGCGTAGCAGGGTGAGTTGGTGGCGCCGTTGGTCGATGTCCAAGGCGTAGCGCAGGCCGCTTAGGGCCACGTCGCTGTCCCGGACCCAGCCGGTGCTGCCGTTCGGGCGGGTGGGCAGCAGGACCCGTACCCAGCCTGGAAGACGGCTCTGCACCAGCAGTGTCAGGGGCGCGCCGGACGGCAAGGGATTGCTCAGACGTGCAGTGGGCGGCCCGTCCGGGCCGTCGGCGACGCTCAACGAACTCGAGCGCGCGGCGGCAACGTACGCCGAGAACGCAGGCGCAACGGGGGGTGCCGTCGCACCGGCCGGCGACGCCTGCTTAGGCGGGCTGCTGACGACATGGTTGCGGTCAGCGGGTGCGGAGGTCAGGACCAAGATCGAACCGGCGGTGGCTAGCAGGCCGCCAGCCACGACGATACCCAGCCGCAGGGGCCAGCTGATACGTGAGCTGGCCCCTGCGGTCGGGGTCCGGCCACCCGGTTGGTCGGGGGTCGGGGGAGAACTCATCCGGTGAAGCGGGCCGTACCCGGCTGTGCCGTCGCCGGTCCGGCCGCCGGTGGCGTGCCCGTCGCACCAGAGCCGCTACCCGGCTGACTCGGCGGCTCGGTCGGCTGGACCGTAGACGTCGGCGTCGACGTCGGTGTCGACGTCGGGGCTGGCGTCGGTGTCGACGTCGGGGCTGGGGTTGGGGTTGGGGTTGGGGTCAGGAGCACGTCCGGGCCCTTGGCCACACAGCGCGACTGCGAGATGATGATGTCGCCGGCGGCAAGCATGTTCGCGAGGCGCACGTGGATGGCGTTGACCGTGATCGAGGTGCTGCGGCCGGGGGAGTCCGACCGGATCTGCTCGTTGAAGGTCACCGACCCCAGCCCCGGTACGGCGATGGTCGTGTTCGGGGCCGGGTTCACCGACAGCCCAGGCAGGTTCGTGCCCAGGATGGTGGTGCTGCCGGTCGAACCCGGTCCGGAGGCGGTGCAGCTGCTCTTGACCACCGACGCGGTCAACGCGCCGCCGCCGAGGTTGACGGTGGCGGTCTCTGCCGAGCTGTTCGTGGTACTGGTGTGGGAGCCCAGCCGGCTGCTTGAGGTCGACACCGTCAGCACCCCGGCAGACAACAGCATCGGCACCGTCGCCGATGCCAACCTGTTCGTGAACGGTCCGCCGCCACCGGCCGGAAGCGTCACCTGGGGCATCGGCCCGGAGCTGACCGGCACGTTCCCGGCCAGCAGATTCACCGCCACGCTCTCCCCGTAAGCACCGCCGCCCACCGAGGTGACATCGGCGTTGGCAGGACCGGTGGCCAGCAGCCCAGCCAGCACAACCGAGCCCACCGTCGGCAGGACGACCCAGACCGCGGTCCGAGTAGAACGTGAAAGCAGTGCTCTTGATGCCATGTAACCCTCCAGCAGAACTGTGAACTCGGTGGACAAGGAGCACATCGTGACATGCCGCACACAGACTGTCTGCATTTCGCGACTTGTTAAACCAACGATGTTTGTAAAACGCCCGAGTTGTCCTCCTTACGGATGGTTCAAGTTCGCGCTGGTGTAGCGCAGCCGCAGGGGCCGCCGGTACCGGCCAGGCCCTTGACTATTGCGTCCCAGCGCGGGCCATGACTTGCCTGACCCTGATCGTGCGGCCAGGCCGCCGACTGGTGCGGTCGCGTACACGGGCGCACAGCAGACGTGCAGCACACGTCCAAAGGCCAGCACGATGACAGCCGCCGACCAACAACGTGCCGCGCGGGCAACGCACACCGGCAGGGCCTGGAGGCCGGCAACGTCCGTGCACGAGCGCTCGACCGCTCAGGGATGGCGGATGGTCTGGCTGCCTGCGGGTGGACCGGTGCCCGTGGCAGAGTCCCCCCGCCCGGTTCGTGGCCAGGGTGAGGGGTGGGGAGTCCACGTGCGGAGTGCGAGAAGCGACGGCCGGACCCATCCCGTCGGCGACGACGAGGGTGCGGAGCGTTGGTGGCAGCCTCACCGCCCCGCTCCTGAGGCTGGTGCACGAGCCGGTGCGCACGGCCTGACAGCGGCAGTTCTAAAAGCGCAGCTCAGACAAAGGTGTGGAAGGTAAAGGCCCAGGTCATCGAATGAGCCTGTTCAGAACCCGTCTTATAGACCGGCTCGTCCCACCTGGCGCAATACCGGCTGCTGTCGGCACACGCGGGCGTAACTCGCTGTGCTTGCGCCGGGATGACTACTGTCACCTCGTGGACGACGCGGACCTGAATTTCTACTTCGACCCGGTGTGCCCATTCGCCTGGATGACCAGCGGTTGGGTGCGTACCGTCGCGGCTGCGCGCGACTACAGCGTCGACTGGCGATTCATCTCACTTCGCCTGATCAACGCCGATGTCGATTACGACGCGCAGTTCCCGCCGGAGTATGAGGCCGGCCACACCGATGGGCTCAAGCTGCTTCGGGTCGCGGCTAAGGCCCGTGCCGAGCATGGCCGGGAAGCGATCGGGCCGCTGTACGCGGCGCTCGGCGCCCGGTTGTGGGACACCGAGCGCCCAGCCGGCCAGCGGGCCAACCGGGAGATGGTCGAGCCGATCCTCACACAGCTTGGGCTGTCGACGGGGCTTGCCGACGCCCTGGACGACACCGCGTGGGACGCCGAGCTCCGCGCCGAAACGGACGAGGCGCTCAGCCTCACCGGCAAGGACGTCGGCACCCCCATCCTGCATTTCCAGCCCCCCGCGGGGGTGGCGTTCTTCGGTCCGGTGATCAGCCGGCAGCCTGCGGAGGAGGACGCCCTGCGGCTCTGGGATCACGTCATCGGGCTGGCCAGCTTCCCCGGCTTCGCGGAGATGAAACGCAGCTTGCGGGAGCTGCCGCAGCTGCGGGCGCTCGGTGTGGGTTCCGGCGAGGTCGGGGTCCAGGAGGATTGGCACGGCGGAAGTCGTCGGCACAAGAAGTAGGCGACACGCTTAGGCGGGGTAGAGGGCGGTAATGACATCGACGGGACTGGGGGACGAGCCCTCGATTGACGTGGTCTTGCCCACCTTCGCGGTGCTGGCGCGCTTTCGCGAGCCGGCCACCACCGGTGAGGACGCCGTCCGCGCCGTGGAGCGGCGCCTGCGCGACGCCGAGGCGCCATTCGACCAGGTGACGGCCGTAGCCGGCGAACACGACGGCACCTGGACGGTGACCGCCCGGTTCGTCGTGGCCTCGCTGGATTCGTTGACGGCAACCGACGGGGTGCACGGCACGCTCCAGGCTGCGGGAGTGGGCTGCGAGGAGGTCTGGGTGGGGGAGCGCTACACCTGAGGCGTCGGCACCGATCCGGTCAGGCGACCTCCGCCGACCGGGCAGCCTCATCCCGTGGCGTGCCCTGCTCGGCGAGGAGCTGCTGGCGGTCGGTCTCCGTCAGACCACCCCAGACCCCATATGGCTCCTGGGCGGCCAGGGAGTATGCGCGGCAGCGGACCAGGACCGGGCAGATGGCGCAAACCGCCTGCGCTGCGCGCTCCCGCCGGCTGCGGGAAGGTTCCCGCTCCCCGTAGGGATGGAAAAACAACTCCCCGTCGGCCTGGCGACAGGCGCCCTGCAACTGCCAATCCCAAAGCTCGCTGATCGCCGGTGGACGCTCGGGGTGTGCCGTCGGTGCCATCGTTCACCTCAACTTCCGGCCGCAGGGCGGTAGCGACCCCGCGAAATGTCTTGTGAAAACTTTCACGAGCTGAGCAAACTATACCCCCGCCCCGGCGTCTGCGCGACCCTCTTGGCGAGGTCGCCGGCACGTCGCGGCGCTCGGGTGGGCGCCCGGGGGCGGGCTAGGGCTTGGCTAGGGCGCGCGAGGGCTGTCCTAGGGCGGCCTAGGGCTTGGCTAGGGCCGCGGCGTCGCCGGGGCCGATGGCGGCGGGGCCGGGCTGCCGGGAGGCGGCGGCGGTGGTGCTGTTCGTACCGGGCGAAGCGGCGGCGAGGGCCGGGCAGCGGCCACCGTTCCCAAGGCCGAGGCCCCCGGTGCCGCAGGACGACCGGTCGCCGGCCCGCCGGGTAGCGCGGCCGGACCGGGTAGCGCGGCCGGACCGGGTAGGGCCGGCAGGTGAGGGGGCGGGACCCCGGCGTCTACGCTGCCGGCCGCCCCTGGCCCGACCCCCGGCGGCAGTGTGGCGATCAGGGACTCGGTCTCGTGCAGCGCCCCAGCCAACGCCGGGCTGGCCGGGGCGCCGTCGTGCCGTAGCAGGCTTCGTTCGCCGCGCAGCAGTTGCCATGCCGCTTGCGCCTGCGCTGGGTGATGGCTGGCGTCGGCGAGCAGCTCCCGCAGGCTGCGCTGGAGCGCATCGGCCGCCGCTGCGATCTCGGGCGGTTGCCGCCTGTCGGCGGCGAGGGCAAGGGCGACGTAGCGCTGCGCGGCACTGAGCGCCATCTGGTTCGAGCTGGTGGTTGTGGGGTGGGTGGTGTGGCGGGCGGCAACTGTGGCCCCGGCGGCACCCAGCAGCGCGGCGGCCAGTGCCACGAGCGCGACCACCGGGAGGCGCAGCCGATAGGTTCCGGTGCGCCCCGGGCCTCCCGCAGCGCGCTTGCGGGTTGCCTGCAGTCGGGTTCTGAGCACAGCCAGCTGGCGACGCTCACCGGTGAGGATCTCACCGGCGATCTTGGCCGACCCCACATCAAGGGCGGCGGCCGCGATCGTGAGGTCGGTTTCCAGCGCCAGGCGGAGGTCCGCGACCTCACGGAGCAGGTCCTGCACATCTTCCCCGTTTGCGGCGGCGAGCTCAGCCAGCCGCGCTTTCGTAGGGGAAGGTGGCCGGTGCATCGCCCCCCGATCCTTGCTGGAACTGGTCCCGGTAGTGGGCCCTGCCGACACTGTTCGCCGTCGGCGCGAACTTCCCTTCCCGGGTAGGCCAGGATCGTCACTATGAGTTCTGCGAGCGGTGAGGCCGAGCGTCGCGAAATCGACGAGCGGCTGGCCGGGGCGACGATCGGCATCTTGGGGGGAACCGGCGCCCAGGGAAACGGGCTCGGGCGCCGGTTCGCCGCAGCCGGCCATCCGGTCCTTCTTGGCTCACGGGTCGCTGCCAGGGCACAGGAGGCGGCCGGCCAGCTGGCCACAGCAGGCCTTTCGGTGTCCGGGGTGGCCAACGCCGACGCCGCTGCCGCCGACGTGGTGGTGGTTGCCGTGCCCTACGAGGGGCACGAGTCGCTCCTGCGCTCGCACGCCGCTGCCCTGGCTGGCAAGGTCATCATCGATTGTGTGAACCCGCTCGGGTTCGACCGGCAGGGGGCCTACCCGCTGGCGGTCCCGGCCGGGAGCGCCGCGCAAGAGGCGGCGGCGGCACTGCCCGACAGCCAGGTCGTGGCAGCGTTCCATCACGTGAGTGCCGTGCTACTCGCCGATCCCGAGGTGATCGAGGTGCCGACCGACGTGCTGGTCGTCGGTGACGATCCGCAGGCAGTGGCGCTGGTTCAGGCCCTGGCGGACCAGATCCCCGGAATGCGAGGGATTTACGCAGGGCGGCTGCGCAACGCCCATCAGCTCGAGGCGCTGACGGCAAATCTGATCAGCGTGAATCGACGCTATTCGGCGCACGCCGGCCTGCGCGTCACGGACGTGTGACGCGCACCGGTGTCGAACATTGAGCACCGCGATGACCTCGGCCGCCCGGTACGCGTGCCACATTCGGTCGGCCGAGTGGTATCCCTTGTCCCGTCGCTGACCGAGTCCGTCGCGGCAACTGCCCCGGGCCTGCTGGTCGGAGCGACCGATTGGTGCACCTACCCTCCTGAGCTTGCGGTGACCCGGGTGGGGGGCACGAAAAATCCAAACACCGCGGCGGTGATTGGCCTGCGGCCTGATCTGGTAGTCGCCAACCAGGAGGAGAACAGGGACGCCGACCTCAGGGTGCTCCACGACGCTGGGATCGCGGTGTGGATCACCGCGCCCACGAGCGTGCCAGCCGCGCTCGAGTCGCTCGGGCGGATGCTGGCCGTCTGCGGCGTGCCAGCGCCTGGGTGGCTCGCCGAGGCCACCGAGCAGTGGGGGCCGCCGCATGTGGGAGCCCGCCGGCGGGCCCTCATCCCGATCTGGCGGCGCCCGTGGATGGCACTGGGGCGCGATACCTTCGCCGGCGACCTGCTGGCCCGGATCGGGGTGGACAACGTTCTCGCTGCCCATCCGGACCGCTACCCACGCTTCGAGCTGGCTGCCACACCCCCCTTCGAGCTGGTCATACTGCCCGACGAGCCATATGCGTTCGGGGCGCACGACGGCCCAGAGGCCTTTCCCGCGCTCACGACCCGATGCGTGTCCGGCCGCCACCTGACCTGGTACGGGCCAAGCCTGGTGCAGGCCAGAGCGTTGCTCACCGCTCAGCTGTAGCTGTGCTCCGGACCGGGGAAGACGCCGTCGCGAACCTCGGCGGCGTAGTCACGCGCGGCCGTGAGCAGGGTGCCGCGCAGGTCGGCATAGGCCTTGACCAGTCGCGCGGTTGGCTGCGGGGAGAGCCCGGCCATGTCTCCCCAGACCAGCACCTGCCCATCGCAGTCGGGGCCGGCCCCGATGCCGATGGTCGGTATCGGGCACTCGGCGCTCACTCGCGTCGCGACCGGCGCCGGAATCATCTCCAGCACGACCGCGAACGCCCCCGCCTCCGCGAGGGCTCGCGCGTCTTGGATGATGTGTTCCCCCTCGGCGCCGCGTCCTTGAACGCGGTAGCCGCCGAAAGCGTGCACCGATTGGGGCGTGAAACCCAGGTGGGCCATCACCGGGACCCCCGCGTCGACGATGGCCTTTACCGCCGGCAGCAGGCGCGCGCCCCCCTCGAGCTTGATGGCCTGCGCGCCCCCCTCCTTCACGAAGCGGACAGCGGTTTCCAGCGCCTGCTGCGGCGAGGAATGGTAGGACCCGAACGGGAGATCGGCCACCACCATTGCGTGCGGTGCACCGCGGACCACGGCGCGCACCATGGGCAGCAATTCCTCCACCGTGACCGGCAGCGTGTCGTCATAGGCCAGGACGTTGTTTCCCGCACTGTCCCCAACCAGCAAGATGGGGATCCCCGCCTCGTCGAACACCGCCGCGCTCTGCCGGTCGTAGCTGGTGAGCATGGCGAAGCGTTCACCGCGCTCCTTGAACCCGGATACGTCGCGGACGGTTGTTCTGCGCGCCCGAGCCGTGGCGCCGTAGGGGGCTGGCTGCGGCGGGGGCGCAGATTCGAGGGGCGCGCTCATGGAAGACCTCCTGGACTCGGGGCCATGAAAGGTCCCCGGACGACGGCACTGGGCGGAGCCTTTCACGGTCGCGTGCCATCCCTCGCCCGGAGGCGCCGTGAATGATGAGATTCATGATCGCCGGTGGTGGGTCCTTTCGGTTCTGATCCTGTCGCTGGCCGGCGTGACCTCGGACAACGGGATTGTGAACGTCGCATTACCAACCATCGCGCAGGCCCTTTCCGCCTCCCAAAGCCAGCTGGTATGGATTGTCGATTTGTACGTGCTGCCGTTCGCCTGCCTGCTATTCACGGCGGGCGTTCTCACTGATGCCTGTGGCTCCCGGCGGATGCTGGTCGGGGCTCTGATCGTGTTTGGGGTGGGCTCGCTGGCCGGTGCCGTTGCCCCGTCCGCCGGGCCGCTGATAGCGGCGAGGGCGTTGATGGGCATCGGGGCGGCCGCGATCGTGCCGAGCACCCTGTCGATCATTTCCAGCGTGTTCGGGGCGGCCGAGCGCGGCAGGGCAATCGGAATCTGGGCCGGCTTCTCCGGGCTGGGCATCGTCGCCGGGCCATTCGCGGGGGGCGCCCTGCTCGCGCACTTCTGGTGGGGCTCCGTGTTCTTGATCAATGTGCCGATCGTGGCCGTCGCGGTCGGGGCCGCGCTGATGATCATCCCCGAGTCACGCGCTCGCCGGGGTTCGCGCATGGACACCCCCGGCGTGCTGCTTTCAGTGGCCGGCCTGGGAGCGTTGATGTTCGGCGTCATCCGGGCCGGATCGGACAGTTCGCTCACGGGGGCGGCAGCGCTCGGACCGATGCTGGCCGGGGTCGCCCTCCTGGCGGCCTTCACCGTCGTCGAGGCCCGCTCGGATCATCCCGGGTTGGATACCACCCTGTTCCGTGACCGTTCGTTCGCCGCCGGCTGCCTGGCGATCACTGCGGTCATGTTCGCCTTTTTCGGCGCCAGCTTCTTCCTCATCTTCTACCTGCAGGTGGTGCGCGGGTATTCGCCGTTCCAGGCGGCCCTCCGGCTGCTCCCGGTAGCGGCCGCAATTGTGGTCCTGGCGCCGCGAAGCGCGGCGTTGGTCCACCGTGTGGGGGCAAAGCCGGTGATCACGGCTGGACTGTTGCTGGCGGCGCTGGCCTTTACCGGCTTCCAGTCGGTGACCGCGAGTTCGAGCATCTGGCTGGTCGAGCTGCTGCTCATCGTTGCGGGTGTCGGGATGGCCAGCACGATCGCGCCAGCCACGACAGCGATCCTGTCCACGCTGCCCCAAGAGAAAGCCGGCGCCGGTGCGGCGGTGAACACCATCACCCGTCAGGTTGGGGGGGCGCTGGGCGTGGCGATCCTAAGCGGTGTGCTGTCGGCCGCGTACCGGACGAATGCGGGCGCTGCCGTCGCGCTGCTGCCCGCCGGGACACGCGGCGCGGCGGGCGGATCCATTGGTGCCACGCTGGCGACGGCGCAGGCCACCGGCGGGAGCGCCCTGGTGACCCAGGTCCGGCCAGCGGCGAACGCCGCGTTCCTGGCGGCGATGCACCTGGCATCGCTGGGCGCTGCGCTCATCGTCGCCGCTGGGGCTGTGATTGTGGCGCTGTGGATGCCGGGGCGTACCAGCGCCGGCATCGACCGGGCGTTGACCGGCGCGCCCCCTACCTAGGAGCGGCTCGGGCCGCTCTCGCGCCAGCGGTTGGTGATGGGCAGCCGGCGATCGCGCCCGAAGGCCTTCGGCGTCACCTTCGGCCCCGGCGGGTTCTGCCGTCGTTTGTATTCGGCGAGGTCCACCAGCCGCACCGTCCGGTCGATCAGATCCGGATCGTGGCCGGCGGCGATCAACTCCGCGCGCCCGCGGTCGGCGCTCACATAGTCGTCGAGCAGGGCGTCGAGCAGGTCGTAGCTCGGCAGCCGGTCCGCGTCCATCTGCCCGGGCGCCAGCTCCGCCGATGGAGGTTTCGTAATCGACTCCGCCGGGATCGGCGGGGCGCCCGGCGACTGCGCGTTGCGCCAGCGGGAAAGATCCCACACCAGCGTCTTCGGTATGTCCTTGATCGGGGCGAAACCCCCTGCGCTGTCGCCGTAAAGGGTCGAGAATCCGGTCGCCAGCTCGCTCTTGTTCCCCGTGGTCAGCACCAGGTGACCTTCGCCGTTCGACAGGGCCATGAGCAGGGTGCCGCGTACCCGGGCTTGCAAGTTCTCCTCCGCCAAACCGGTCAGGTGCAGCGCGTCTTGATAGGCCTGCACCATCGTGGCAATCGGCAGCACGCGGTGCTGGGTGCCCTGCCTCCTGGCCAGTTCCGCAGCGTCCTGCAGCGAGTGCACCGAGGAGTAGGCGCTGGGCATCGCGACGGTGTGGACCCGGTCGGCCCCGAGGGCGTCAACCGCTACCGTCGCGGTCAGCGCCGAGTCAATGCCACCGGAAAGGCCGAGCACAACCGAGCGGAATCCGTTCTTGTCGACGTAGTCCCTGGTGCCGGTGAGGATGGCGGCGTAGACCTCCGCCAGGTCACCCAGCGGCGGCGCGAGGCGTTCGGGCAGCGCATCGCCATTCGAGGTGGGACGCGAACCTAGCTCGGTGCGCCTGATGGCGAGGCCGTCGACGGTGCCGACGGCTTCGCTGCCGTGAACGTCAAGGTCCAGGTCGCAGACCAGCAGTTCCTGGGCGAACTGCGCGGCGCGCCCCAGGACGGCGCCGCCGGCGGAGACGAACAGCGATCCGCCGTCGAAGACCAACTCGTCTTGCCCCCCGACCTGGTTCACGTAGGCAACCGGAGCCCGCGCCGCAGCGGCATTGTCCTGGCACAGTTTGGTGCGGAACGCCGCCTTGCCTCGCTCGTAGGGACTGCCGTTGATGCACAGCAGCAGGTCGATGTGCGCGTGCGCCGCGGCGGCGACTGGGCCGTCGGACTGCCACAGGTCCTCGCAGATCGTCAGACCTACGTCCACCCCGCCCACGCCTACGACGGCGAAGGTGTCCCCGGAGGTGAAGTAGCGAGCCTCGTCGAATACGCCGTAGTTCGGCAGATGCACCTTCGCCGACGACGCCGCTACCGCGCCGTCGAACAGCACCGCGCAGGCGTTCTGCACCCGGCCCTGCGCGCCGCGCAGGTAGCCGACCACCACCGCGATGTCCCCGCAGCCCTCCCGGCGCAGCCGGGCTGCGAGCTGCGACACGGCCTGCTCGCTGGCCTTCACGAACGAGTCGCGCAGGACCAGATCCTCGGGCGGGTAGCCGGTCAGGGTCATCTCCGGGAATGCCACCAGGCCGGCGCCGGCTGCGACTGCCTCCTTGACCCATCCGGTGACGACGTCGGCGTTGCCGGCGAGGTCACCGACGATCAAGCGGCACTGCGCCAACGCGACCCGTAGCCGGCGCTTGCCCGTGGGGCTCATCGCCTGAACCCTCCCAGAGACGGTGACGATTTACACGGTCCTGACCTGGCCCGCATCCATTCCGGTACCTGGCAGGCGCACGCTAGCCGGGTGAGCGACACCACGCGGGCCGAGTTGGCCCATCTGCTGCGGCGAGGCGCGTTCGCGCCGACGGTCGCCGAGTTGGACCGGGCCGAACGGCTCGGATATGACCGGGTCGTCGACGCCATGCTCTCGATGCCGCCGGATCCGGGGGCACCGGCGCTCCCGGACCTCACTGCGCCGCCGCCAGCTGCGAAATCCGACCGCGCGGCCGCGCAAGCCCGCCGGGTGGCCCTGCATGCCCAGACGCGGGCGTTGCAGCACTGGTGGCTGGACCGGATGACGGGCACCCTCGATCCGGCGCTGGAGCGGCGCACATTCTTTTGGCACGGGCACTTCGCCATCTCCGTGCAGAAGGTCCAAGTGGCCGGCTACCTGGCCGGCCAGAATCAGGCTTTCCGCGGGCAGGGCCTCGGGGCCTTCGATGCCCTCACCCTCGCCGTAACCCAGGGTCCGGCCATGCTGGTCTGGCTCGACGCCGCCGACAACGTCGCCGCGCATCCGAACGAGAACCTGGGCCGCGAGCTGATGGAGTTGTTCACCCTGGGGGTGGGGAACTACACCGAAACCGACGTCCGTGAAGCCGCCCGCTGCCTGACCGGCTGGTCGCTGAATCGTCGTACGGGTCAATTCGGCGTCCGGGCCGCCCGTCACGACCAGGGCGGCAAGACGGTGCTGGGGGTGACCGGGAACATGGACGGCGCGGACCTGGTGCATCTGCTCACCCGCCGGCCGCAGAGCGCACGCTGGGTGACAACCCGGATCTGGCAGCGGCACGTCGCGCCGGTGCCCCCCGGGGACCGGGCAGTCGATGCGGTGGCCGATTCGGCCGCCCGCACCCCCGATGGTGCCGTGGTGCTCGCCGACCTGTGGCGGCGGGTCCTGCTCTCAGCGGGCTTCCGGGACCCGGCTGTCCGCGGCGCGTTGGTCGCCCAGCCGGTGGAGTGGGCGGTGGGAGCGATGCGCCAGCTCGGCCTCCGGGCCCGCGACCACACGGCCCCGCTCGACCGCGCCCTCACCGGCCTGGGCCAGGTGCTCCTCGAGCCGCCAAGCGTCGGGGGTTGGCCGGCCGGCCGCGCGTGGCTGTCGACATCGGCGGTCCTAGGCAGGGCGGTGTTCGCCGAGCAGCTGGCCGCGGTCGCCGACCTTTCCCAGCTGGCCGACCAGGCGATCAGCAGCCGCGTCGATGCGGCAGCTCACCTGCTGGCGGTAGCCGAGTGGTCCCCCGCCTCCCGGTCCGCGCTCGATTCGGTGCGCAGCGACCCCGCCCGGCTCATGGCATTGGCGCTGTGCAGCCCCGAGTACGTCACGCGCTGAGGAGCGAACAGATGGACGCCCTTTCTCGTCGCCGGTTCCTGCTGCTCAGCGGTGTCGCCGGAGCCGGTGCGCTGGCCGCCGGCGCGACCAGCCTGAGTTGGTCCGACCTCGGCCACGCCGCGGCGACCCGGCCGCGTAACCCCGGCAGCGGGGTCTTGGTGGTCGTGACCCTCTACGGCGGGAACGACGGCCTGAACATGGTGGCGCCGGTCGGCGTCGGTGCCTATCACGACGCCCGCCCGAGCCTGGCGTTGGCGCCGGCCGAGACCGCACCGCTCGGCGACGGCCTCGCCCTGAACGCCGCGATGAAGGGGCTGAAGACAGCCTTCGACGACAAGCAACTCGCGGTAGTCCTCGGCGTCGGATATCCCTCCCCGAGCCACAGCCATTTTCAATCGATGGACATCTGGCAGACGGCCAGCCCCACCGGCCCCGCGGACAGCGGATGGCTCGGCCGGTGGCTCGACGCCACCGGGCGTGATCCCCTGCGTGCCCTGGCGATGGATACGACGCTGCCGCCGCTGCTCGCGGGGCGCTCGTCGGCCGGCGCCACGGTGCCAGCCGGTCCGCTGCGCCTGCCGCCAGCCCCGTTTACGAACGCCCTGTGGCAGATGGGCGCCCGGCCGCCGACAACCCCGATCACGACGGCCGATGAGACCCGTCAATCGATGCTGGACCTGCGCACGGTGGCCGCCAAGGTGGACGCCGCCCTGCCCGGGACCCATGCCGGCGCCACCGGCGTCCGGGGGAATGCGCTGGCGTCCCAGCTGTCCACCGCCGCCCGGCTGATCGCTGCCGGCCTGCCCACCCGGGTCTACGCAGCCAGCCTCGGCGGCTTCGATACCCACAGCAACGAGAAGGCGACGTCAACCCGGCTGCTCGGTGAGCTCGACGGCGCACTCGCGAGCTTCCGCGCGGATCTCGCGAAAACCCCGCATGGCAAGGATGTGACCGTGCTGGTCTACAGCGAATTCGGCCGCCGAGTAGGGGCGAATGCGAGCCAGGGAACCGACCATGGCACGGCCAACCCCGTGCTGGTACTCGGCGAAGGCGTGCGCGGCGCCCTAGTGGGCCAGCAGCCGAGCCTGACCGATCTGGACAACGGGGATCTGAAGGCGCACACCGACTTTCGCGCCGTCTACGCGACTTTGCTCGAGGGAGTGCTGGGAGCCGACAGCGCCCAGATATTGGGCACCCCGGTAGCGCGGATGCCGCGCCTCCCGCTGCTGGTCTGAGCCTCGCCGCTGGCGCTCGCAGCTCGCCGGTTCCTAGCGTGGTGGGCGCGATCCGGAACCGGCCGCGATGACCGCGATCGGGGCAAGGGGGGCGGCCAAAATCAGCGCGGCCACCCTGATCGGGGTCGGCGCCGGCACGAAGAATCCAAACAGGACCAGCCCGAGGCAGGGCAAGATCACCGAAAGGTAGCGCCGTTTGCGCCGGGCCACATCCGCTTCGAGTGCCTCCCGTGGGGTGGGGGTGACGACATCGAATGCTCTGATGGTCCGGCGCCTCACGCGCATCTGGTTGCTCCCGCTGTCAACGGCGGATACGGCTACGCACACCGTAGGCCGCGGCGAGCAAGACCAGCGCGCTCACCGCGACCGGTAGGGGTAGCCCGGTGGCGGCCAGCGCCCCCCCGTTAAGCGCGGCGCTGTTCGACGTGGCGCCGCTCGCCGCGGCCCCGTTCCCCGCGCTGCCGTTGGTCGTGGCGCCGTTGGAGGTGGCGCCGCTTGCCGGGGAACTGTTCGCCTGGCCCGGCGTCGGGGACGTGCTCTGGGCTGGGCCGGGCGCCCCGACCGACGCGGGGGAGACCCCGCCAAGGTCCACCAGCAGCCCGCTGACCTGGGGGACCCCGAAGCCGGTGGTGTAGTCCCAGCCGGCCGTGGCGGCGTGCAGGCCGTTGCCGCCGACGGTGATGTCGTAGAAGTCGCGCGCGGCGGTGGTGGGGTTGTTCCCGACCTTGTAGAGCAGGGGTGAGGCGAAGCCGAGGTTGTGCCCGGCACCCCCCTGCACCCGGGCCCACATGCCGAGCCACAGCGGACTGGACAGGGACGTCCCCCCACCCGAGGTGAACCCGCCGCTGCCGACGACGCCGTAACCGTTGCTCACAATGTCGCCGGATTGGGCTGCGACGTCAGGGACACCTCGGCACAGCTGGCCGGTGGCCGTGGTGGAGCCGTCGGCGCCGACCACGCACGGGAGGGTGATGTTGGGAGTGCTCCTCTGCCAGGAAGGCGCGGGCTGGTACAGCGACGCGCCCCCGCCGCCGAACGTCCAGGCGTATTCCAGGTTACGGGTCGCGGGTGGCTGGCCCGGCTTGTAGGTGTCCCCGGCGCTGCTGCCGTTGTCATTCGTGTAGAGCACCGTGCCGCCGACCGCGACCGCGTTCGGGCTCACCGCCGGGTAGTTCTGCTCGGGCACGCCCTGGTTGAGGACGCCGTTGCCGGCTCCGATCACGGGCAGCACCACAACCGGGCAGCTGGAGCCGGTGTCGCCGGCCGAGGCGAATAGGGTCTTACCCATCATGACGGCGGTTTTCAGAACCGGGTCGACGGCGCTGGCCTCACCGTTGCCGAATGCCTGCACGGCCGTCGGGCCGCCGCCGAGGTTGGCGTTGGTGGGGCCGAGCGGGCCGGTGAATACCCCGTTGGCCGGGCTGGATTCGCACTCCCCCAGGCTGGCCGAGGCCAACTTGGGGCCGTTCGCGTCCTGCGCCCAGGCTACGAAGCTGTTGTTCAAGTCGGGGTCGAAGATTGACTTGGCGAAGTACAGCTCCTCGCCCGCCGACCGTGGCGCCATGCCGCCGGAAGCCTGGGTGTCGATCTGCCATTCGCCGTCGCCGGTGGTGTCCGTACCGCAGCTGCCGCCCTGGACACAGTTCACCGTGAGGGGCACCTGCGGGAGCTGGTATTTGGCCTCCTGCTTGCGCAGGTAGCCAAGCAGGTTCTTGGGGTCCCCCTCCCCGATGATTGCCATCCTGACGCCTTGGCCCTCGTAGGCGGCCGGCTGCTTGTACACCGACCACAGGTCCTGCGGGGTGGTGAGCCCGGTGCAGGTCCCCTGCAGGCAGGTGTCCTGCGCGGGACGGGCCGGATTGCTGGCGTGCTTGACATCGGCTGGGCGGGTGAAGTGCTGCAGCGTGTTGAGCCCGACAACCGTCGTGATGCCGTCGGCCTGCGGCACGAAGGGGCCGGCGGTATTGGCCAGGAACGACACCCCCTGGGCGGTGTAGCGGCGTTCGGTCACGCCGAAGGCCCGCTCCACCTGCGCCACCGTCCCCGTGGCCGACACGTAGTCGCCGGTGGCATCGACGTTTTGCACGGCCAGCCCCGCGCCGCGCAGGCGGCTCACCACGTCGCCGGTGCGTGCGGCCGGTACCCCGAAGCGCGCCACCACCTGCTGCAGCGTCAAGAAGCGGTGGAAGTCGGGGCTGGCAGGGTCGTTCTGCCGAGCCAGGAACGCGTCCTCGCCGGCCGGATCCGGCCGGTGAAGGGCCACCCCGATGGTCAGCGGCGCAGCCGGGTCGGCCGGCTGGGAGGCCAACTGCGAAAGGGACGGCAAGACGTTGCCGGCGATCTGGACCTGCGCGGTCGAGATCGGGAGGGCGCCCGCGATCAACTCCAACCGAGAGGGACAGACCTCCCCTTTCGACGTCCCCCGCCGGGTTCCTGCCTCGCCGCCCAGGGTGCGTACCGTGCTCGATAGCGGGTGGCACGGTGACCCGGCGGACTCCGACGACTGCCCGATGCCCTACCGGCCCCTGACCTGCGGAGATGAGTTCTTTGGATAAGCAGCAGGAGTTCGTCCTGCGCACCCTGGAGGAGCGGGAGATCCGCTTTGTGCGGCTGTGGTTCACCGACGTTCTGGGGGTGTTGAAATCGGTGGCCGTCGCGCCGGCCGAGTTGGAAGGCGCCTTCGCCGAGGGGATCGGCTTCGACGGGTCGGCGATCGAAGGCTTCGCGCGGGTGTACGAGGCCGACATGCTGGCCCGCCCGGACCCCGCGACCTTTCAGGTCCTGCCGTGGCGAGGGGAAAGCCCGGGCACCGCTCGAATGTTCTGCGACATCTTGTTACCGGATGGTTCGCCGGCCCCGGCCGATCCTCGACACGTGCTTCGCCGGGCTCTTAGCCGGGCCGCGGAGCAGGGTTTTACCTTCTACACCCATCCCGAGATTGAGTTCTTCCTGCTGCAGGGCGCGCCACAACGAGGTGCGGCGACCCCCGAGCCGATTGATCGAGGGGGGTATTTCGACCTCACCCCGCACGGGGAGTCCCACGATTTCCGCCGAGAGGCGATCACGATGTTGGAACGGATGGGGATCAGCGTCGAGTTCAGCCATCACGAGGTAGCCCCGGGCCAGCAAGAGATCGACTTGCGGTACGCGGATGCGCTCAGCACCGCCGACAACGTGATGACCTTTCGGGTGGTGATGAAGGAAGTTGCCCTCTCCCAGGGCGTCTTCGCCTCGTTCATGCCCAAACCGTTCACCCACCTGGCCGGCTCCGGGATGCACACCCACCTGTCGCTGTTCGAAGGCGACCGGAACGCCTTCCACGACCCGGGTGATCCCTTTCATCTGTCGGCCGCGGCGAAAAGCTTCATCGCGGGCCTTCTGGTGCATGCCGCGGAAATCACGGCGGTGACAAACCAGTGGGTGAATTCGTACAAGCGACTGATTTCGGGAGGCGAGGCTCCCGCCTACGTGTGTTGGGGCCACAACAACCGAAGTGCGCTGGTCCGGGTGCCGATGTACAAGCCGACGAAGGGTAACTCCACCCGGATCGAATTCCGGTCCCCTGATAGTGCCTGCAACCCCTACCTTGCCTATGCGCTCATCCTGGCTGCCGGGCTGCGCGGCATTGACAAGGGCTACGAGTTGCCACCGGGCGCGGAGGATGATGTCTGGTCCCTGACCGATCAGGAGCGCCGAGCTATGGGCATCGACGCGCTGCCGCATTCGCTCTCTGACGCGATTCGGGCGATGGAGCGCTCGGAGTTCGTCGCCGCGACTCTCGGCGAGCATGTCTTCGACTTCTTTTTACGCAACAAGCGCGCCGAATGGGACGCCTACCGCCGCCAGGTCACCCCCTTCGAGCTGGAGCGCTACCTGCCTACGCTGTGATGGCTGGGCGGCGCTAGCGTCGTCCCGGAGAACCGCCGTCAGATGCGGCCACCGACGGGGAGGCGACCGATGACCACCGCACTGGTCGTGGAGCACGTCCAGCAGGAGGGCCCGGGCCATCTCGCGCTTTGGTTGCCGCAGGCGGGCCTTCGCCTTGCGCGATGCCGGCTCTGGGCTGGGGATCGACTGCCGAGCGAAGCCGACCATGAGGCGCTGATCGTGATGGGCGGCCCGATGGCGGCTTACCGGCGCGACGCGACGCAAGCCGGGGAGCTTGCGTTGATCAGAAGCTTTCTCGACGCGGGGATCCCGGTGCTCGGGGTCTGCCTCGGCGCCCAACTGCTCGCTGTTGCCGCCGGGGGACAGGTCGATGCGCATCCGGGCGGCCCGGAGTACGGGGTGGGTCTTGTCCGGCGAGCCGATGCCGGCGCCGAGGACCCGCTGTTCCGGGCGGTTCCGTTTTTGCCCGACGTCGTGCATTGGCACCGTGATCAGGTGAGCGTCCTGCCGCCGGGTGCCGTCTCGTTGGCCCGCGGTGAGCACACCGAGCATCAGGCATTTCGGGTGGGGCCTAGCGCGTGGGGGCTGCAGTTTCACGTCGAGGTGGACGAGGCGACCGTGGCTCGGTGGGCAGCCGACGACGGTGTCGACCCCGAGACCGTGCTGCCGTTCGCCGACGACGTCGACCTCGAACGCACCTGGCGTCCGGCCATGGAGGGGTTTGCCCGCCTCGCGCAGGGGCTGTTCACCGGGACGACGCTGACCTCGTGACCTCGTGACCTCGTGACCTCGTGACCTCATGACCCGGTGACCTGGTGACCGCTGGCCGGGAATTGCTCTCGGGGGCGTGGCTTGCCCGGCTGGGTTTCATCGACACCGCCGGTTCGGCCGCGACGCTCGCCGCGCTCCGGCTGGCCGGACCCGGGGCGCCGCACGACGATCCAGACCGGCTCGCGCTCGTGGCGGAATTGGCCAGGGCGGCGGACCCTGACCTTGCCGTGAGCGCACTGGGCCGGATGGCTGCAGCAAGCATGGACGCCGGTGAGCTCCTGACCGCATTACGCACTCACCCGGGCCTGCGCAGCCGGTTGTTCGCGGTGCTCGGGGCGAGCGCCGCGCTGGGGGAGCACCTCGCCCGGCAGCCGGACGAATGGCGAACTCTGGCCGACGACGCGGTGGCGACAACGCGCCCCAGCGCCTACGGATTGCGCCGAACCCTGCTCGAGGTGGTCGGCGCCGACCCGAATGAGCGCCGGCCCTGGGGAGTGGAGGATGCGCGCGCTCGGGACGCCAGCGCCGCCACGGTGGCGTCGCTGCGGCTTGCCTACCGTCGCCAGCAGTTGCTGCTTGCGGCCAGGGATCTGGTCGGTGGGGTGCTGGTTGACGATGTCGCAGCGGAACTCGCCGACCTGGCCGCCGCCGCCCTCGAGGCGAGCCTCGCCGTCGCGGCGGCAACCCTGCCCGCCGGTAGTGCGGCGGCCCGGCTCGCGGTGATCGGCCTGGGCAAGTGTGGGGGACGGGAACTGAACTACGTAAGCGACGTGGATGTCGTGTTCGTCGCGGCACCGCTGGATGGCGGCGAGGACCAGGCCGCGCTGCGGACCGCCACCCGATTGGCGACGGGGCTGATCCGGATCTGCGGCGAATCCGGCCCGGATGGCGCCATGTTTGCGGTGGACGCTGGGCTGCGTCCGGAGGGGCGCCTCGGTCCGCTGGTGCGCAGCCTGGCCAGCCATCGGGCGTACTACGAGCGCTGGGCGCGGACCTGGGAGTTTCAGGCCCTGCTGAAGGCGCGTCCGGTGGCGGGTGACCTGGGTGTCGGGACCGCTTACTGCGAACAGATCTTTCCCATGGTCTGGTCCGCAGCCGGGCGGGACAGCTTCGTCGCCGACGTGCAGGCAATGCGTCGGCAGGTGGAGCGTTCGGTTCCTGCCGGGGAGGTCGACCGTCAACTTAAACTCGGGCCTGGCGGCCTGCGGGACGTGGAATTTGCCGTGCAGCTGCTGCAACTTGTCCACGGCCGATCCGATGACCGGCTCCGCAAAGCGGCGACGCTGCCTGCGCTGCAGGCCCTTCGGGACGCAGGGTACGTGGGCCGTAAAGACGCCGATCGGCTGGCGGCCGCCTACCGATGGTTGCGGGCGGTGGAGCACCGACTCCAACTACAACGATTGCGTCGCACGCACAGCGTTCCTCGGGACCCCGCCGCGCACCGGTGGGTGGCCCGGGCCAGCGGCTATGTGGACGTGAGCTCGTTCGAGCAGGCGCGCCGAGCGCAGTCCGGGCAGGTCCGGCGGCTGCACGAAAAGCTGTTCTACCGGCCGTTGCTCGACGCGGTGGCCCGGCTGGCCCCCGACAGCGCACGGTTGAGCGAGGAGCAGGCGCGGGCCCGGCTGCGCGCGCTGGGTTACGCCGATCCGGAGCGTGCGTTCGCCCACCTTCGAGCCCTCACCGCGGGGGTGAGCCGGCGGGCGGACATCCAAACGACCCTGCTACCGGTGCTGCTGGGCTGGCTCGCCGACGCCGCCGATCCAGATGCCGGGCTCCTGGCGTTCCGGCAGGTCTCCGACGCGCTGGGGGCCACCCCGTGGTACCTGCGCCTGCTGCGAGATGAGGGCGTCGTCGCGGAGCGGTTCGCGAAGGTTTTGGCCAGCGGGCGCTACGCCCCGGACCTGCTCAGCCGCGCCCCCGAGGCGATGCGCCTACTCGCCGACGAGGCAACCCTGCTGCCCCGGCCAAGGGCCGACGTGCAGGCGGTGCTGGCAGCGACCCTGGACCGGTCGCAGTCCTGGGAGGACTCCGTTGTGCTGGCCCGTGGGGTGCGCCGGACTGAACTGTTTCGGGTGGCGTGCGCCGACCTGCTGGGCCGGCTGGATGTCAAAGCGGTCGGCGTGGCCCTTTCCGACGCGGCTGCTGTGACGGTCAGCGCCGCTTTGTGGATTGCTGCTGACAAGGTGGCTACCGAACGCCGGGCGCCGCTCCCCACCCGGATGGCGGTCATCGCCCTGGGCCGGCTGGGTGGTGCCGAAATCGGTTACGGGAGCGACGCGGACGTGCTGTTCGTGCACGAGCCGCTGCCGGGAGCAGATGAGCAGGACGCGTCAAGTGCCGCGCACGCGCTGGCACATGAGACTCGCCGGCTGCTGGCGCTCGCGGCACCCGACCCGCCGCTGCACCTCGATGCGGGACTTCGTCCGGAAGGACGTCAGGGGCCGCTGGTCCGTACCCTCGCCTCCTACGCGGCCTACTACGCGCGGTGGGCTTCAACCTGGGAGGCGCAGGCCCTGCTCCGAGCCGCACCGCTCGCCGGCGACGCGGAACTCACCGCGTCGTTCCTGGCCCGCGTTGTCGACCCGATCCGTTACCCCCGTGACTTCGGGGCGGACCAGATCCGAGAAGTGCGCCGGCTCAAGGCCCGGATGGAAGCCGAACGGGTCAGCCCCGCCCGGCGCGCACGGGACGTGAAGCTTGGACCCGGCGGCCTGTCGGATGTCGAGTGGACGATCCAGCTGTTACAGCTGCGGCAGGCACATGCCGTACCCCCGCTCCGAGTCACCGGCACCCTTTCGGCGCTGCGTGCGGCCGGCGAGGCGGGACTACTGTCCCCGCCCGACGCGGAGGCACTAGCGGACGCGTGGATGCTGGCCTCTCGGGTGCGCAACGCGGTCACCCTGGTCACCGGCGATTCCAGTGACCTGGTCCCGCCCACCGCCACCCGCGCGTTGGCAGGCGTTGCACGGCTGCTCGGCTACCCGCCGGACGCCTCCGTCTCCCTGCTGGAAGACTTGCGCCGACTGGCCCGACGGGCGCGGACCGTCACCGACCGGCTTTTCTACGGAGAGTCCACGTGAGCGCTGCACCGGCAAGCGTTACCAGCACCGCCGTAGCGCTGGTGGCTGCCGATGGAGTTCGGTTCGCTGTCCGCCGCGACGACCCCTCGCGTCGGCGTCGCACCACCCCGGTCCTGGCGTTGCACGGGGTTCCCGACGATGGCCGCAGCTTCGAAGCCCTGGCCGCGGTTCTGCGCAGCGACCGCATGGTGCTACGCCCCGACCTGCCCGGTCTTGGCGCCAGTGAGCTGCGCGGCCCCTACGACACGGCGACCGTCGCGGGGCGGCTCGCCGCCCTGGTGATGCACGCGACCGACGGGCTCGCCGGCGACGGGCGGGTGGACGTGGTCGGCCATGACTGGGGCGGTGTGGTCGGCTTGGCCCTCGCTGCGGCCCGGCCAGATCTGGTCCGCCGCCTCGTCGTGCTGAACGCCCCGTACCGGACTCTGGCGTGGCACCGGGCCGCGCACGTACCGTTCTTTGCCCTGCCGGCGTTACCCGAGCTCGCGTTCCGGTTGGGCGGGCGGCCACTTACCCGCGCGATGGTGCGGGCCGCGTGGCAGGCGGCGACGCCGCCCCCGCCGGAACTGCTCGACGCGGCGGCGGGCTACGCGTCATCCGCGCGCACCACGGCGATGCTCGGCTACTACCGCGCCGCCGCCAGGCACCGGTCCGCGGCCCGAATCGGACCGGTGGCGGTGGAACGGGCCCTGGTCGTGTGGGGGGCCGAAGACCCAGTCCTGACCCTCTCGGTCGCGGCAGCGGCGATGCGCGAACTTCAGGTGGGCACCCCGAATACCCGGCAGATCACCGTTCCGGGGGCAGGCCACTGGCCGCACCTGGAAGCTCCGAGCGCGGTGCTCCCCGCGATCGCGGCCTTTCTACGTGCCGAATGATCCCGGCGGCGAACCGGGGCCGGAGCAGATGGCCTGGACGGCACGGGTTCGCCCTCCTGCCAGTGATTGTCGCTGCTGCCGGTTCTGCCCTGTGGCTGTGGCACACCCCGCCGGTCGGGGACCTTGCGGCGCAGCAAGCCTGGGCGCAACTGGTGCGCCGAGCCGGCGACGTCCCGTGGTTCGCCCGGTGGTACGGCGGGGTCCCGGTCGGCGGCTACAGCCTCATCACGCCACCACTCATGTCGCTCGCCGGAGTCCGCACCATCGGGGTCATCGCGACCTTGTTCACCGCGGCGCTGGCCACGGCGTTACTGGCCCCCGCGCGGCGCCCGAGGGCCGGAGCCACGGCGTTCGCACTCGCCGCAGTGGCTGATCTGTATGCCGGACGCGTGACGTTCGCGGCCGGTGCAGCCGTCGCGTTCGGCGCGGTGCTCGCCGCCGAGCGGCGCCGACCGCGCTGGGGCGCCGCCCTCGCCGTCCTGGCCGCTCTGACCAGCCCGGTGGCCGGCCTTTTTTTGCTGATCCCTGCGGCCGTCTACCTGCTCATCGGGAGCGCCCGCCGCCGGGCCGGGCTCATGCTCGGCCTCGGCGCCGGCCTCACCATCGCTGCGGTGGCTGTGGTTTTCCCGGTCGGCGGCCGAGAACCGTTCGCCGATTTCGTGTTCCGCCCGGCACTGGAGATCCCGCTAGCGGCGGCGCTGTTCCCGGTCGGACGCCGCGTGCGCCTCGGCCTGCTGCTGGCCGCCCTCGCGGTCGCGGTTGCCTACCTCGTCCCCGGGCCGGTGGGGAGCAACGTGACCAGGCTGTCCCTGCTGGTCGCTGTCCCCACCTTTGTCGCTGCCGTGCGGCTGACCACCCTGCTGGCTGTGCCCGTGGCCGTCGTACTCGCGCTGTGGCCATGGCACCAACTTCAAGATGACTTGCGCGCGGCACGAGACGCCTCGGCTCAACCCGGGTTCTCCGCATCGCTGATCAACCGACTGGTGGCCGACCCGATGGCACTCACCCACCGGATCGAGGTCGTGGCGCCTCGGACCCACTGGGCCGAGACTCGGCTCGCCGGCAGTGGCCTGAGCCTGGCGCGGGGCTGGGTGCGCCAGGTCGATGAGGGACGCAACCCGCAGTTCTACGGCCGGGCTCCGCTGACGGCCGGGACCTACCGGTCGTTCCTGAATGCTTCGGCGGTGGCGTATGTCGCGGCCCCGAAAGGGGTCCCGGTGGACTTCGGGTCGGGCGCGGAGGCCGCGCTGGTGAGGGGCGGTGTGCCGTATCTCGCCCGGATCTGGTCCGACCAGCACTGGGACCTGTACGCCGTCGCCGACCCAGCGCCGGTCGCCACCGGCGCCGCACGGGTTACGAGGCTCACCGACACCGGGGCAGATCTGGTCGCCAGCGGGCCCGGAGACGCGCACCTCGCTGTGCGGTGGTCCCCCTGGCTCGTCCTGGACGGGGGGCAGGTGCATCGTGACGGCGCATGGGTACGGCTTCGCCTGCGCGGGTCAGGGCCGCATCGGCTTCACGCGGTCTGGCGATGGCCCGGCACGGCCGCCCTGCACTGAAGGCGCCCGGCCCGCACCCCGGGGGGCCTCCGGGCGAAAGGGCCCAGCCCGGGTGATCAGCGCCTGCACGGCGAAGCCGATCACGAGCACGATCAGGCCGCCCGCGACGTCGAGCAGGTAGTGGTTGGCGGTTCCGATGACCACCAGCATCGTGATCAGGGGATAGGCGAGCGCAAGGGCCTTGAGCCACCAGCGACGGGCCAGAACGGCGACGACGACGGCGCACCAGATCGCCCACCCCATGTGCAGGCTGGGCATGGCTGCGTACTGGTTGCTGGCCGCGTCGACGCCGTGACTGCCCCAGGATCCCCACGTGTCGAAGCGAACGACCGTATCGATGAAACCGGGCATCAGGCGGGGTGGCGCCAGGGGGTAAACGGCGAAGCCGATCAGTGCCGTCACATTCATCGAATACCAGGCCAGGCGCAGTGGCCGGGCGTGCTGGGGATGCTTCCACAGCACCCAGATGGCGATCGCACCGGTAATGACGAAATGGGCAAGGGCGTACCAGTAATTGGCGAGGACCACCAGTGAATGGTGGGCCGTCAACCAGGTGTTGACGCCGTGCTCGTGAAAGAGCCCAAGCCCGCGTTCGAGCCGCTCGATCTCCCGTGCGTGCGCGAACGCCGCACCCTCCTCGGTCGGCACCGCGTCCCGAATCACGGTGTAGACGGCATAGCCGACGGCGATGAGCAGGACCTCGTGCCACCAGCGCAGCCGCCTGGTCTTGGCCGCCGAGGGGGCCTGCGGTGGCGCGAGGTCGCGCTCCTGCGCCCGCACCACCATCCGGGCAGTGTTTCACGCCGGACCGCGAAGCGGACTACCGGAAGTCGGCGCGCCCCTGCGCAAACAGACCACCGGTTCGTCCATTGCGATCGGCCAACAGCCCGGCCAGCGTTGCCACCGCGATCTCCGCAGGTGACCGGGAGCCGATGTCGAGCCCAATCGGCCGGTGGATGCGCGCGATGTCGGAGGCGGCGACGCCACGCTCGGTGAGCGCGGCGACATGCGGAGCGGTGTGCCGCAGGCTGCCCATGACCCCGATCCAGCGCGTCGGTTGGGTCAGGATCCGCGCCAGCACGGCGCCCAACTCCGGCCTGTCATGGTCGGTGACAACGACATCGCAGCAGGCGTCCAACCCGGCCTCGGCGACTTCGGGTCCGATCGTTGGTCCGCCGCCGCGGCTGGCGTCGGGTTCTAGCACCACGACCGACCAGCCCAGCCGGGGCGCGAGGAGCACCAGTTCCCGGCCTACCGGCGAGTCGAAGACCACGACCAACCGCCGGTCGGGCGGGGCGTCGGCAACCTCCCCCTGTGCGATGGCGCAGGCCACGTCGGCCCGCTCGTCGCCGGCTCCGCGCCCGGCGGAATCTGGGAAGGGCAGATGCGAGTGCATGCTGATAACTATGGCCCGCGGCCCGGCGCCCCGGGCGGCCTGGGTGGCCTGGGTGGCCCGGTGCTCCACGGGCGGTCCGGTGCTCCCCGGCCAGGACCTGTACCCGCGAAGGGCAGCTAACAGCTGGTCCAGCAGGGGTGATCTGGCCCCGCGTGAGGCGATTCACCGCGGCGGCGGTTGGTCGTGTGTGAGCGCGGATTGCGGCACGCGGGTCAGCGCAATGACACTGACTCCCAATACCAGCAGAAGCAGGCCCAGGCCGGCACCGGCGACTGGCCCGTGCCGGATGCGTTCGTCATAAATGAGCACGCCGATGGCGATGCTCAGCAGGGGGTCGACGGTGGCAATTGCCGGGAGGCTGGCGGTAAGGGGACCGGCCTGAAAGGCGAGTTGGTTCAACAGCAGGCCACCTGCCCCGAGCGCGATCAGCGTGTAGATCTGCCAGCTCAGGGCGAGCGCCACCGGGCCACGCAGGGCGATATCGGTCGCGGCCTTCAGCAGTGCCGCGGTGGCGGCGTAGGTCGCGCCAACGGCGATACCGAGCAACGCAGCTGACCGTCCCCCCGAGCGCTGTCGACGGCCTAGCGCCACGCAGATCCCCGCCAGCAGCACCCCGATAATCGCGGCCGCGATGGCCGGCGCCCGGTCAGCCCCGTCCGTGGTGCGCACCGGATGCCCGGCGGTGCCAGCAAGGAGCAGAAATCCCGTAAGTGCGGCGGTGACGATTACACCCCACCCGATTTCTCGGCGGCTGATTCGGCCCGCCGTCCCCTGCCGCAGCAGCAGCGCGAACAGCAGTCCGCTGATAAGCAGGGGCTGCACCACCGCCAGCGCCCCCAGATGCAGCGCGACGATCTGCAGCGACAAGGCCACGGCATCCGCCACGATGCCTCCGAGCCATAACGGATGCGACAGCGTGGCTCGAATCAGCTGGCCTATCGCCCGCGGATGCAGCGTTTGAGCGTCCGGCACCTGACCAGCGCTGACGTGCTTGAGCGACGTCGCTACCGCGAAGGCGAAGGCCGAGCAGAGGCTGGCTGCGACGACGGGCCATTCCCCCACTGGCCTTAGCTTCCCCGCAAACCCGGTCGCTACGCCCGGTTGCTAGGCCCGGTCGCTACGCCCGGTCGCTGGCGCTCACTGGCGCAAGCGGGTGGATGCCTGGTGGTTGCGCCAACGCATCACCGGCGGCCGCGAGCGCCTGCTGGACGTGCCCGGTCTGCATGTGAGCTTCCAGGTCGGCCTGCTCACGCCAGCTCTCCACCGTGAGGAACGTCCCTGGTGCGGCCAAAGACTCGAACAGCTCGTAAGCCAGGCAGCCCGGTTCGGCGCGGGTTGGTGCTACCAGCGCGTGCATTGCCTGGTGGACCACTGCCTCCGAGCCGGGCTTGGCGACAAGCACTGCGACGACCTTTAACTCAGCCATGAGGCTCCTTCTGCGAGGTGGCGGACCGCCACGCTAGTCGGGGGCCGGCGGCGTCGGCGCAGCCCTGGGGTCAGCGCAGCCCTGGGGTCAGCGCGTCGGGACGGCCATTGAGGCGAGCGCCAGCCGGGTTGCGGCCGCGAATGTTGACGCCGTCCGCCAGGGCCGGGGGCATTTTGGGTTCTTCGGGCCGGCAGGCTGCGGGTCCGGGTTCTCGGCTCCGGAGAATCGTCGGTCGTCCTGCTGCACGGGATCGTGGGCTGCGGGGACTACTTCGGTGCCAGCTACGACCGTCTGGGATCGGGCCACCGGCTCTTGGTCCCCGACCTACTCGGTTTCGGTGATTCCTACCGGGTCGCCGCCCCGACCGGGTACGGGCTGACGGCGCACCTGGACGCACTCGACGAGATGGCCGAGTCGCTCGGGCTGTCCGCTGCGCTGACTGTCGTGGGGCATTCGATGGGGGCGGTGCTCGGGTTGCACTGGGCAGCTCGCCGCAGCGCCGACGTGCGCGGCGTCGTCGCGCTGAGCGCCCCGCTCTACCTGTCATCGGGCGAGGGCCTGGAACACATCCGAGGACTCGGCCGCCTGGAGGCCACGATGGCGCTCGACACCGCACTGTCTCGTCACACCTGCGCCCTGATGTGCCACTACCGACGCACCGCAGGGTGGGTGGCAGCGGCCATCAAACCCAGCCTGCCGGTGCACCTGGCGCGCCGGGGCGTGCTGCACACCTGCCTGGCCGGCCTACCAGGCGGCCATGGCCGACATCGTGCTGGCCAGCCCCTGGCAGCCAGCCCTCCAGCGCCTCGCCGTCGCAGGCGTTCCCGTCCTGTTCGGCGCCGGCCGCCGCGACCCCGTCCCGGTCCGGGATCGGGCCGAGGAGCTGGCCGCCCACTACACCAACGTCACGGCCGAGGAGACCCCTGGGCTGGACATGACCTGCCGCTCGTCGACCCCGCGTGGTGCCTGGACCTGCTGCTAGGACGTCCAACCAGTCGGTGATCAGCCGCCAGTGCCGACCTCGCGCAGCCACCCGATCAGCCCACATGGGCCACGCCACACCTTCTGCACCACCGGGCTGGTCGCCGGGATCGCCATCGGGACATGCAGTACGCGATGCGGCACGCCGACCCGCGCACCACCTTGCGGTACGACATGGCCAAGGCGAACCTCGACCGCCACGCCGCGCACGCCGTCGCCGCCTACCTCGCCGGCATGAGCATCGGTAGTGCGCCGTCCGACCGCGTCAAGATCAACGAACCCAATCGGCGTTACTGTCGTTCAATGTCCGACGAGCTAACGGCAGAAAGGGCCATCTGCATATGGTGCGGTGATCGCCTCGGCGATGCGGGGGACGGCGCCTCGTTTCTGTTTCTCGCCAAACGCGGATCTCGCTTCTTCAGCAGCCCGGAGCGTTGGTTAGAGGAGTCCCCCCACTTGGAGGGCATCAGTTCTTCTGCCGTGCGAGGTGCTTCCGCGGGTCGGTGCCGGCGGCGCAGCAGTACGCATTGCAACTCGCTCTCGACGACGAGGCGCCGGCGCATAGGTGCCGCTCTAACCAGCCTGGCTCGCTGTCGTTAGCACGAAGCCGACCTCGACGGCTGCGCGGACGGTCATCTCTCGTGGCGAGACGTTGATCACGTCTTCGGCCGCGGGACCTCCGCGCGTCATGCCGGCAGCAGCCGCGAACGCGACGGGATGGACCTCGCCGGGACCACGCAGGCCCGGCTCCGCCACCCAATGAACGCTTCCGATCTTCAGCCCGAGGGCATCTGCGTACGCGTCAGCGCGCTGCCGGGCATCGATCGCTGCGTCCTTTCGAGCCTGCTGGTAGACACGGTTCTTCGGGTCGATCTGCCAGTCCGGAGCTGCCACATCGCCACCCGCCGCTGCAAGCTCGGCGAAAATGTCGCCCATCAGCTCGAACTCAGTGATCTCGACGGTCGTGGTCCTCGAGGCGACCCACCCGGTCCGGACGCTCTCACCCTTCTTCCATCGCGACTTCGGCTGAACAACTAGAGCGCCATGAGCCACGCTCCGCCCTGCCTGCTGCCTGCTCGTGAGCACCTCGTCGACCGCCGACGCATCAACCGCCGCGTTACGATACGCCTCGTCGCGCGAAGCACCCTCGCCGCGGATCGTCACGCGAAGAAGCGCCCAATCAGGCATCGTCCGCAGCTCCGCCTCGCCACGAACAACCACTTCCGAGTCCATCGGCGAAGCCTACGATGAGCGGCGCCTGCGAGCCATTCGGGTAGTAGGTGTAGGTGCTCTCACGGATGTGACCGGCAAGTGCCGCTACACGACGTGGAACTCGATGCGGTAGACCAATGTGTCATTTTCGATCGGTCCCGCATGGGCTGCGCGCTGCCGTAGGGCGTCGCGGTCGCGCTCGCCTGAACGGGCAACGTCGTCCGCAGTCACGGCCGAGAACGGGAGCAGTTCGAGGGATTCGACTTCGAGGACGCAGCCGTGGCTCGCGTAGCGAGCGCCGACCCTGACCTTCGGACGTTTCCACAATCTGACCGTCACGGTGATGTCATCCGACGCGACGCCCTCGCGCAGTTCCGGACTGAACATCACTAACCAACGGTAGTTCCGTCCGCTTGACGGTGAGGCAAGCATCGCAAAGGAACGAGGCAGACGCCGCGAAAAGTGCCGTGATGCTCGGCGGCGCCTCCGACCGGAACCGACCGGTTCTGCCAGTTACGACGGCCTGTTTCCGGTCGTACACCTCGATCTCGTGAGGAGTAGCGCCACCCGGTCTGGGATCGGACGAATCCACGAACCGGCCTTGACTCCACATCTCGCTTGACGAAAAAAAGTATCGTTTGACAGAATCCTCAAGTGCGGATCGAGTTCACCAGCGCGAGCAGGAAGCATCGCCTCGGCCGAGCGCACGTCCGACACGTGATGACGACGCAAGAACCGGAGGAGATCAGCACGACCCCGGTGAACACGGCTGGCTCTGCGCCGGCCCGGACGACCGCGGCGTGGTGTTGGAGGTGATCGCAGGGATCTCGACAGCGGGGGCCTGCTGGTCATCCATGCAATGCCCCGAGCACTGAGAGGAGAGAGCTGACATGGCCAAGCGGACACCGCCGAAAGTCACAGCGGACACGCCAATCGGCCGCGACGTCGACATCAAGCGCGAGACCCGGCGGGACAAGCAGTGCCATCGCGTCACGGACGTGTACGTCGATCGACTGATCGGTGCAAGCCGGAAGCCCGGCCGGCCGGCTCTTTCCGAGGACGGCCCGTCGCCTTCCATTGCGTTCAGAGTGGCCGCCACTCTCAGGGAGCGGGCGAAGACAATCGCCGAACGGGAGGGAAAGAGCGTCTCGCAGCTGGCCCGAGAGGCGCTCGAGGCGCGAGTCGCGGCTTCGTAGGGGCGCGCTGGTGCGCACAGCCGCGAGCGTCCTGGCCTGACATGGCCCAGGTGCGGCGCACACTGCCATTTCCAAACGTCCGGAGGGCCGAGATCGATGGCCAACATCGCAAAGAGAGCCGACGGCCGCCGGTGGCGTGCGCGTTACCGCGACGCCGCCGACCAGGAGCGCGCCCGCCACTTCAGCCCGCAAGGTCGACGCCCAGCGGTGGCTCGAGGAGGTCACCACCTCCATGGTGACCGGGAACTACGTCGACCCGAAGATGGCCCGGACCACCGTGGAGGAGTGGACCGCCACCTAGCTGCAGGGATCCGGCACGCGGTGCGCCTCGACGGTGCGGCAGGCGCGCGTGCCCGCGGCACAGATCGTGGCCGCGTTCGGTCCCATGCGGCTGGCCGACGTGCGCCCGTCGCAGGTGAAGGCGTGGACGGCCGAGCTGAAGGCCGGGGGAGCGGCACCGTCGTACGTCTACGCGCTGCACTCGCGGCTGTCGCAGATCCTCGGCGACGCCGTTCACGACGGGTTGATCGCCCGCAACCCGTGCTCACGGCGGACGTCGCCCGCAACCCGGCCAGCAGCGCGCCTACATCGCCTCGACCGGCCAGGTGTGGTCCCTGCACGACACCGTGCCACAACACCTGGCGCCGGCGATCCTGCTCTCGCGCTGAAGCTGTCGGCGGCACAACCACGACCTGCAACACTGTTTCGCCAGCCTGCTGATCGCTTCAGGGGCCGATGTGAAGATCGTTCAGGCCCGTCTGCGGCACGCATCGGCCAAGACGACCCTCGACACCTACGGCCGTCTGTGGCCCGACAGCGACCAGTCGACGAGGGCCGCAGTCGGCCGAGTCCTCTCCGCCCGTGCGGACTTTTTGCGGACTACAGAGGCCCTCTGAAACCTGAACGTGCAGCTCAGAGCCTGATGATCTTTATATATCGTAGTAGAGGGCGAACTCATAGGGGTGCGGCCGCAGCCGCATGGCGTCTACCTCGTGCTCGCGCTTGTAGGAGATCCACGTCTCGATCAAATCCGGGGTGAACACGCCCCCTTCGAGCAGGAAGTTGTGGTCGCGCTCGAGGTTGTCGAGCACCGCGTCCAGGGAGCCGGGGACCTGCGGCACGCCCGCGAGTTCATCCGGGGGAAGTTCGTAGAGGTCTTTGTCTACGGGCGTGGCGGGCTCGATCTTGTTCTTGATGCCGTCGAGCCCGGCCATCAGCATCGCCGAGAACGCGAGGTACGGGTTGCTCGAGGGGTCCGGGCACCGGAACTCGAGCCGCTTGGCTTTGGGATTGCTGCCCGTGATCGGGATCCGGATGCAGGCGCTGCGGTTGCGCTGGCTGTAGACCAGGTTCACCGGTGCCTCGAACCCGGGGACCAGCCGGTGGTAGGAGTTCACCGTCGGGTTGGTGAACGCCAGCAGCGACGGGGCGTGCTTCAGCAGGCCGCCGATGTAGTAGCGGGCCGTGTCCGACAGACCCGCGTAGCCGATCTCGTCGTAGAAAAGCGGCGCCCCGTCCTTCCACAGCGACTGGTGGCAGTGCATGCCGGAGCCGTTGTCACCGAAGATCGGCTTCGGCATGAACGTCACGGTCTTGTCGTTGCGCCACGCCACGTTCTTGACGATGTATTTGAACAGCACCAGGTCGTCGGCGGCGGCGAGCAGGCTGTTGAACCGGTAGTTGATCTCGGACTGGCCGGCGCTGCCCACCTCATGGTGGGCCCGCTCGATGACCATGCCAGCCTTCTCGATCTCCACGACCATCTCATCGCGCAGGTCGGCGTAGTGATCGGTGGGCGAGACCGGGAAGTACCCGCCCTTGTACCGGGGCTTGTACCCCCTGTTACCGCCAGGTTCGTCCCGGCCGGTGTTCCAGGCACCGGGTAGGGCGTCAATGTAGTGGTAGCTGGAATGCTGGTTCGTGTCGTAACGGATCGAATCGAAGATGTAGAACTCAGCCTCCGCGCCGAAGTAGGCCACGTCGGCGACTCCGGATCCCTTCAGGAAACCCTCCGCCTTCTTCGCCACGTTCCGCGGGTCGCGGGTGTACTGCTCGCCGGTGAGCGGGTCGTGAATGAAAAAGTTCAGCAGCAGCGTCTTTCGCCGACGGAACGGGTCCAGCCGCGCGGTGGTCACATCCGGGCGCAGCAGCATGTCCGACTCGTGGATCTGCTGGAACCCTCGGATTGACGACCCGTCGAAGCCCAGACCGTCGGTGAACACCGACTCGTCGAAGGCACCCGCCGTCGTCGTGAAGTGCTGCATCACCCCTGGCAGGTCGCAGAAGCGAACGTCGACGAACTCGACGTCGTTGTCCTTGACGTAGGCGAGCAGCTCGTCGGGGTTCGTGAACAAGCGGGGCCTCCAGGCGTGGTCGGGCGCGGTTGTCTGGGGGTCAACCTAGTCGTGAGCGATTTCTTGCTCGTGACCGTCGCGTTTCGGCCCGGTTACGGGCAGCTACCCCCCAACCCTGCCGCGCTGGACCCACCACCGGCCACCTACGCTCAGGGCATGTTGCGCTCGCGCTCGGATGCTCGCTCCTCGCAGCTGCGCGAGGTTGCCGGCTCCTGGCTGCAGGGCCCGCCGCGGAGCGCCGCCGGGTACCCGGGTGAGCGGCTCGGGCTGCCTCGCACCGGCCGCGGGTCGATGGCGAGCTTCGGGGAGCGGCTCGGCGCGGTCGTGGTGGACCTCGCCATCTCCTCGGTGATCGGGCTGCTGCTGGTCCGCCCGACGCGCGTGGGGCAGGAGCAGCTGTGGAACCTGGTGTCGGTCGCCGCCTTCATCGTCATGACCAGCGTGCTGACCCTCACCTCGGGCCGGACCTTGGGCATGCGGCTGGCGCACCTGCAGATCGTTCGACTCGATGGCGGCACTGTCGGGCCGCGGGCGTTCGTCCGGCAATCGCTGGTCGCGGTGCTCGTTCCCGCGTTGATCTGGAACGCCGATCAGCGCGGCCTGCACGATCGGGCCTGTCACACGGCAGTCGTCCGGGTGCGCTGAGCGCCTAGCGCATGCGCCCGCGCGGCACCCGGGTCGGCATCGGGCCCTTGGGGATCGGCAGGTTGGTGTTGGCGACCGCCTTGAGCTTCACATCCAGCGCCCGGATCGCCGGGGCGCGCAGGCGCCGGGGCAACTTACCGAGGTGACTGCGCAGCTTCATCAGCGGAAGGTCGCCGTCGCGCGTGCCGACGATGATCTCGTGGACCGCTACGTCCGGGGCGATGCGGCGGGTGCGGCGGGCCTCGTTCGCCAGCAGCTCGCGTACGTGACGGCTGCGGCCTTCGGCGATGAGGATGACGCCGGGACGACCCACGACCCGGTGGACGAACTCCTGGTTGCGGTTGAACTGAACGGCCTCGGTGATCTTCCAGTCCCCGCGCATCTGTCGAACAACCTGCAGGGCAACTCCCGGGTTGTCCGCCGCCTCCGCGTAGATCCCGCGCTGCGCCCGGAATGCGAACAGGTTCGCCCCCACCAGCAGACCGACCACGACGCCGCCAAGGGGCAGCAGGATCACGTGCCCAAGCACGATCCCCAGGATCGAACCGATCAGCGCCGGCCCGAGGAATCCCCCCAGCGGCCACAGCCAGATCAGCGGTTCGTGCTTGCGGGCGATGCGATAACTCTGGACGAAGCGTTCGCGGGTGCCAGGCCCCTTCGGGGCCTGCTGCGCCCCACCTTTACGCCGGGGGAACTTCGGGATTCGGGCCACGCCCCGAGGATAGTGCTGACCCAGGTGAGGTCATCCGTACGCCGAGGTGATCTGCGAACTCGGCTCGTGGGCGAGGCGGGCGTTGGCCACCTCAAGGGCCTCGTGACTCGCGGCCCAACTGGCCGCGGACCTGCGGTGATCAGCGGCGGCGGTGAGGGCGTTGCGTCGCGCCGTGCGCTGTCCACCGTGCGGCCAGAGCAGCAGTAGGGGCTGCTGGAGGAAGGACACGTTCATGCGGACCTCCAAGGGGGGAGTGGCTACCCCAACAGGTTCGAGCATGGCTGTGTCCGTGCTGTTGCCCGCACGTGAACATCCCGCAACGACATATCCCCCAGTCGAGTGATCAGTCGGTGCTGACCCGCGCCAACCGGGCCTGGGCGTAGAGCCGTCCGGCCCGGTAGGAGGAGCGGACCAGTGGACCGCTCAGCACCCCGGCGAAGCCGATCTGCTGCGCGGTGCGTTCGAGCTCGGCGAACTCATCCGGATGCACCCACCGGTCCACCGGGTGGTGGCGCGGACTGGGCCGAAGGTACTGGGTGATCGTCAGCAGGTCGCAACCCGCATCGTGCAGGTCGACCATGGTGGCGCGGACCTCTTCAAGGGTCTCACCCATCCCCAGGATCAGGTTGGACTTGGTGACCAGCCCGCTACCACGCGCGGCGCTGATCACCGCGAGCGAACGGTCGTAGCGAAAGCCGGGGCGGATACGCTTGAAGATCCGGGGCACCGTCTCGATGTTGTGCGCGAGCACCTCGGGCGCCGAGTCGTACACCAGGTCAAGCAGTGCGGGGTCGGCATTGAAATCGGGGATCAGCAGCTCCACCCCGCAGCCCGGCAGGCCGGCGTGAATGGCTCGGACGGTCTCGGCGTAGAGCCACGCACCGCCGTCGGGAAGGTCGTCGCGGGCAACGCCGGTGATCGTGGCGTAGCGCAGCCCCATCTGGGCGACCGACCGGGCCACCCGGCGCGGCTCGTCGCGGTCCAGCGGCAACGGGCGCCCCGTATCAATCTGGCAGAAATCACACCTGCGCGTGCAGGCGTCGCCACCGATCAGGAACGTCGCCTCCCGGTCTTCCCAGCACTCGAAGATGTTGGGGCAGCCGGCCTGCTCGCAGACCGTGTGCAGCCCCTCGCGCTGCACGAGCGCCTTGAGTTCGGTGAACTGCGGGCCGGTGCGCAGGCGCGTCTTGATCCAGGCTGGTTTGCGTTCGATCGGCGTCTGCGCGTTCCGCACCTCCAGCCGCAGCAGCCGCCGGCCATCCTGGCTTGTGCTCATGCCGCTACCCCGACGAGCGAGGGCAGCCGGACCTCCACCAATGAGGTGAGCGCCGGCACGCCCACCGGTCGGCCAAGCTCGCGCGTCAGGCTGCTCACGCCCGCATCCCGAAGGCCGCAGGCGATGATCGAGTCGTACGCGTGTAGATCCGGGTCGGCGTTCACCGCGAAGCCGTGCATCGTGACCCCGCTGGCGACCCGTACGCCGATTGCGCCGATCTTGCGCTTCCCGTCGCTGGTCCACACCCCCGAACGCCCCTGGACTTGGCGGGTCGGCAGGCCCAGCGCCTCGCAGACGTCCATCAGCAGTGATTCCAGCCGTCGGACGTACGCCACGACATCGACCGGATCGGCGAGGTGCACCAAGGGGTAACCCACGAGCTGGCCAGGGCCATGCCAGGTGATCTTGCCGCCGCGATCGACGTCGATGACGGGAATCGCCGGGTTCGCCGGCCGCTCGTCGGGGCGGGTACGCCGCCCCGCCGTGTAGACGCTGTCGTGTTCGACCAGCAGCGTGGTGTCGGGTTCGCTGCCCGCCACGATCCGGGCGTGCAGGTCGCGCTGCAGCGCCCACGCCGGCGCGTAGGCGAGCCGCCCCAGCCTGCGAATGCGCACGCCCTAAGGTTACGCCGGGCGCCCGCTCATCGCGGTGGCAGCAGGCGCGGGGTGATTTGGGTCTCCACGGCACGCTCGCCGTCGCGAACCACCCGCCAGCAGTAGGCGTTGGCGCGGTCGGCAACGCAGTCGGTCAACTCGGTGCCGCGAAAAAGCAGCCCAGTACCGTCGTCGGTCGCCCAGCCGTCCGGGAGGGTTCCGTTCGCTATCAACGATTGATACGTCGGCCGGCGCCGGGCCTCGCTGTCGTAGTGCGGCGTGTTGCTGTGGGGGAGCAGTCCCAGGCCGTTCGTCACAGGTTGCAGTTCGGGGCCGAACGAGTCGGTGGTGCCGCCGACGTGCCAGCACAGGCTGCCAGCGCTGACCCCACCGAGAACCACGCCGGCCTCCCAGGCGGCCCGCATCGCCACGTCGATGCCGTGCACGCGCCACAGCGCCAGCAGGTTGGCCACGCTGCCGCCACCGACCCAGACCACGTCGCATCCCAAAAGATGCGCGGTGACGTCCGGCACGTTGGGCATGCCGAACACGGACAGGTGCGTAGGCCGGGCCCCGGCCTCGGCGAGGGCCGCGTAGCACCAGCCCTGCCAACGCGGGTCGTCCCCGCCGGCGGTGTTCACGATGCAGACCCGGGGGTTAGCCACGTGGGACAGCTCGAAGGCGTACCGCAGGATCGGGCCGGCCTCGATCGGCATCCGCCGTCCCGGCACGTACCCCCCGGAGGTGGCGAGAATGGTGGGGGCGTCGGCGCTCACGGGCGCAGGTTAGCGGAGTTGTCCACAGCGGCGTTCGTCTCTGATCGGAGATTTTGGCAGGCTGACGGCCATGCCGAAACAGCCCATGCCGCCGGTCGTACCCGGGGTCACGATCGGCGTCCAGGTGACGGACCGGCCGGGGACCTGGCGCGGGAATGACGCGCTAGGCGCCTGCGACGTCACGATCCTCGCCATCGGCGATCAACCCGGCGTGCGCGCGGCCGCGGTCGCCAGCCTGGCCGTGCTTCGCGAGCCGGGCGCCGGTCACCGCGCCCTGATCCGTGCTGTCGTCGAGATCGCGGCTGGGGTTGCCGTGCTGGCAACCGCGACGGACGGGTTCCCGGCCGGGCGGCTGGTCGGGCTAAGCCCTGGTCAGCTGGTCACCCTCGGATTGCCGTTGGCCCGCGAGCTGGGCTGGCTGCACGCCCGCGGTCTGACGCTTGGTGCTCCGAACCTGACAACCGAGGTGGTTGTTGACCAATGCGGTGCCCCCGGCCTGCTGCTGGATGAATGGTCGCGCCGGCGGCTGGACGGGACGGGGCCGGCAACCGCGGCGGACGACGTGCGCGCGTTGCGGCAGCTCCTGACGGCGGTAAGCGGCCCGATGACCCCTGCGCAGGAACGCCGATGGCACTCCTGTCGCACGCAGGTGACCGCCGTTGGGTTGGAGCGGGCGCTGCGCCGGCTGGCCCGTCCGCGGCCGCTGCCCACCTCCGCGCCGCACGCGTCCCCGCACGCCTCCCCACTCGGCGCGCGGACCGCGCAGTTGGCAATGGCCGCCGCTGGCGCTGAGGGCGCCGCCGGACCCGCCGCGTTGCGCGAGCTGGCGCGACACCCGCCGCAGGGACACTGGCAGCACCGGCTGGGCGGCGTGCTCACCGCTGCCCGCGGCCCCGCGCTCTTGCTGGTGGGCGCCGCGGCCGTGGCTGCGATCGGGTGGGCGACGGCCGGTGGGGGGACCGCCAGGACCTCGACCGCGACCGGGGCCCCCCCGGTCGCGCTAGCCGCGCCGACGACGCACCCGCCGCCGGCGCTCGCCGGGACACCCAACTGGACGGTGATCATCGCCGAGCTGGATGCCCATAGGAGCGCCGCAATGGCCGGCCAGGAAAGCCTCGGGGCGGTCGACGTAGCAGGCAGCAGCGCCGAGTTAGCGGACCTGCAGCGCCAGGACGCCCTGACCAGGCTGCACCTGCATCCGGTCGGGCTGGCTCCGCACCTGGTGCAGGTCATCGCGGCCCGGGTCACCACCGGGCGGGCGGTATTACGCGTGACCGATGAGCTCGGCTCCTACCGGTTGGTCGGCGCCGGCGGCATACCCGTCATCGTCGTCACAGCCCGCGGGCCGCGGAGCTTCACCGTCGAGCTCGCCGCCACCCCCGCCGGGTGGCGGGTGCAGCAGGTGGCGGGCGGCTCAGGTGGCGGGCGCCTCAGGCTAGGACGGCCGTGAGTGCCGCCAGCAAGGTCGGGTGAGAAAACGCATAGCCACTGTTGGCGAGGACGGCCGGAAGGACCCGCTGGCCGGCGAGTAGCCCCTCCGTGGCGAACTCGCCGAGAGCCAACTGAAGGGCGAACCCTGGCGTCGGCAGGATCGCCGGGCGATGCACGGCCGCGCCCAACGCCTTCGCAAATTCGCCCTGCGGCACCGGTTGCGGGGCAGTGAGGTTCACCGGCCCTTGGACGTCAGCGGCGCCCAGCAGGAACCGGATCGCCCCGAGCTCATCGTCTAGTGATATCCAACTCTGGTACTGCCGCCCGGACCCGAGCCGCCCGCCCAGACCCAGCTTGTAGAGCGGCAGCAGCCTGGCGAGCGCCCCGCCGGCACCTGACAGCACGATTCCGGTGCGTAGCTGGCACACGCGAATCCCGGCCCGTTCGGCTGGCTCCGTCGCTTCCTCCCACGCGGCGCAGACGCCAGCGAGAAACCCGGAGCCCTTCGGCGCGTCCTCCGTGACCACTCGAGTACCCGTGTCGCCATAGAAACCGATGGCGCTGCCCGACAGCAGCACCTGCGGCGCTGGGTCAAGTGCCGCGATCGTGCTGGCCAGCAGGCTGGTGCCGCGAACTCGCGACTGGAACACGTCCTGCTTGTAGGCAGCCGACCATCGCTTGTCGGCGATGCCGGCGCCGGCCAGGTGGATAGCTGCATCGATGCCGGCGAGAGCGGCCGGGTCCAGTCGTCCCTCCTCGGGATGCCACTGCACCTCGCCCGGCTGCCGAGGCGGCCGCCGCGACACTGTGATGACCTCATGGCCGTCGGTGCGGAGCACCGGGACGAGGTGCGAGCCGATCAGCCCGGATGCGCCGGTGACTGCGATCTTCACGGACGGTTCACAGGCCGAGGGCGGCCGCGAAATCGCCCGCCTCCAGCCGCTCCTTGACGGTGAGCAGGAAGCGAGCGGCGTCGGCGCCATCCACGATCCGGTGATCGTAGGTGAGCGCCAGGTAGACCACCGATCGGACCGCGATGAGTTCGCCGAGGTCCGGGTCATCGACGACGACTGGCCGCTTAACGACGGTTCCGGTCCCGAGGATGCCGACCTGGGGCTGGTTGATGATCGGGGTGTCGAAAAGGGCGCCACGCGAGCCGGTGTTGGTCAGGGTGAAGGTGCCTCCACCGAGCTCGTCTGGAGTGACGTCATTGCCGCGGGTCCGCTCGGCGAGGTCGGCGATCTTGCGGGCCAACCCGCCGAGGTTGAGATCCCCGGAATTGTGGATCACCGGAACAAGCAGGCCGCGATCGGTGTCGACCGCAACGCCCAGATGCTCGGCATCGTGGTAGGTCACCGTGCCCGCCTCGAGGTCCAGCGAGGAGTTGACCTTGGGATGCGCCCTGAGCGCCTCCACGGTAGCTAGCGCAAAGAACGGCAGGAAGGAGAGCTTGACCCCTTCGCGGGCCTCGAACCCGGCCTTCGCGAGCGACCGGAGCCGGGCGATTCTCGTGACGTCGGCCTCGACCACGGTGGTCAGCTGCGCGGATGTCTGGAGCGACTCCACCATCCGGGTAGCGATGACGTTGCGCAGCCTTGACAGCTTTTCGGTCCGACCCCGTAGCTGCGGGCCGGGCGCTGCCGGCGTCGGCTGCGAGGCCCGGGGGGCCGCGGCAGAAGTGCTCTCCGACGCGGCGCCCGCTGCTGGCTGCTGGTCGGCCGCTGGCCGCGCATCGGCTGCTGGCTGCTGGTCGGCCGCTGGCCGCGCATCGGCTGCTGGCTGCTGGTCGGCCGCTGGCCGCGCATCGGCTGCTGGCTGCTGGTCGGCCGCTGGCCGCGCATCGGCTGCTGGCTGCTGGTCGGCCGCTGGCGGTGCATCGGCCCCGGGCCGCTGGTCGGCCGCTGGCTCCGCGCTCGCACCGGCCGACCGGGCGCCGTGTGGCTCACGGGCCGCATCCAGCACGTCCTGCTTGCGGATCCGGCCACCGATGCCGGTGCCCTGCACCGAGGAGAGATCGACGTCATGTTCGGCAGCGAGCTTGCGCACCAGCGGGGTCACGTACGCCCCTGCCGCTTCCCCGTTGGCCGCCGGGCGGGCGTCCGCTGTTCTGGGGGAGTCGGTGGCCGAGTCCGCCCGCTCCGGCGGCTGGTCGGTCGCGGCCGGCCCCGTCTCGCGTGCCGCCTCGGGGTCGGGTTCAGCGCTCGTCTGATCGGCTGACTCGGCCGGCGCCTCGGCCGGGGCCTCGGCGGGAGAGCCCTCATCGGAGTCCCGCGCTTCGGCTGGGGAGCCCTCACCTGAGTCCTGCGCCTGCTCGGGGGCACTCTCGCCGCCGCCGTCGCCCGCGTCACCGTCGCCGCCGATCACCGCCAGCTCGACGCCGACATCGACCGTCTCATCCTCCTGCACGGTGATCTTCGTCAGGGTGCCGGAGGCGGGCGCCGGGATCTCCGTGTCGACCTTGTCGGTGGAGACCTCGAGCAACGGCTCGTCGGCTTCGACCCGGTCTCCTTGTTTTTTCAGCCACCTCGTCACAGTGCCCTCGGAGACGCTCTCACCCAGACGGGGCATCGTGACGGAGACGGCCATTGTGTGCGGAACTCCTTTTAGCGAAGCGGTGCGGGGAGAAAGGGCGGCGGCGTCCGGGCGGCTAGCTGTGGCTGTGCAGGGGCTTGCCGGCGAGCGCCAGGTGCGCCTCGCCGATCGCCTCTGACAACGTGGGATGCGGGTGGACGAGCTGGGCGACATCCTGGGCGTGGGCCTCCCAGTTCGTGATCAGCTGCGCTTCGGCGATCAGCTCACCGGCGCGCGCGCCCACAATGTGTATCCCGATTACCGGGCCGTCCTTGACGGCAACCAGGGTGACCGCCCCGGCGGTCGCCAGGATCTGCGCCTTTCCGTTACCCGCCAGATCGTAGGCGAAGGTCACCACCTCATGGCCGGCATCGGCGGCCTGAGCCGCGGTGAGCCCCACGCCGGCGACCTCCGGCTCGCAGTAGGCCACCCTCGGAACGTTCACGTAATCGACCGGTATCGGATCCAGCCCGGCGAGTTCCTCAGCCAGGAAGATCCCCTCGGCAAAGCCGACGTGCGCGAGCTGAAGGCCGGGCCGCAGGTCCCCGAGAGCCGAAATGCTGGGGATGTTGGTGCGTAACCGCCCGTCGACGAGGACGAACCCGCGATCCATGGCGACGCCGACATCGTCATAGCCCAGATCCGCGGAAACCGGGCCGCGACCCACCGCGACGAGCAGCAACTCGGCCTCCAGGGTGGTTCCGCTCTCCAGCGAGACGGTGACGCCGTGGTCGGTGACCTTCACCCCGGAGAACCGGGAGCCGAGCTCGAAGGCGATGCCGCGCTTTCGGAAGGCCCGCTCCAGCCTCTTCGAGGAGCCTTCCTCCTCGGTCGGGAGCAGGTGGGGAAGGGCCTCGACGATGGTCACGTCCGCTCCGAACGACCTCCACACGCTGGCGAACTCGACGCCGATCACGCCGCCGCCGAGCACCACCACCGAGGAGGGCACCCGCTCGAGGCGCAGCGCGTCCTCGCTGGTGAGCACACGCTCATGGTCGACATCCAGGCCGGGAAGCGACTTGGAGTAGGAGCCGGTCGCGAGCACCACGTGGCGGCCCTCAATGCGGCGATCCCCGACCTGGACGGCTGTGCGGGAAACCAGCTTGCCCTCGCCGGCTACCACCTCGATGCCGCGGCCCTTGATCAGGCCGGTGAGGCCCTTGAACATTTTTTCGACGACCTTGCCCTTGTAGGCGTTGACCCCAGCCATGTCGATACCATCGAAGCTGGCCTTGACCCCGAACTGCTCACTGTCCCGAGCGCCGTCGGCGATCTCCGCCGCGTGCAGGAGCGCCTTGGTGGGGATGCACCCGCGGTGCAGACAGGTCCCGCCGACCTTGTCCTTCTCGACGAGGACGACCGAAAGGCCCAGCTCGGCCGCGCGCAGCGCGCAGGCGTATCCGCCGCTGCCGCCCCCCAGGATGACGATGTCGACGGGGCCGTCCGTTGGCCTGGATTCCGGCACGATCGATTCCTCTCCACGCATGCGTGCTCTCGCTGCCCTTCGCGCGTCCATCCTCGCACCGCGAGCGCGGACCCGGGTCACCGGTTCGGTCCGCTGGGCTGCGCGGCCGCCAGCAGGCACAATCGCTGACAGAACCACCGTGTTCCCGGTGGGCCCAGGTCGGGGAGGGAAGCGTGGGGCTGTTCCGGCGCCGCAAGAAAAGGATCGGTCTTGATACCGGCCACCGGTACGGGCGCGCAGGCTTCGCCCCCGACGATCTTGGGCACCTGCGCGAGTTCGTGGCGACCCGGCGGGGGGTCGAGGCGTATGTGGAGCCGGCGACGAACGTGACCCCGTGGACGGTGGTGCTGGTTGCCCACGACGGCGAGTGGACGCGACGTCCCTGCGACGCGCCGGAGGCCGCACGAGAGTTTGCCGCCAAGGCGGCCATCCCGGTCTACGACGTGAAGGCGACCGGCTATCCGGCCCGGATGCGGGAATGGAGTTCAGCCCAGCGCCGTGGGGCGCCCCGGCGGCTCACCGATTCTCCCGTCGAAGGGCGCCCCACGGACGAGCAACTGCCGCCCGACCCGTTCGGCTGAGGGAGCGTGTCGCCAGCTCAGCCGAACGATTCGACCGTGGCCAGCAGGGTGCGCACCCCGAACCCGGTGCCACCCTTGCTGACCTCCGCGTAGGGTTCGCCGCCGTGCCAGGCCGGTCCGGCAACGTCCAGGTGCGCCCACGACATGCCGTCGGGAACGAAGTTCGCCAGGAAAAGGCCCGCGACCAGCATCCCAGCTTCCCGCCCTCCAGCCGGTTGCACGTTCGCCAAATCGGCGACCGGCGATTCCAGCTTCTCCCGTAGCTGCTCCGGCAGGGGCATCGGCCAGAAGTCCTCACCCACGGCGTCTGCTGCGGTGGCAACCCGGCTGCGCAGCGCCTCGTCGTTGGCCATCAGGGCGCCCACTCGGTTGCCGAGTGCCACGACCTGCGCGCCGGTCAGGGTCGCGATATCGATCAGCGCGTCGGGCCGGTCCTCCGCCGCGCGGGCCAAGGCGTCGGCCAGAACCAGGCGTCCCTCGGCGTCGGTATTGAGGACCTCGACCCGGGTGCCACCGTAGATGTTGAGGACGTCGCCGGGTCGGATCGCGGACCCGGATGGCATGTTCTCCGCGCACGCAAGCCATGCGGTGACCGCGACGGGGCTGTGCAACTGGGCCGCGGCGATGACGGTTGCCAGCACGCTGGCCGCCCCCGCCATATCGGATTTCATGCCTTCCATCGAGGTCGGGGGCTTGAGCGAAAGGCCCCCGGAATCGAAGGTGATTCCCTTACCGATGAGCGCAACGTGGCGCACCTTGCGGCCAGGTCGGTAGGTGATTTTGACCAAGCGGGGGGGACGGGTGCTGCCGGCGCCTACTCCCAGCAGGCCGCCGAAACCGGCTTTTGCCAAGGCCCTTTCCTCGAACAGCTCCACGTCGCACCCGGCCTCCTCGGCGGCGTGCTTGGCCCGGTTGGCGAGCTCGGCCGGGGGCAGGTCACCCGGCGGAGTGTTGACCAGGTCGCGGACGAGGGTCACTGCCTGGGCCAGGATGCGCGCCCTGGCGAGGGCGCCGGCGCTGGCCTTGTCCTTGGTGCGGGCGACGGTCACCCGCACCTCGCGCACCGCCGGCTTGTGGTCGGCCAGGCTGGTGTGCCGAAACGCCAGAAAGCTGTAGCCGCCCAGAACGGCCCCCTCGGCTTGCGCGGCGAGCGCAGCCGGGTCCGCGCTCGGCAACGCCAGCACCGCGGTCCCGGCTCCACGCAGTGCCCTCGTGGCGCAGGCGGCCGCCCCCCGGATTGCCTTCACGCCGCGATCGTCTGCGCCCAGCCCGACGGCGAGCACCACCGGCGCGGTCGTGGCCCCCAGGCTGGCCAGTCTGGTGACCTCCCCGGCCTTGCCGGTGGCCCCGAGGTCGGCCAAAATGCGGGCGAGCCGGCCACCGAAGGCGGCATCGACGCGATCGGATCCGGCGAGCAGGCGCGGATGGGGCAGCCCGTTCGCGGTCATCCCCGAACCACCCGCCGGCGCGATACCGATGACGACAGCGTCTGCCTCGGCGGTGCTGGGATCGGCGGCCGTCAAGGTGAGGGTGGTCATGCCCGCGACCCTATGCCGCGCAGCAGGCCGTGGGCCGGGGCAGCCGAGCCTGGTTACCCTGCCGGAATGCCCGACACAGCTGTTCCGTCGCCATCGCTGTTCACCTCTCCTTTGCACGAACGGCACCGCGCCTTGAACGCCAAGATGGCCGATTTCGGCGGCTGGGAGATGCCGATCGAGTATCCGGGTCCGGGCGGTGGCGTCCTCGCCGAGCACGCCACCGTGCGCACGGGGGTGGGCGTTTTCGATGTTTCGCACCTCGGCAAGGGGGTGGTTCGTGGGCGTCGGGCCGTGGAGTACGTCAACGCCTGCCTGACCAACGACCTGCGCCGCCTGGTTCCCGGTCAGGCCCAGTACACGCTGTGCTGCGACGCCGTGAGCGGCGGCGTGGTCGATGACCTCATCGCCTACCTGCACGGCGAGGAGGAGGTGTTCCTGATCCCGAACGCGGCCAACACCGCTGAGGTGGTCAGGCGATTGTCAGATCACGCTCCGGCGGAGGTGAACGTGGAGGATCTGCACCACAGGTTGGGTGTCATTGCGGTTCAGGGCCCGGACAGTGACGACCTCCTCGAGGCGATGCAACTGCCCACGGATCACGAGTACATGTCGTTCGTCGCCGCCCAGTGGGAGGGGCGTCCGGTGGTGGTATGCCGGTCCGGCTACACCGGGGAGCGGGGGTATGAGCTGCTGCCGCGGTGGGAGGACACCGGGGACCTGTGGGACGCGCTCTTGGATGCCGGCAGCGAGTGGGGGGCGCGTCCTTGCGGCCTGGGGGCTCGTGACACCTTGCGTACCGAGATGGGCTACCCGCTGCATGGCCAGGACCTCTCGTTGGAGATCACCCCGGTTCAAGCACGTTCCACCTGGGCCGTGGGGTGGGACAAGCCGCGGTTCTGGGGCCGGGAGGCGCTGCTGGCCGAACGTGCGGCGGGGGCCTCGCGCCTGTTGTGGGGGTTGCTCGCCCAGGACAGGTCCATTCCGCGTCCGCATATGACCGTGACCGGGACGGAGGGCGCCGTCATCGGGCAGGTGACCAGCGGCACGTTCTCGCCCACCCGCAAGGTCGGCATCGGGCTGGCGTTGCTGGATCGTTCGGTCGGCGAGGGTGACACCGTTCACCTGGACGTGCGTGGTCGCCCCGGTGTGTTCACGGTGATGCGGCCGCCGTTCGTCACACCCTCGACGCGGTGAGGATGCGGGCCCTTACGGTGGTCGAATGGTTCGTCACATCGCCACCGCCGACCAGGTCAGCCGGCAGCAGCTCATCGAGTTCCTGCGCCATCGACATCGAGCGTTATTGATCACCCACAGGCGAGATGGTGGACTTCAGGCATCCCCGGTCACCGCCGGTCAGGACGCTGCCGGCCGGCTGATGGTCTCCAGCTACCCCGTGCGGGCGAAGGTGCACAACATTCGCCGCCGCCCCGAAGTTGAGCTGTGCGTGCTCAGTGATGAGTGGGACGGACCGTGGGTCCAGCTGCACGGAACCGCCGAGGTCCTGGACCTGCCGGGCGCGCTGGAACCGTTGGTCGAGTACTTCCGCGCCATCAGCGGTGAGCACCCGAACTGGGCGGAATACCGCAGCGCGATGCAACAGCAGGGGAAGGCATTGATCCGGATCACCGTCGAAGGCTGGGGTCCGGTGGCGACCGGCGGTTTCCCGCCGGAGGCCCCCGGTTCCTAGGTCACACCGGGCGGGGAGCGGCGCCGTCGGCCTCCTCGCACGCGGCCATCTCCGACAGGGTCGCCGCAGCGGCGGCGATCAGCGGGAGGGCCAGCAGGGCGCCGGTGCCCTCCCCGAGCCGCAATTGCAGGTCCAGCAGGGGTTCGAGGCCGAGCCGCTGCAGGGCGAGCCGCTGTGCCGGTTCCGTCGATCTGGTGGCGGCCACCCACCAGGGGACCGCGTCCGGGGCCAGCATCGAAGCGAGCAGCGCACAGGTGCACGAGGCGAGCCCGTCCAGCAGGACAGGGGTGCGCCGTACCGCCGCCTGCACGAGCAGCCCGGTGCTGACCGCGAGGTCGGCGCCGCCCACCGCCGAAAGCAATTCGATGGCCTGCGAGGCGTAGGCGCTGCCTCGCCGCATCGCATCTCGAATGGCCGAGGTCTTGCGCATCCACCCCGCGTCGTCGATGCCGGCGCCCCGCCCTACGACGGCAATCGGCTCGGCCCCGGTCACCACGCCGACGATCACGGCGCACGTCGTGCTGTTGGCGACCCCTATGTCACCCATCAACAGCAGGTCGGCTCCGGAGTCGACCTCCTGATCGGCGATCAACCGCCCCACCTCGACCGCCCGTTGCGCCTCCCCAGGCGCCAGGGCGTCTTCGCGATCGATGGAGCCGCTTCCGCGGCGAACCTTCAAGGCGGCGACGTCGGGCGGGGTATCGGCGTCGACGGCGGCATCGATGACCCGCACGGTGGCTCCGACCTGGCGGGCCAGCACGTTCGCCGCCGCCCCTCCGCCGTGCACGTTCATGACCATCTGTGCGGTGGCCCGCGTTGGGTACCCGCTGACATCGCGGGCAGCCACCCCATGATCACCGGCAACGATCACCAGAACCGGGCGCCGCGGCGGATGGGGCGGTGAGCTCCCCTGGGCGCCGGCGAGCCATACCGAAAGCTCTTCTAGCCGCCCCAGCGAACCGGCCGGCTTGGCGAGGCGCATGTGCAGAGCGCGGGCATCGGCCATCGCCGCGCCATCCAGGCCGGGTACCTCGAGCATGGACGGTCCTCAGGTGGGTTCGAACAGGGGGACGGCCCCGAAGCTTGCCCTGCGGGCGGCCCGCCGCAAGGCCGCGAGGACCGGTTTGCCGGCCAGCAGGATGAAGGCCGCCATACCTACCCCGCGGGGCAGGTCGAAGCCAAGGGAGGTGGTGAGGTAGAAGCGACCAAAGTGCACGAGCTGGTCGGGCAATGCCGCGCCGGGACGGTAGGAAAGGCTCGGTATGGCGCGGACATAGGGCCAGAACCACAAGTCCAACAGCGCCCCGTACGTCAGTCCGGCGGCGAGCGCATACCCCGCCAGGCAGGCGGACTCCAGGCGGCCGGTGATCCGGTCCGGGAGGCAGCCGGCGCCGAATCCGACCCAGCCGGCGGCGAGCATCTGGAACGGGAGCCACGGACCGAAGCCCTGGGCGGTGAGGAACGCCGACGTGAACAGTGTCAGGGCGCCGAGGACGAAGCCGAAACCGCGGCCAAGAACCCGCCCGGCGGGCAGGAGCAGGAAGAACACCGCGTTGAAGCCGGTGAGTCCGCCGCCCAGGGTCCGCAGCCCAGCGCCGCAGGCGACAAGCACGCCCAGCATCGCGATCGCCTTGGCGTCGATCCCGCCGTCTGCTACCTCGGCCATGACCACGGCGAGCAGCAGCGGCAGCAGCAACGACACGAGCAGCGGCGCGTCCGCGCCGTGGGCGGCGAGCTGGTTGCCGGCCCCGACCGAGACAAGCAGTGGCCAGCCAAATCCGGCCAGCCCAAGGCCGGATACCACGAGCAGGACAAGGGCAGCGCGGGGGTGGACGGGGACGGCCCGGCGGATCATCCGGCGACCCTGGCGAGTGCGCCCTCGACCTCAGCCACCGTGAGGAACGGCGCGGGGGCGAGCACCTTGGCCACCTGGGGAGCGAACTGCGGTGAGCCCAGGACGACGGCTGCCGCCGGCCCGTCGGCCACGACTTCGCCGTCGGCAACCACCACCACCCGGTGGGCTACCTCCGCGGCCAGTTCGACGTCGTGGGTGGCCAGCAGCACGCCGTGCCCGCCGGCGGCCAGGGCAGCAAGGGCCTCTACCAGCTGCTCCTTGCCCGGATAGTCCAATCCTCGCGTTGGCTCGTCCAGCAGTAGCAGCGGGGGCCGGGGGGCGAGGACGACGGCTAGCGCGAGCGCCAACCGTTGCCCCTCGGAAAGATCACGCGGGTGCCGGTTCGGGTCGAGGCCGCCGGCGAGGTCGCCCAGCGCGGCGGCGGCGGTCCCGGCGGCAAGCCCGCCGCTGCGGTCGGCTGCCCGGCATTCGGCCATGACGCTGTCTGCATAGAGCAGGTCGCCGGCATCTTGTGGCACGAGCCCGACCAGCCGGACGAGCTCGCGGCCGGCGAGCAGGTGCGGGGTGCTTCCCGCGACCTGGACCGTGCCGCCGGTTGGCCGGTGCACCCCCGCGAGGGCTCCCAGCAGGGTGGACTTCCCGGCACCGTTTCGGCCCATGACCGCCACGATCTCGCCGCGGTGAACCGCGAGCGAAACATCGTGGAGCGCGTGGACCGGCCCGAATGTGACTGACAACCGTTTCGTTTCGGCCAGCGGTGCGCCGGTCGGGTGGCCTGCGCGCACCGGGGTGGCACAGGTCAACTGCGTGCGCAGGGGTCCGGCGAGGCGCCGGGCGTCGCGTACCGATAGCGGTAAGGGGGTCCAGCCAGCCAGCCGCCCGAGGCGAACTACTGCGGGAGCTACCGCCGAGCCCGCCAGTATTTGTGCCGGGGAGCCGGCGATCACGACCCCCCCGGGTGCGACGGACACGATTCGGTCTGCGTAGTGAACGACCCGTTCCAGCCGGTGGTCGGCAACGACGACCGTGAGCCCCAGGTCGTGCACGAGGCGCTGCAGCGCGCCAAGCACGTCTTCCGCGGCGCCGGGGTCCAGTGCGGAGGTGGGTTCATCCAACACGAGGACCCTGGGGTGGGCGGTCAGGGCCCCACCGATGGCGACTCGTTGGGCCTGGCCGCCCGACAAGGTTCGTAGCGGCCGCTCACGCAGCGCAGCGAGCCCGAGCAGGTCGAGGGTTTCCTCGACCCGCCGCCGCATCACGTCCGGCGCCAGACCCAGGGACTCCATGCCGTAGGCAAGCTCGTCTTCGACGCTATCGGTGACAAAGCCGGCGCGGGGGTCCTGCCCGACGATGCCGACGATGTCGGCGAGCTCGCGCGGCGGGTGGGTGCGGGTATCGCGCCCATCGACGGTGACCCGCCCGGCCAGGCGCCCGCCGGTGAAGTGCGGCACGAGCCCGTTGATGCAGCGCAGCAGGGTGGTCTTGCCACTCCCGGTGCGCCCGATAACCAGGCACAGCTCTCCCTCGGGAATGACCAGGTCGACCCCCTGCAACGCAGACCGGTCGGCACCGGCATAGCGGACGCTCACGTGCTCGAAGCGGATCACAAACGCACCCGACGGGGTGGGGAGGCAAACCACGCCGGAGTCGCGGCGAGCAGGACGGCCGCGGCCAGCACCAGTGGCAACGTGGGGACCAGTGGTGGCTGGGCCTGTGGGTGCAGGCTGCCGGTGACCGCCGTGACCGGCACGAAACTGATGACGGCAGCTAGCAACCCGGCGGCGCCGACGCTGGCCGCGCCGGCTCCGAACTTGTCTGGACGGTAGCGGGTCCGCGCCGTCCGGCGGCCGGCTTGCAGCACTCCTGCCCCAAGGGCAAGCGCCCCGGCACCGAACAGGGGCAGCCGGAATCCGGGCGGGGCGGCCGCGTCGAACAGGGCGAAACAACCCACCGCGGACGCCAGCATGCCGCCGAGGAGCAGTCCTGCTGCCAGTCGTCGCTGGCCGGTGGGTTGACCGGCTCGCCGGCCATAGCCCCGGCTGTCCATGGCGGCGGCGAGCGACAACGAGCGGTCCAGGGCGCCTTCCAGCAGGGGAATCCCGATTCCCCGCAGCCCGGCAATCCCCGTTGAGGGCAACCCGCGCAGGCGGCGGGCCGTCCGTAGCCGGTCCGCGGTCGCGAGCGCTTCGGGGGCAAAGGTGAGGGCGACAGTGACCACCAGGCCGGCCTCGTACAACGCAGCGGGAAGGGCCTTGAGTAACCGCAGCGGGTTGGCGAGGGCGTTCGCGGCGCCGAGGCAGCCGAGCACGCCCGCGACCTGCAGCCCGTGGTAGGCCGCCTCCACCAGCGGCCCCGAGCGCACCGGGCCGCCCAGGTGAAAGCCCGCCAGCCACGACGGCAACGGCGCCTGTGGCAACCGGAGCAGGACCGAGCCGCTGCCCCCGGGTCCCAGGAGCACCTGGACGAGCAGGACGAGCAGCACCAGCGCCAGCCCGATTTTGAGGAAGGAGCCGTACGCCCCGGCCCACGGCGTGGGGGCTCGGCAGCTGGCCACCACCAGTCCGGCTACCGCCAGGATCAGCCCGATCAGCAGCGGGTTCGTGGTCCGCGCGCAGGTCAGCGCCAACCCCAGCGCCCACAACCACCAGCCGGCCGGGTGTAACGCGCGCCGCCGTGAGCCCGTCGCTCCGGTCATTGCGCTTTCGCCCGCCAGCACCGGGCCGCCAGCACGCGGCCGCGCCGATCGCGGCGGGACCCCGACGCTGCGGTCACCACGCTCTCGCCCGCCACCACGCGGCCGCGCCGATCGCGGCGGGACCCCGACGCTGCGGTCACCACGCTCTCGCCCGCCACCACGCGGCCGCGCCGATCACGGCGATCACCGCGGCTCCCACGCCGAGTCCCACGACGCCGCCCGCGCTGCCGCCACCAGGACTCGCTCGGGGTGCGGCGGTGAGGTGTTGCGGCCCGGCCGTCCCCGTCGTCCCCGGTCCCCCCGGCGTCCCCGGCCCCCCCGCTCCTCCCGGCGCCTCAAGTCCCCCCGGTCCAGCGGGTCCAGCGGGTCCGGCGGACGTCACCGTCGGCGGGGCGCCGGCGCGACGCGCTGGGCCTGAGCCGGGTGTGTTGCTAGGCCTCACCGCAGGCGCCGCGCTGGAGCCGCTGCGTGGAGCGGGCGGGGGAGGGGCGTTCTGGCCGGGCACCTGGGTTGTGTGGTTCGGCGGTCCGCCGGGGAGGACCGTTTCCGGCTGCGGTCCGGGGCCGGTTGGGCCCGTGGGCTGCCGGGTCGAGCTGGGGGCGGATCGCTGCGGTGGGCAGATCTGGTCAAAGGCAACGAGCGGGGGCCGTGGTGCGTCGCGTTCGGACTGGCCCTGCACCCACGACCAGCCTTCTTGATCGCCGTTGCCGGGGGAGGCGTCGAAGGCGCCGCTCTGCGCGTAGGTCCATCCGGCTGCCCCGGTGGGCCGCTGCCAGTGCGACCAATAGTCATACCCTCCGTGCGGATCGGTTGTGCCGCAGCCGGTGCTCGGAAAGCCGTCTATCGCGCAGAGCAAGCCGTTGTCGTAGCGCGGCTCCGGGCGCCCAAGCGCCCGCGACCTGGCGCTGAGCACGTCGGCGCCGCTAGCACCAGCTGGCACCTTGGCGCAGTAGGTGTTGCTCCCCCCGCCATACCGCGTGGGTTGGCCCCGGTAGTCAACGACGACCCCGACGCAGATGGTGCTGGCGACCGCGTGGGTACCGAGCCCGGCCGCCGCGGGTGCCGATCCCAGGAAGGTGAGGGCAAGCGCGGCGAGCCCGGCGGATACCGCACGCCGCGGGTGGCTCACGGACGGTGTGCCCCAGATCGTGTTCGCCGCCTGCTGCCTGCCACGGTTGCCGCGCCGGTGATCACCAGCAGGGCGCCCGTGACGGTGAGCGGCAGGACGCTCCGAGCACCCGTATTGGGTAGCTGTGGGCCCGCCGTGGCGCCGAGCGTCCCAGCCGCAGGGGTACTGCTCAGCGCCCCAGTTGGGCTGGTGCTTGGGCTGGTGCTTGCACTGCTGCTAACCGGAGCAGGTGTGGGTGTTTTCGGAAGCGTAGGACTTCCCGGCGCCAGCGCACCAGGACCGACCGGCAACGGCACCCCGGCCGCGCCCGGGATGGCTTGCACCGTCGCGAGCAGGCTCGGCTTGCGGGACGCGGGGTCGAAGAAGTAGGCGCCCGCGGCGCTGCCCGAGCGCACCTGGAAGGTTGCCAGCGCCGCATACGGTGTGCCGCCCCGCTGGGTCCAGCTCACACCGGCCGGGTCCTGGCCGAGGGATACCAGGGCCTGCAGGACCAACGCGGTCGAGTCCGGATCCCCGGGCGTTGTCGGTCCACCGAACAAGGCGAAGCCACCGTCCGTGCTCTGCTGGCCGTGCAGGAAGGGAAGCGGGTCGTGTATCGGCGTGGCTCCGGCGGCGACTAGCGCCTCCACGGCCAGAGCCGTCGAGTTGGTGTCTGGCCCGCTGAATGCCGCCGGGTCGGTGGGGCCACAGGCGACTGCCGGGTTGGCGCGGTAGGACTCCCAGCCACCGACGCTGCATTGCTGGCCGCGCAGCCACGCGAGCCCCTTACTGTCCTGTCGCCCGACCGACCGCAGCGCCAGTAGGGCCAGACCCTGGCGAAACGCCCCGTCGTACGTCGGATCGGAGCTGCCGAACAGCCCCGCGTCCCTTCCGGTGCTGCGCTGGGTTGCGAGCAGTCGAATCACCAGATTGCCCCGAGCGTCCGCGCTCCCGTAACGTAGCGGGTCCGTCCCTTCCGCGTGCGCCGCCAGGATGGCGGTCGCCAGCCGACCTGCGTCGTCCTGCCCGTTTCGCATCACGAACGAATCGCGATGCGCCTGCAGGTAGGCCTGCGCGGCGTGGGCCGCGGCGCCCCCGAATCCCGCCGCATGCAGGGCGAGGATCGCGTTCGCCGTGTCAGCGGCATCCGGGCTTCCGTCGCTGCCACTGACATAGCCCCTGGTGCCGATCAGACCCGCGAGGTACTTGGCGCCGTTCACCGCGTCTTGGGTCGAGGAGCTCGGGACCCTCGCGGCACCGCTGGCGCCTGCTGACGCCGTCAACAGCGCAGTGGACATCACGGCGGCCAGACTCGCCAGGGCGAGTAGCCGGCGGCCGGGGCGAAGCGGGGCGATGGTGGCGATCACGCGGGGTCCTTTCTCACCGGACTGCGAGTGAGGGACCCGGGCGGGCGCTAAGTGCGGCGCTGGTTCGCGACGGCTCCTTCCCGCAGACCTCGACGGGGTGGTGGAGATGTGGCACCGCCTGGATGGGCATTCCGGCTCGCTGCCTTCGTCGAACGAAGGCAGCCCACGGCTGCGGGTCAGCGCCGGCTTCCCACCGGCTTTCCCCACCTAGGCGGGGTGGAGCGAACCACGCCGGACCGTTCCGCGTCAAAGGCACCACTTGCGTGAGGGGCACACTCCGGTCAAGGGCACCGCTCCCGTCAAGGGCACCGCTCCCGTCAAGGGCACCGCTCCCGTCAAGGGCACCGGGCGGGTCGGGGCAGGTAGCGTTGACGCCATGGGTTGGTACTGGCGGTTGGCGGACGCGGCGGGCACCGAGCAGCACCCAGAAGGGTTTGGCGCGCAGGAACGCTTCCCGAGCCAGTCGGACGCCGAGTCCTGGGTGGGGGAGTGCTGGCGGGAGCTGCTGGATGTGGGGGTGACCCAGGTCTTCTTGCTCGAGGATGGGCGGCAGGTATACGGGCCGATGAGCTTGCTTCCGGCCGACTGACCCGGATCGCCTTCCTGGCCGGACGCTCTGGTCAGCCGATTTTGGTGCCCCGCTTCACGCGCGGCACTGGGCGGCGAAACCGGCGCGGAGATAGCATCCGCCGACCTGCGTAGAAGCGGACCGGTTGAACGCTTCGGGGGTAGCGGGCCGTTACCGCTTTCGAGATGCTGGCCGCGCGTAGAACCGTGGCGAGCAGGCTGGCGACCAGGAACGCCAGGCCGAAAAGGTTGGCCAGCAACTGGATCCCGTATACCGGCACTGCGCCCAGCAGGAACACCAGCACCATGACCCAGATGACTGCCTCTGCGGGGTGGAACCGCGAGTCGACCAGATCGCGGACATAGACCAGCTCGGGCACTCGCTCGTTCGCGGGCAGTTTGGTTACGTCCGTGGATCGCATCGCCTCCTTGGTTTCGCTCAGGATTTCCCGGCGGCGGGCCGCGGCCTGCTTGCGATCCTTGGGTGCGCTGATTTTTCGGGTGGCGGCTCGGGCGGCCCTGGCGTCGGTGCGGCGTGGTGTGACCTTGCCCTTCGCGCCGGGCCGAAGCTCGGCCGGTACCAACCTCGGTTCGGGCTCGGCCGGCGCGCTCTCCCGGCGCCGCAGCGGGTTCACGCGAGTGCCAACATTTGTTCGAGCGCCTTGCGGGCTTCGGCGGCGGTCCTTGGCTCGACTGCGATGACGTTCGGGACATCCCCGGCCACCAGTTGCTCAAGGGCCCACACCAAGTGCGGCAGATCGATGCGGTTCATCGTCGAGCAGTAGCACACCGCCTTGTCGAGGAATACGACTGTCTTGTCCGGGTGGTCTGCGGCTAGCCGCTGTACCAGGTTCAACTCGGTGCCGACCGCAAAGGCACTCCCTGCCGGGGCCGCGCTGATCGTTTTGATGATGAAATCGGTAGATCCGACAAGGTCGGCGGCGCCAGTCACCTCGAAGCTGCACTCAGGGTGGGCGATGACCTGCACCCCCGGTATCCGCCTGCGCACCTCGTCCACGGCGGACACGGTGAAGCGACCGTGCACACTGCAATGGCCCTTCCACAAGATCATGCGGGCCGCCCGCAGCTGCTCCGGCGTCACTCCGCCGGAGACTTGGCGAGGGTCGAAGACCACGCAGTCCTCGAGCGTCAAGCCCAATTGTCGGACGGCGGTGTTGCGGCCCAGGTGCTGATCGGGCATGAACAGCACCTTTCCGGTGCCGGGCGAACGCTGCTCGAATGCCCAGCGCAGCGCCCGCTGCGCGTTTGAGGAGGTGCAGATCGTGCCGCCGTGGCGTCCGGTGAAGGCCTTGATCGCAGCCGAGGAGTTCATGTAGCTCACTGGCACCGTCGCGTCGGCCACCCCGGCATCGCAGAGAGTGTCCCAACAGTCCTCGACCTGCACCGCGCTGGCCATGTCCGCCATGGAGCAGCCGGCTGCCAGGTCGGGGAGGACGACTCTTTGGTGGGCCGCGGTCAGGATATCGGCGCTCTCTGCCATGAAGTGCACCCCGCAGAAGACGATGAACTCCGCCGTGGGCCTGGCGGCCGCCTGCTCTGCAAGGCGGAACGAGTCGCCGGTCACATCGGCGAAGCTGATTACCTCGTCACGTTGGTAGTGGTGGCCGAGCACGAACACCCGATCACCGAGGGCGGCCTTCGCCGCGCTGGCCCTGGCAACCAGCGCTGGGTCGGAGGCGGCGGGGAGGGCACCCGGGCAGTCAACGCCGCGTTCGGACAGCGGATCAACCCGGCTGCCGAGCAAAAGGAGCGGGATCGGCGTCGCGGCGGTGGTCGTCGTCGCTCCGCTCACTGCGATCTCTCCACAGCCGCGATGCTCCCACAGCGGCGCCGGGCACACGCTGCCGTGGCTCCCGCTCGGGGCTGGATGGGCACCCGCTGCGGTGGCTTCGGTCAGGAGGGGCGGGGCACCCCGGGCCGCGGCCGGAGTCGCGCCGCCGCGCACCCCCCGCCCGCGTCAAGGGTCGCGCTGCAGCGCACCCCGGGCGTGGCAACAGCTGCGCTGCTTCGCTCTCACAGCCGCAAGCCGGTGTTGCCGCCTGCCCCGGCGCGTGAGGGGATGAGAGGCGTGCGCGTTGTCGTGGCTCCTGACTCGTTCGGCGGCACCTTGTCCGCCCCCCAGGCGGCGGCTGCCATCACCGACGGCTGGCGTCGGGTAGCCCCGGACGATGAGCTCGACAGCGCTCCGGTGAGCGACGGGGGGCCAGGATTCCTTGACGTCTTGCATGCCGCGATGGGCGGCGAGCTGCGGTCTGTGACCGTCGAAGACCCACTGGGCCGGTCAACGGCGGCGGCCGTGCTGCTGCACCAGGAGACGGCCTACATCGAATCGGCGCAGGCGTGTGGGCTGCACCTGCTCGGCCCCACCGAGCGTGATCCAGAGCGGACTTCGAGCGCTGGGGTCGGCCAGCTCCTTACCGCGGCGTTGGACGCCGGCGCTCATCGGATTGTGGTTGGCCTTGGCGGGTCCGGTACGAGCGACGGCGGTCGGGGCGCCCTATCGATGATTGATTCGGCCCGATTGCGCGTCGTCGAACTGATCGCGGCTACGGATGTGGACAATCCGCTGCTGGGCCCGAACGGCGCCTCGGTTGTCTATGGCCCGCAGAAAGGCGCCGACCCTGCTGCTGTGCTGCGGCTGGAGGCAAGGTTAGTGGCCTATGCCCGCGAGTTGGGCGCGCTCAGGGTGGCGGCATTGCCCGGGGCCGGTGCCGCCGGCGGCCTCGGCTTTGCCCTTCTTGCGTGCGGCGGCCATCGGCAGAGCGGGGCTGGCTTGGTTCTCGATGCCATACATCTGGCTGACCGGCTCGACCTGGCTGGGGTGGTGGTGACCGGCGAGGGATCCTACGACGCGCAATCATTGCGCGGAAAGGCTCCCGGAGCGGTAGCGGCGCTCGCCGCGAAACGTGCGCTGCCGTGCCTGGTGCTGGCCGGCCAGGTGCACGTGGAACGCAGGGAGGCTAATGCTCACGGCATCACTCGCGCCTATTCGATCGCGGGCGCGGTCGGGCTCTCGGCGGCGCTCGCGGAGCCGGGTCGGCATCTTCGGGATCTGGCCGAAGTGGTGGCCCGTCAATGGACGCCACGTGCGGATCGCTGACCCTGCGAGTCGCTACGAGCTCTTCGCTGACCTACGATGGGAACAGGCGCGTGTAAACATGGCGTTGCCGTCAGCGATGGACCATCCCACCCCGACCTCCGGGAGCCTTCAGATATGACCGAGACGACCGCCCCGCCCACCACCACAGGCGTGCTGCTCACCGACATTGCGGCAACCAAGGTGAAGAACCTGCTCGCGCAGGAGGGTCGTGACGACCTCGCGCTTCGGATCGCCGTCCAGCCGGGCGGATGCTCCGGATTGCGCTACCAGCTGTTCTTCGACGAGCGCAGCTTGGACGGTGACGTCATCGCCGATTTTGACGGTGTCAAGGTCGTGACCGACCGGATGAGCTCTCCGTACCTTGGGGGCGCCTCCATCGACTTCGTCGACACGATCGAGAAGCAGGGCTTCACCATCGACAACCCGAACGCCACGGGATCGTGCGCCTGCGGCGACTCGTTCCACTAACGACCTTTGGTGCTGCGGGCTTGACGTTTATGCCGAGCTTGAGGCGGTTGTCCGACTTGCTCGGTGTAGTCACGCGACGTGCTCGTGGAGCCGAGCGAGGTGAAAGTCGACGGTTCGTAGGGCTCTCGCTCTCGTCCTGGGGTCGGTATTTGCGATCGCTGCGTCGGGGCAGCTCGTGGATCTTGCCGTAAGACTATAACTGAGGGCATCCGCCGGGGCGCGATCACATGTTCGGCGCTCTAAGTCCGACCTTGATCTGGCACACCATGTTGGCCCCTAGGTTCGCCTGCCCGAGGCCTGCGTCGCTAGAACGGTGGTTCGTCGGTGTCGGCCGGTAAGGGGAACTGGGGTTCTTTTACGGGGGGTTTGGGTCTGGGTGGTCGGGCGGGTTCGGGTTTGGCCCAGGACCAGGTGCCGGCGAGTTCGGCGGCGCCGATCTGGGCGGCTTGCCGTTCGCGTTCGGCCCGGCCGGCCGGTCCGGCGACTGGCTCGGATCCCGAGATCCGCTCGGGTCCGGCGCCCACTTCGAGTCCGGTGTCCGCGTCCGCTCTGCCGCCCACGTCGAGTCCGGTGTCCGGGTCCGCTTCGCCGCCCACGTCGAGTGCGGTGTCCGCGTCCGGTTCGGCGCCCAGGTCGAGTCCGGTGTCCGAGTTCGCTCCGCCGCCCAGGTCGAGTCCGGTGTCCGGGTCCGGTTCGCCGCCCACGTCGAGTGCGGTGTCCGGGTCCGGTTCGCCGCCCACGTCGAGTGCGGTGTCCGCGTTCGCTCCGCCGCCCACGTCGAGTGCGGTGTCCGCGTTCGCTCCGCCGCCCAGGTCGAGTCCGGTGTCCGGGTCCGGTTCGCCGCCCACTTCGAGTGCGGTGTCCGGGTCCGGTTCGCCGCCCACTTCGAGTGCGGTGTCCGGGTCCGCTCCGGCGCCCACGTCGAGTCCGGTGTCGGCGTCCGGTTCGGCGCGCAGGTCGAGTCGGGTGTCCGGGTCGGGTCGGGGGCAAGTGTCGGCTCGGGTCACCGGGGGTTGGGGGTGGGGCGGGTCGCTGCGCTGGGGTGGGTGGGCTAGGGGCGGGCTGGTGGTGCTGGTGTGCCCGGCGGGGCTGGTCCAGGTG
>JAABUZ0100001005.1_pt1 | contig 58234 bp, 48 predicted proteins | sample 5562091 | NCBI WGS metagenome assembly JAABUZ01 (sample SAMN12813069, study PRJNA571459) | rock metagenome | isolation source: Antarctica rocks | place: Antarctica: Victoria Land, Linnaeus Terrace sud | collected 2015-12-21 | reverse complement strand
CTCAGCGAAGCGGAAGAGAAAATCGTCAACGAGAAGGACCAGACGGGACCGCGGGCCTTCATACGTCTGTTTACGGAACTCACATCGGGCCTGACATTTCCCATGGAGCAGGACGGAGCGACGCAAAAGCTTACCCTGTCTCAAATCCTTGCGCTTATGGCGCGTGATCCCAATCGTGAAACCCGCCGAGCGGCTCACGATAGCCTCTTCAGTGTGCTTTCGGAACATGGTCAGGTCCTCACGTTCACGTACGACAACCTTGTCCAGGATCACCTCACGATGGATCGGCTCCGTCACTACACCAACCCAATGGAGCCACGGCACCTGAGCAACGAAGTCGATGCCGCATCGGTGGAACATATGATGGATGTGACGGAAGACAATTACGTGATCGGGCAGGATTACTTTCGGCTCAAAGCAAAGCTTCTGAACCTGCCCAAGCTCAAGGTATATGACCAGTACGCACCGCTCGCTGAAAAGGCACGCACCGTGCCATTTGATCAAGCTAAGGACATCGTTGTCCATTCGCTCGGTGCCTTTTCCCCTCGATTCGCGGACATCGCGATGGAATTCTTCGAAAACCGCTGGATCGACGCAGAATTACGCCCAGGCAAGCGAGGTGGCGCCTTCTGCGCCTCCCCATCGCCGTCGATACATCCGTATATCTTGCAAAACTATACCGACGATGCACGGGATGTGATGACGCTGGCGCACGAGATGGGGCACGGCATTCATGGCTATCTGGCTCGCAAACAAACCGCATTCAACTACCACGGCGGGCTCCCACTTGCCGAGACCGCTTCAGTTTTTGCGGAAATGTTGGTGTTTGACCACCTGACGGAGCAGGAAAGCGACCCGGCTGCGCAACTGTCACTCGTGGCTGGGAAAGTGGAGGACATGTGTGCCACCGTGTTCCGCCAGACCGTCCTCACCCGGTTCGAGCAAGATGCGTTTGCGGCTCGGAGAGAAGCCCGCCTCACCGACGAAAAATTGTGCGACCTGTGGTTGGCCGCGAACGGCCGCTACTACGGGACCGCAGTCGAACTATCAGACGGCTACCGATGGGGCTGGTCGTATATCCCTCACTTTATCAACACGCGATTTTACTGCTATAGCTATGTCTTCGGTGAACTGTTGGTGCTCGCCCTGTATGGCCTCTATCGCGAGAGTGGGTCCTCATTTGTACCGATCTATCAGGAACTCCTGGAGCGGGGCGGAAGCGCACCCCCGGATCAGTTGCTTAAGCCGTTGGGCGTGGATTTCCGGGATGCTGATTTTTGGCAGCGCGGCTTCCGCGAACTGCGTCGCATGGTCGAGCGTGCCGAGGCGCTGTCCGGCCAGGCGAGCCACGTCTAGCGCGACTGCCGCATGAACACCACCCCGACTGCCACACGCGTGAGTCCGCGTCACCGTTCACACGTCGTCGGGGTGGGCGGCGTGGTCGTTCGCGATGATGCGGTGCTCCTGGTACGGCTTGCCTACAGCCACTTTGTTGGTCGCTACATGCTTCCAGGGGGGATCGTCAAGGTGGATGAAACCATTGGTGACGGTGTGAAACGGGAGGTTCTCGAGGAGACCGGAGTCCACGCAACCGTGGATGGCGTCATCGGCGTGCGCTGCCGCCTGGACGAAGGGAGCCTCAATCTCTATGTCGTTTTCAAGATGACCTACCAGAGTGGCGACCCTCGGCCTGAAGGACGGGAAAACGACGACGCGCGTTTCTTTACGCTCGCAGAGATCGAACACAGCGACGATCTCGGTGATCACCTGGTGCCCTACGCACGACACCTCAGTCTGCGGACACTCCGGGGACAAGTACATCTTCTCGAAGTTGATCCGTATGTCCCATCACACCTTGCCCCTGGCACCATCGGATGGGAAGCTTTTGCGTAAATCAGCTATCGATGAGGGTAGCATACGGATCGAGCAGCGCCCCGTTGTGCCGAACCTCATAATGCACGTGTGGCCCGGTCGAGTGGCCGCTGTCACCAGAAAGCGCGATCGTTTCGGCCTTGGACACCCAGTCACCGGCCTGCACAAACAGGCGTGAGTTGTGAAAAAACAGCGTCTCATATCCCCTGGCATGACGGATCATCACGGTATTACTGTCGCTGGCATCACGTCCGGCGAACACCACAACGCCATCGGCCGTGGCATGGACCGGTGTGCCAACGCCAGTCATGATGTCGAGGCCCGTGTGAAAATGATCGTAGTGTCTTCCCTGAAACACCGCAGGCCCCTCGAAGTCCCACGATGTCGGACCAAAGCGCTGCGTGATCCCGCCGAAGATCGGCCAGATATCAGTACGGTTCGGGTCGGTGCCGTGTCGGCGCAGCCACTCCCGCCGAAGAAAGGTCTGATCCTCAGAATTGAGGTTCCTCAGCAGTGATTGCAGTCGTTGAATAAGGTCGGCGTTCCCCTTCTGCCGGGCTACGACCATGCCCACAACTATGTCCCACGCGCCATTCGCGGTACCGTTGTCAACAACTCCATATGCCCCCCCCCTACCACCGGAGGCCAGGGCCGCTTCCGCACTAAAAGGCCGCAGGTCATCCACGCCAATGAGCCACCGCAACTGTGAGTTTTGTTTCGCAACTTCATCGACGCGTGCTGTTAGCTGTTCCTTGTCCTTCTGAAGCAGAGCAGACTTCAACTGTTCTTTTTCCAGGGACTGTTTACTTTTGTCCCGGTCTCCTGCCACCGTGCTCAACTGCGTCTTCACGTCGCTGAGCTGGCTCGACTGGGTGGAAATGGCTTCTTCCTTCTGTGCAACCTGTGCAACCTGTGCATCGATCGACGCATCCTTGGTTTTGATGTCAACTGCTTTCTGCCCAAGCTCTGCGTTCTTCTGATCGAGTTCCGCCGTCTTCTGAGCAAGTTCCGCACTCTTCTGCGCAATGTCCACATTCTTTTGAGCAATGTCAACATTCTTCTGGGTAAGTACACCGTTTTGCTGCCGGAGCACGTCCTGTAACGCGAGGATATACGCGTCCTGCCGCGTCGCCTGCTCCTGGGTAATGAGAGCCGTCATTTTGTTTTCGGTGGAAGGAGCTACGGTGCTCGCCACCATCGTGAGTTGCTCGTCTAATTGATGGCTCAGCAGTTCATTTCGTAACTGAAGATCGAGAATCATCGCCCGCGCCTGAAGCAGCATCATGACGATGATAACGATATTCAAGGCAAATCCTATGGCAATGATGTGCCGAATGTACCGGCGTGGTCTTTGTATGACAGGCGCCGTGGGAAGCGCATGGAGCGGACGAGCAGGCACTCGCCTCGCCCAATGTTCCGTGTTTTCAGTATCGGAAGGTGCAGGGCCGCCAGCGTGCCCCGATGTGGACGGTTCGAGACGAAGCAAAACGCGTTCCTTTTGCGGACTTAATTCCGGTTGCACAGCCATGGTAGCGACGGTCCTTTCTCACTACCTCTCATGATGACAGAGATGGAGGAGAATCCTACCGACGATAGCCATATTGTCCTATGATCCTGCCCCCGTGGATGCATCGGTAGCGTTACACCGAGAATCAATCTAGCGAGCGCTTGCACCTTGATTGATCCACTCGCGTACGATAGCAATCTCAGCCAATGTGAGTGGATCACCGTTCAGCGGCATCCGCAGTCCAATACGCGGCTTGTCCTGGGCCAACTTTTGATACAGATAACTCTGTTCGGCACTCCCCGGCCGTACCCGATCAAGCGACGGAACTTCGTTACTATGGACAGATACCAGCATTGCGTAGGACCGATCGGGCGACAGATTAAGCCCTTGCTGCCCGGGGTGACACCCGACACAAAAGTTTGTGAACAGTTGCTGGACCTGTGCATACGACACGGGGGTGCCGGGCGCCAACGTTGGTACTGGGGTAGCCGCAGACCGGGGCGTTGCGGAGCCACCCGGCGTGATTCGGGCCGTTACGGTCAACGCCACTGACGGCGGTGTGTAGGCCACAGCCAGCGGCGTCGCTGTGGCCGGCCGGGGTGCGTCCAACCCGGCAGTCGACTGTTGCGCAAGCGGGGAGCCACACCCACTGATGATGAGCACGCCAACCGCGCAGACCAAGGTGATGCTCCGCCTTGCGCCAATGCGTGTATGGCGGGTACGGACGATATCCCAGCCCTTCTTGCTCCGTTGATCGTGAGCCGCGGTGGGATGCACGTCTACAGTGGATGCAAACGGCCGCACATTCGCATCTTGCTACCGTTTCGGAACGGGCGTTGCGGCCGGCAGGGGTGCAGCGACCGTTGGCGCCTGTCGAATCGGCACAGGCTGTGGGGCCGCTGGAACGGGCGTGGACACAATGATAGGTTGAATTGGCTGCGTTCTTGCAGTGGGAGCAGGCGGCACATAGATCGGAGCAAACGTCGGTGCCGGTGCTGCCGGTGCCACGGTAGGCGCGGGTGCAACGGGGATCGCCGTCGCCTCGATGACCGGTGCTGTTGGTGGTGCTACAAACTGGGGAACAGAGGCGGGCACAGCCTGGATGGCGACCGGCGTAAGCGCCCCACTAATGGCGGTTTGCTGTGCCGGTGGAAAGCTTGCGGCAAGGGTGCTCGATACCTGCTCAGCCTGCCTTTGTGGGGACACCGTCGGGTACGCGTTGGCCCCGCCTACCAATGACGCGGGAAACGAGCCTGGACCCGGGATATATGAGGAAATGCCTTTTACACAGTCAAATACACCGGGTGGCGGCGGGTCTGCTCCATAGACACGTTCATCAACCATGTAGGTGGGGCAGTTCGCGGCCGCGATTTGCCCCGTTCCCCAGTAGGCTTTGTAGGTATCCGTGCGATAGGTGCGGCGTGTTGGCTCGGTTCCTTGAATAAACCAGTCGTCGTGACTGGGTTCGTTGGACAGACTAGTCGCAGGTGAGTCAAACTCGTATTTACGTTGCCCATCGGGCCCGATGGTCCAGCGATAGCCACCGGCCGAAACAGGTGTTCCTCCCGACGGCAACAGACCCGTGAGGTCGGAAGCACGGGTTTTCACAATACCAGTGGGCACCGTAAAATCTTCAACGGGCAGCGGCTTCAGCGTGTCCTCCATAAAATCGTGCCATATGGGGCCCGCGCCCGTAATGCCAATGATATCGATCATCTTGTCGTTATTGGCGTTCCCAACCCACACGCCGGTGACGAGATTTGGCGTGTACCCCACTGTCCAATTGTCACGAAAACTGTCGGTCGTGCCCGTTTTCGCTGCGGACGGCCGGCTCAATTTCAAGCCACTGTTCGTTCCAAACTCGAGCGCCCGAGCATCGTCATCACTCAGGACGCTCGTCGTGAGGAACGCCACCTGGGGACTCATGACCTGGTCGCCCCGGTCAACCTTCAACGCATCGAGCGTCTTCCCGTTCCGGTCCGTCACCGAGAGCCATGCCGCAGGAGCGTGTCGTACGCCGCCTGCCGCGAACACCCCATACGCAGATGTGATATCAAGCAGCCTGACTTCACCACCGCCGAGCGTCAGGGACAGCCCGTAGACATTGGCGCCACGATCAAAGGTCGTAATGCCGAGACGACGCGACGTTTCAATAGTGTCATCGACGCCTGCGAACATGAGAGCTTTCACCGCTGGGATATTCATGGAGTTGCCGAGGGCCTTCCGCACCGACATGGGGCCATGAAACTTTTCATCATAGTTCTGAGGGGCGTATGGCTTCGGATCACCTGGACGCGGCACATACGAACCCATCCACATGGCACTGGTCACCGGAAACTCGGTTTTAGAGTCTACAATCACCGTGGATGGAGTCCAGCCTTTTTGAAATGCGGTGGCATACGTCATCGGCTTGATGGACGATCCGGGCTGCCGACGGGCTGTGGCGACATTGAACTTGCCGTCTATCGCGTCATTTTCATAATCCACACTGCCCAACATCGTCACGATCTCCCCTGTCTTGGGATTGATGGCAACAACGGCGGCGTCGGTCACATTATGGGTCTTGACACTCTCCACCTGCCGCTGTGCAATCTTTTCAGCGTTCTGCTGCAACCCGTAGTCCAGGGTCGTACGCACCCGCAGACCGCCCTTATAGACCGCATCGGCGCCAAATTTCTTGACCAGTTCGTCCAACACGTAGAAGACAAAATGGGGTGCTTTGAGTACGGTTTCAGAACGCTTGATGGTCAGGGGGGTCTCGAATGCCCGGTCCGCCACGTCCTGCTCGACCATGCCACGGCGAACCATGGCGTCCAGCACCTCACGCTGCCGCTGTTTCGCGGCGGAGCGATTGACGACCGGGTTATACACTGACGGCGCTTGCGGAAGTCCGGCCAGGAGGCTGCATTCGGCGAGGGTCAAATCTTTCGCCGGTCTCCCGAAGTACGCTTCCGCTGCCGCTTCCACGCCATACGCATGGTTACCATAGTTGTTCTGGTTCAAGTAGAATTCGAGCAACTGCTCTTTTGAGTACATGCGGCTCAATCGGTATGCCAGTACGGCCTCTTTAATTTTACGCGTGTACGAGACTTCCGACGTCAGCAGCGAGTTCTTTACCAACTGCTGGGTAATAGTGCTCGCGCCGGATGTAACCCGTCCAGCTTGATAGTTACTGAGTAAGGCACGCAAAATACCGCGCACATCCACGCCTGGGTTCTCAAAAAATGAAGGGTCTTCGACGGCAATTGTGGCTTTAATGAGATCCGTGGGCATGGCGCTGAGCGGAATACTCGTGCGCTTGCCCTCTTTCGGATCCACAGCCTCATAGAGCAAGACACCGTTGCGATCAAAGATCATGGTGGTTTCAGGCAGTTTTGTCGTACCGATGGTGGTTACCGACGGCAAATTCGACGTAATGGAGCGGAAAGCCACAGCGGTTGCCGCACTTGCACTGGCAAAAACGGCCGTTACAAAAAATGTGAACACCATGGAGACAAGGACGAGCAATGCAATGATTCGTGCGAGCCAGGCAGTACGGGCCTGGCTCGCCTCTTTGCGTGCTTTAGAAACTCTATGATGCCGAAAAATAATACTACGGGTTGTGTGAGCTGGCATACCCTCGCTGTACCTGTGCGTCTGGGAGAGCCACTATCGACCCGTGCGCCAAGAGTGGCTCCCCGACACCCTCCGCCACATCATGCTATCGTCGTCCCGCGGTGGGGCGCTTTCCATGATTAGCAGGTTTCCGCCGACGTACTCGCAGTTTGCTCCGCTTCTTGCTCATGGTGGATCTCCCTTTTTTGATACAGGAACGCTAACAACTCCATACCGTGCCTGTCAGCTACACACTCTTGCAGAGGCCAACCAATACGCTAACTCAAGGGTTGGCGCTCAGGTATCCCGGGCCGTCGCGGATACCGGGATGACGTTGGCTCAACTTTCTGGACAGCCACAATCAGGTGCTCGTCCAGCCCTGGTAGCACGACATCGTGTACCTCTCCCGCTGTTCCGCCGAGGGATCGGTTCGCACGAGTGGATGCCGCAATTTCGGCAATCATATCTCCCTTTTTCCAGAATAGCGCATAGCCACCCAGTTTTACAAACGGTAAGGCAAGCTCCGCCAGCACCGGCAGGGACGCAACGGCACGGGCAGTCGCCACAGTAAACCGTTCGCGAAACCCCCATACCTGCGCCTGAAGTTCAGCTCGACCATGCACCACCGATACATTCGACAGGCGCAAGGTTTTGACAACCGTCTCCAGAAAGACGCATTTCTTTCCCGTTGCTTCAAGCAGCGTCGTACGCATGTCTGGCCTGAGGATATGGAGAGGAATGCCAGGGAATCCCGCACCCGACCCAATATCGATGAGACTGTCTGCCGATGTAGGAATGTAGGGTAGGGCCGCAATTGAATCGAGAAAGTGCCGGGTCTGGATGCCAGCAGGGTCGTCGACCGACGTGAGATTGAATCGCGTATTCCAATCGACAAGAAGGTCCCGATACAACTCGAACTGACGGGTTTGACGACGCGTCAGCACAATCCCCATGTGCCCGGCGCCCGCTGCCAAAAGATCGAGGCCCGTATCCTGTTGTTGAGTCAACTGGTGCCGCTCCCGGATGGTCTCATACTCGTCGTGAGCGCGGTAGCCGATAGAATTATGCACTCCCGATCTCCCGTCACAAACAATCATTATAAACGACATGCTGCCGCGACACAACCGACCCTTTATCTCTTTCATCTCTTCAACACGTGGTGTCAGCCCGCGAACAGCGGCGTGATCTCGTTGCATATGGTCCACGGCTGCACATGGTCGGTGTTGAACAGCAGCACGACGCTCAGACGCCTTTCCGGGTATTGCCGGATCAGTGAGCGGAAACCAGGCGTCTTACCACCATGCATGCGGAAGCGGGGCGTGCGGGGCGTCAAGAACCAGCCATATCCGTACTGCCGCAATGCGTCAACCCGCCCGTGCGGCGTGAACATCAACTCGAGGGTTGATGGAGTTACCAGAGAACAATCGAACAGTGCGTCACACCAGAGTTTCAGGTCCCCCACCGTGGTGTAGAGTTCTCCAGGCGCTTCCGCAAACAGGCTCAGTTCATCATCCTCAGCGTTGACAAACTGTCCGTCCTTGACGGTGTAGCCATAGGCACGACCAGGGTTTATCCGCCGGGGAAGATCGACGCCGGTGTTCGTCATGGATAGCGGTGCGAGCACATAATGGCGCATCAGATCGGCGAACGATGCGCCGGTCACTCTTTCCATAATGTATCCGATCAAAATATAACCAGTGCTGCTATAGCTCCACCCTTCGCCGGGACGGAACAAACGAGGCAGGCTCACCAGATACGACAGGAGACTCCTCTGCTCAGCTTTGAGCTTCTGCATCTCCAGTCGAAGACTGGGGACGTTGTAGATGTCCTGCACCCCCGATGTGTGGGCCAGGAGGTGATGAAGCGTTATCCCGTCATCGAGCACCGCCAGTTCCGGCACATACGTCCCTGGCTGCTCATGCAGCGCAATGTGCCCGTGCTCGGAAAGGACAAGTGCGGCGAGAGCGATGAACATTTTTGTCGCTGAGGCAATCGGGAACCTGGTCGTGACAGTATTTCGGACGCCGAGTTGCCTGCTCGCAAGCCCGTACGCCTCCTCTAAGACGACTGCTCCATCCTGGGTGATCGAAACGGCTCCACTGAAGTCATGCGTGTTCGACAATCGCTCCAGCGCCAACCCGAGCGCTTCAGTAGGCTGCATCACATCGCTCCTGATGTCATGAATAGCATGAGATCACCACGTCACAGCCCTTCACATCGATTGACAAGGGCGAGCCATCACAGCGGCAAACGTTCTCCGACGCCCGACGCAATCGCCCGCTGATAGACGAGTTCGGCGACTGCCATATCCTCCAGAGCGATGCCCTGGGACTCAAACAGCGTAATCTCTTCCCTCCGCTGGCGACCTGCCGTCCGACCGGACACCACGTCGGCCAACTCTCCAACGGCGTCCCACGACAGCGCACCAGAGGCAACGAGCGGCGCCAGGTCTCCACACTCACCTTGTGCCTGTTCACGGAGGTCCGTCACAATGATGCCCGCACGTGCGACGGTCGTCGCGTCAATTTCTCGTTTGGTAACCTGATTCACACCTGCGGCGTTCACGTGCGTTCCCTCATGCAACCAGGCTCCGTCGAAGACCGGATTCGAAGACGATGTGACGGTGGTGACGATGTCCATGGCTTCCACCGCGGCGCGTGGATGATCAACCGGTTCCAGCGTGGCAGTAACCTGCGCCGCCATAACTTCGCAGAAGCGACGCCGCCGTTCCGCCTCGCGGCCATAGACGCGCACATGCTCGATGTTTCGCACCGCACACATCGCGAGCAGTTGCGATTGCGCCTGCCATCCAGTACCGAACAGGCCAAGACTCCGGCTATCCTCACGCGCCATATAACGCGTGGCGACACCGGAAGCCGCGCCCGTACGGATCTGGCCGAGCCGGTCCGCCTGTAGAATGGCAACGAGCGATCCCTCGTTGGCGTCAAACAACATGACGAAGAAACGCGCACCCGCGCCCGCGAACGTCGTGTAGACCTTGAGACCCAGACTCGGCCCACCTTGGATCCCCGCAGGCATCACGTGCAGGAGGCCATGCGGCATACGTACGCGCTGCCGGGGCTGCACGGCTGCCTCGCCATCTGCGAGTCTCCGGAACGCAGTATCGAGCGCCTCGATCGCATCGACAACAGTGAGGAGTTCGTTGACGTTCTCTTCTGTCAGGTAGAGGGCAGGCATCGCGTTACCTCCGGCGGCGAGCGAACACAATGAGCAGAACGGCACTTCGTGTCATGGGAATAGCCATCATCGGATGCGCCAACGGCGAAACAGGACGGGCTCGTCTTCGTGAAAACGACGCATCCGGAGCAGGAAGGCGGCCTTGCTGGGCAATCCAACATCGGTCACAAAGCACCGCGTCGTGCATATACTTCAGGGTTTCGCCGCGGCTCACCTGCTGTTTGCAACACCGGCACGAGTAGAGCACGCGCGAACGCTCCGTGGGCACCTCCGCGTCATCGAGCGGCACGGCGAGAAACCAGAGACAGACAAGAATAACCACCGTACTGATGCTCAAAACTGCCATGGCCGCTCCGGTCGTGCCTGTTCCCGATGCATGGTACCGTTGCCGTACCATGACCGCATCCGCTCTACATCGAATGATACACCACGCCCTGCGAGCATTTCGTCGGGCCCAAGGCTGGACACGTAGACGGACACGCAGGCCCGCGCGATCGATGTCCGTGACGAACCGCAGGAACGGGCACGAAAAGGTCACTGTCCACGGCTCGTTGGCACAGCACGTGCTCACACTATCAACTAAGCCAGCGGCGCGTGTGCCTGGCACATGCGACTTGAATACATAAGGGAGGACCAGGATGGGTCTGTTACAGAGTCTGCTCGGTGGTGGTCAGCAACGCGATGACGCGCAGAACTTCGTCGACCGCTACCATCAAGGTGCGCCGTACCAGAGCATCTCCAACCAGGAAGCGTTGAGCCGGTATCAACAGGTGGCGCCACAGTTGCCACCCCAGCAGTATCAGATGTCAGCCGAGGAAGCATTTTCGCGCATGTCCCCCCAGGAGCGTCAGGCATTCGCTCAATACATGCAGCAGCAGGCGCAGGCACAGAATATCCCGATTCCTGATATGAACCAGAACGGGGTTGATGACCGCATGGAAGATCCGCGTGCATTGGCGCAATACACCACCCAGATCCACCAGCAGGATCCGGGGCTGATCGGCAGGATTATGGGCGGAAACGGCGAACAACAGGTACTCGACAATCCGATGGCGAAGGTAGCGCTCGCCGGAATCGCTGCTATTGGCCTGAGGCACTTGATGGGCGGTGGCGGTGGTATTGGCGGTGGGAGCCCGTTTTAGTCGCCGAGACCGCCGGAAGCATAACGGAGGCCGTGAAGGGCCAGACCGCCTATCAGGTCTGGCCCTCAGTCTATGGTATGACCCGTCCCACGGCCAGTGCGGCTAGCGCATCGTCACCGATGAGCACGGTAGCCGTACCAACATCGCCGACCAGATGTCCGGTAGATGCGTCAACGCTGCCGGGCAACGACAGGCGATAACCAAGCGGCCGCGTACGCCAGGACGCGAGCGGCAGCGCCCGTGCTGATCGCAACGCAAGTGGTATGACCGCGTCGCCATCTGTTTGCGCGATCGAGATCGAGACAAACGGGGGCAAGGCGGGTACGATCCACTGCCAGTGACTCCAGCCATAGTCCAGCATCTTTCGTGCATCGTCATACCGATCATCGCTCCCCATGACAACCAGGAGCAAGCGATGTCCGCTGCGTGTGACAGTTGCTACGAGATTCTGACCGGCACCAGGAGTCGTTCCTGTCTTTACTCCATCACTCCCAGGATAGGAACCGAGCAGTTGATTCAGGTTTGTCAGGTCGTACACCGTTCCATCGGGCGCACTGATTCGCAACGACGACGTCCGAACTACTGCGTTGAACCGGGGATAATTCATATCGAGCAATGCGACCCGGGCGATGTCGGCGGCACTACTCACATGTCCAGGAAGGTCGAGGCCCTCCGCATTGCGAAAATGCGTGCTTACGAGGCCGAGTTCGCGCCCACGGCTGTCCATATGGGCAACAAATTGCTCGACCGTACCATCGACTGCTTCAGCCACCGCCACTGCCGCATCATTCCCAGAGGGAAGTAGCATGCCGACCAGGAGGTCGCTCAGACGCGCGCGTGCGCCTGGCACGAGCCCCATCGTTGATCCTGGCGTCGTGGCTGCCCGCGCTGACACCGTAACGACCTGATCGAGATCGCGTCCTGACTCGAGAAGTAGCAGTGCGGTCATTAACTTGGTAAGGCTCGCGGGAGCACGCTGCTGCTCTGCGTGGTCGGACCAGAGCAGGGTCTGCGTGTCCACATCCATAAGGAGCGCACTGCTGGCCGAGTAGCGTGGGGGCCCGCTCGTGATGATGCCTTGAAGCTCACGCTGACTGTATGGCGCGTCTGTGTCGGAGCCGGTATACCCGGCCGGGCCGTACGCACACAGCATCATTGACCAGCTGATGGCCGCAAAACTGCACAACAACCCGGTCAACTGTTGCTTCCAGTAGCCCTTTTGGATGCCGACACGCAACAAACTCATGTACGATCCTTTCAAGCGGCTATACTGTGAGTACAAAATATAGGCTGGGTGGGCACGTCCCGCTACCAGGGCCATTGGCCAGGCGAGCCCTGTTTGATACTCGCCCCGACGGTTGCACGGTATGCGCGTCGTGGCGCAGGTCTATTCGGAGAACACACCGCATGAGCACGATGGTAGCGCCGGTTCACGCGGCCGGTCTAGGCAACCGAGCGCATAACCTGGCTCGCCTGGCGACTGAGCAGTTTGATGTCCTTGTCATTGGCGGGGGCATAACCGGTGCTGGCATCGCCCTCGATGCTGCTTCCCGTGGCATAAAGGTAGCGCTGGTCGAGCGGAACGATTTTGCCTCCGGGACGAGTAGCCGTTCATCCAAACTCGTACACGGCGGCCTGCGATACGTGGCCGAATACCAGTTTCGTGTGACCCGTGAAGCATCGGAAGAGCGATATCAGCTTCAGCGGCTCGCGCCGCACCTCGTCAGGTCCGTGCCATTTCTCCTCCCGGTGTATGGCGGCTTCAAGGAGACAACCAAGCTCTCCGCCGGACTCTGGCTCTACGACATCCTTGCCACTCTACGAAACACACACCTCCATCGCCGACTTTCTCCGACCCAGGTTCACGACATGGTGCCGTCGCTGACCACCGAGGGACTCGACGGTGGATTTGTCTATTACGACTGTCGCACTGACGATGCACGTCTGACGATCGAAGTGCTCAAGACAGCCGCCGCCTTCGGCGCCGTGGTGGTCAATCATGCCCAGGTTGAGGATTTCATGCGCAGCCGCGACCAGATTGCGGGGGTGGGAGTGCGTGATCATATCCGTGGAACGTCAATCGAAGTCCGTGCCCACACCGTGGTCGCGGCGACCGGAGTATGGATTGATACCCTTCGCCCGAAGGCAGATCGTGGCGCCCTACCCGTCACGCGTCCCGCAAAAGGCGTCCATCTCGTGTTGCCGGAACAGCGTATTGGCAATGGCGACGTCGCGATGACGCTTCAGACATCCCGTGATCACCGCATCACGTTTGTCATTCCCTGGATGGGTCGTACCCTCGTTGGAACAACTGATACGGAGTATGAGGGTAGGCTCGACCAACCACGGGCAACCGTCGACGACGTCGACTATCTGATGGAAGCGATCGTGCGGGCATTTCCAGAGCGTCATCTGAGTGCCGCCGATATCCTGACCGTGCAGGCGGGGCTGCGTCCGCTGGTCAACGATCCGGGGGCAAGCACGACGGGCATTTCACGGGAGGACCGCGTTTTCGAGGGCGAGTCGGGTCTCATTTCGATTGCGGGTGGCAAGCTCACAACGTATCGGCGCATGGCGCGAAAAGTTGTTGACATCGTCGCCAGACGACTGGGCACAGCGGGTGTGGATGGAATCGGGCCGTGCCGCACGGGCAGTATCGCAATTGGCGGAACGATGGATGACCCGGTTCCGGCCATTGGAACACTCGGGGAGGAAACACAGGCTCATTTACTGCATCTCTACGGTGGGCAGGCGAGTACTATCGCGTCGTTACTTGGCGACCACCCCAATTTGGCAGCACGTCTCGTGCCTGGCCTCCCCCACGTGGCGTCGCAGGTCGTCTACGCGGCTCGGTGGGAAATGGGCGTCACCGTCAGCGACGTACTCATTCGTCGGCTGCGGCTTGCCAACCTGGATGGTGGACTGGCACTCGGTTGCCTGCATCTTGTCGTGCCACTCCTCGCACAGGAGCTGGGTTGGTCTGCCTCGGAAGCGACAGCGCAGATGGATAATTATCGGGAGGAAGTCGAGCAGTTTGCTGTACCGGGCCGTGCATCGATTGCAGCATCACAGGGCCAGGAATCACTGTGAACCTTTTACGGCGGAAGATGCTGCGCGGACAGGTCACGAGTCGCATCGCTGCGAGACGTCGGTCTACTGCCCGTCGTGCTCCGGAAGAACACGCATCTCCCAGGAGAAGAACTCCGCGCCCCGTGCAAGGTCAGCCAACAGTGGCACGCCGTTTTGAAGAGGCACGTGGAGCGTGAGCGACTGTCTCTTGATTGTGGAAGATGATGAGGCCACCTCTCGTCTACTCAGCATTTTGTTCACTCGAGCTGGATACCAGGTTGGACTGGCAAACAGCGGAACATCAGCGCTTGAAGCAGCGAAGACCGCAGTGCCAGACTGTGTCTTGATGGACATGGTACTTCCGGATGCTACCGGTATTGACGTGGCTCACGCCTTGCGTAACATGCCCCACTCCGCGAGAGTGCCAATCATCTTTCTCACTGCGCAACATGCTGACGAGGAGCGCATTGCTGGGCTGGAAGTTGGTGATGACTATGTTACCAAGCCCTTTAACAACGCCGAACTGCAGCAGCGGGTACGCAACGCGGTCAAACGGAACAAGGAAGCCGGTGCGTTCAACCCGCTGACGGGCCTCCCGGGAAACAACCTGATCGCCGCCGAACTTACGCGCCGCATCACGGAGGCTGACCCGTGGTCACTCCTGTATATTGATTTTGATAATTTCAAAGCATACAACGACCGTTACGGCTTTTTTTCCGGAGACGTGGCTATTTCCAGACTCGCCGCCGTGTTGCGGGACATCCTCACTTCTCTACCTCCAGGTTCGTTTCTCGGGCACATCGGCGGTGATGACTTTGTGATCGCTACCACGGCCCCGGACACATCAGCCACGTGCGATGACATCATCTCCCAGTTTGAAGCGTGTCTCCCCCAGCTCCATCCACAGGACGACCAAAGCCTCGGACACTACACTGCTGAGGACCGAAGCGGAACGTCACGACAGTTCCCACTGCTGGCGATAAGCGTGGGAGTTGTCCCTGTGAAACACAACTTTCAGTCCGTTGGTGAATTGAGCACAGCGGCCGCTCAGGTAAAGCGGGTCGCGAAGAGAACAGCCAAGAGCGCGTACTACATAAACCGACGCGAGAAGGTCCGTTCGAGCGGTTCCTTACCGCACGATTCTAGATGATGTTTCCCGCTGACCGCGCTCGCGGGACGGGAACAACAATGCCCCGCCCGTTTTCGCGGTTCAGTCATGATGCAGCGACGAGTCCTCGACTTTCCGACCTGCGCCCCGGCGTACCAGACGTTGGCTGCACGCGGCGAAGCACCGCCTGTACGCGCGCCACGAGTTCATCCAGGTCGATAGGCTTGCTCATCCAGTCGGTGATGCCGAGACGAAGACCGATGACGCGATCGATGGCCGAAGCCTTGTCACTGAGCAAAATGACGGGCGCTTTGCATCCCATCCGCTGGAGTTGCAGCAGTAAACTGAGACCGTCCGCACCATGCATAATCATTTCCGCAATAATCAGATCTGGTTTGTCCGATTGTATGCAATCCGCAACGCGGCGTGCATCAGTACAGATCGTAACGTTGAAGTGTACTTCTTCCATCGCTAGCTTCATTTGCTCAGCGAACAGTTCATTCTCCTCGATCAGCATGACGGTTCCGCGTATCATCGAGAGTGGACGCATAACAGACAATCCTTTCATTACGAACGTAGTACCGGATACCAGTTGGTGACGACCTGTGGCACACCGTACACCCGGTTCTTGAACGACAACCGAGTGGCGCAACTCCCGATCCACACCGGCAACCAGGAGGCGGCAGGGCAGTTACGATTCGAGCACAGTTGCCTTGCCAACTGGAAACGAACGGCGTCGACGTTGGAGCACGACTCCGGTTGCGCTGTGTTGAGACCCCGCTTCACCCCTGGGAACTCCTCACGCGAGTCGGTGTCGGCAACACGGTGTGTTCGGACAGATGCGTCTGCGGTGTGTACCCAAAATGCCCGGGGCCGGTATACACACGGGACGTCAAAAGCCACCGTCGGTCGAAGTACCTGCCACCGAACAACACGGGTAGCGCTTCGTTGCCCGCAGCCGGTAAGGAAACAGATGCATCTCCCGCGATATTGCGGTCCCCGACTGCCAGGGCACGGCTTGCGGACTATACAAACGAGTGACCCGCACAAGAAGAGAAACGTCGGCGGCGGGTTTCAGCCTTCGCGCAGCGCTCGGATGCGTAATTCCAGGTCGGGAAGTGCCTCATACTCTTCGCGCAACAGCATAAAGCAGCGGTCGAGTAATAATTCCGTCAATTTCACCGCATCTGGGTCGTCCTTCTGGGCCGCAAGTGCCAGTTCATTCACCCGGTACTTCCCCGGTAGCAACGTCCCAACCGTGTGCAGTCGGCGGCGCGTATCCCGTTGAAGATCCATGTCGTGCCCTTCGCTGGCATAGCGAAGGGTGCCCAGGAGCCGCGCCAGTTCGCCCACACGGTCGGCTTCCGTCATGGCACTGTACACCGCGTCCTCTTCACTCAATTCCGGCACCGGCGACAACACGGCTGGAACGGTAGCGAGATAGGTGCGGTATGCATCCGCGTACCGCTGCGCGGCTTCCGCCGCATGACGCATCCAGCCCTCCGGTGCATCATGTGCGACATCGCCGCCGTAGATAAGGTCGTCATCACGGGTGTTTGCCAGTCGTTCCAGGGCTGCAACGCTATCCACCACTTCTGGCACAGGAGGAATCGGCATCGCGCCAAGGGTTGATTCACCCATCATTGGCATGCTAGCGGCAAACATGGGCGGCATGTAGCGCGCAATGTCTAAGGTCACGGGCAGAACTACCAGATACGTCGCAATGGTGACATTCGAGCTGGGCTGCCGGAAGTACAGCAATGCATGGCCACGGGGCTTCGTGGGATTCCCAAGTTCGTACCGTAAGTCCAACGCTGTGCCTCCCAGTGATGCTGCTTTTACGTTCATTATACGGCGGCGTCCTCCGGAGCCAACGGGAGGGTGACCTGCCGCCAACCTCAACCCATTAGATGAACGAGCGATGGGTGGTGTAGCATGCCACGTCTCCATGGGAGGCGCCGGCGAGGTGACAAACCGCACAAAGGATTGACCGATGCGTATTGGTTTTATCGGCATGGGCAACATGGGTATCCCTATGTCACTCAACATATTGAAAGCGGGCCACGAACTGACCGTCTGGAACCGCACACCGAGCCGTGCGCAGCCCGTCGTGGATGCAGGGGCGACGCTAGCAGCCACTCCCGCGGCGGTGGCCGCGAACGCGGATATCACATTGATCTGCGTCTCATTACCAGAGGATGTACGGCAGGTGGTGGAGGGACCAGACGGAGCGCTATCGGGAGCTCGCGCTGGCAGTATCATCGCCGACCACAGCACGGTCGACCCGGGGACGACGACCGATCTAGCAAAGACAGCAGGTACACAGGGCGTCGCCTATCTCGATGCGCCGGTCAGTGGGGGAACACAAGGGGCACAGGCTGGGACACTCACCATGATGGTTGGGGGTGAGGAAGAGGCGTTTCAGCGGGCGCGTGTGGCATTCGAAGCCACGGGCAAGAACATCCATTACGTGGGTGCGAGTGGCAGCGGGAACGTCATCAAACTCGTGAACCAGATGCTCGCCGCCATCAACGTGGCAGGGATGGCAGAGGGATTCGTGCTTGGCGTTAAGGCGGGTGCAAGACCAGAGGTGATGTATGAGATCATCAAGACCTCCACGGGCGGAAGCCGTATGCTCGATTCAGACCTGCTCAACCGCCTCATCCCGGGAAACTATGAGCCAGGCTTTGCACTCGACCTCATGCACAAAGACATACGCCTCGCCAACGACCTCGGGCGGGAACTCAAATTGCGTCTGCTTCTCACAGGATTGACTCAGCAAATCCTGCAGGAGTCGCAGGCCGCAGGTCTGGGCAATAAGCACTACTCGGTCATCACCACCATGCTGGAAAAACTGAGCAACGTATCGCTGGGATCGCATACGGCGCAGTCGTGAACGCGGGGTGTGGCTGATCCCCGTTCATCCGCGCACCACCGACGTCGAGATAGTCTTGACTAAACTGGTTACGACCTGGTATGCTACCCCTACAGGGTATGGGTAGGAGCAACCGATGGCTGAGGCAGATATCCTCATCCGTTTGAAGAAGATCGAGGGCCAGGTCAAGGGTCTGCAAAGAATGGTCGAGGACGGTCGACGATGCCATGACATGGTCACCCAGGTCATGGCCGTGCGATCAGCGCTCGATCAGGTTGGCGTTTCAATTGTCGCCGACTACATGCAGGATTGTATGGCTGCCGATAGTACGTCAAACGAAACGAAAACAGCCCTCACCGACGTGTTAAACTTATTCGTGCGGCTACGATAGGTATCAGGTCCCCACACTTGATACGGCTTTTTTCAGGAGGAACATGCTCTCATGGCACAGCTCACGGCAGTAACCGACGCAACTTTCAAAGCTGAAGTGCTCGAAGCCTCGACACCGGTCCTTGTGGATTTCTGGGCCGAATGGTGCCACCCCTGCCGGATGGTTGGCCCGATCGTCGAACAGATTGCAAGTGAATACGAAGGCACGCTCAAAGTTGTCAAAGTGGACGTCGATGAGAACAACCAGATAGCCGCACAGTTTGGTATCCAGAGCATCCCGGCGCTGCTGGTTTTCAAGAATGGTGAAGTAGCCGATCGCGTGGTTGGGTTCATGCCAAAAGAGCGGTTGCTGTCAAAGATCAAACCTCACCTGACCGTTGCCGCGGGCTAACCACCTCGTCGCACTCCAGGGCGCGGGCCGGTCAATGCACCGGCCCGCGGCGCATGCCTGATGCCAGCGCGGAAACCGAACAGTCGCACATCTAGCGTGGCAAGCACGGCGCAGGATGTCTCATACGACGTGCTGCTACGCCTGGAGCAGCTTGAGTCTCTCATTGAAATAATGGAAGAACTCAACGTCGAAACCGTCGAAGAGGCACGCGCCCTCGTTGTGGTTCTCCACCAGCAACTCGATGCGGAGGAACGACGAGACAGCAACTAGGGTGAGGGAATGGCTGCCTCGTTGTTCCGACGTTCGGCCCGCTTTTCCGCCATCTCGATCACGTGCGTCCGTACTTCGGATGCGCGTCCTTGCCTGGTAAGTTCTAATGCATCCGAGTTTGCCACCTCCAACCAGAGAGCGCGACGATCGGCGGCGTCAGGCAGCCATCGGTGTACCTCGCGGCGGCACCCCCCCAGGATTTCGGCAAGTACCCCGTACTCTGGCCCAACCACTTTCGCAATTTCGTCGCGCGCCTTCTGTGCCAGCACGGGACTTTGACCCCCACTCGATATGGCAATACGTACGTCCCCTCGGTTCAATACCGCAGGCACAACATAGTTGCATTCCTGAAGACTATCGACGGTATTGATGAGCACACGCCGCTGCGTCGCTTCTTCATACACCAGATGGTTGATATCCCGGGAATCGGTAGCGGCAACCGCCAACCAGGCCCCTTCAAGGTCGCCGTAGCGAAAGGGCCGTCGAAACAGCGTAATCTCAAACGCGGCAGCTCGCCGCTCAATCTCCGGTGACGTCATGGGACTAATGACGGTCACCTCGGCGCCAGATTCAAGCAATGCGTCAATCTTGCGTTCGGCTACGGCCCCTCCACCAACGATGATACATCGTCGGTGGTTGAGATCCAGAGCCGCAAAATAGTAGGGTGCAGGCATACCGATTTCCTCCCACCGACGAGTGGCAGAGGGAGACGTTTTCCCTCCACATACGTATGTATCATAGGAACATGTGCCATGTCACGTACCTGACTCCTCCGGAAGTCATCCCGTCCGCGCCGTGTGATCAAGAACGTTCGCCGCGTTGTCATCAGGCTACGTATGGTGAGATATGGCGTTTTGTGCTGCTTCGTACACCCGCTGCAGTGGAACATGGAAAGCTTCGGCTGCCACACGACAGTCCTCGAACTCCGCCGCTCCTGTTTGCCACCCACCCGGGCGATCCGCAAGCTTCATACGAATCGGTCCAAACGCCGTCTGCACCGTGCGCCAGGATCGTGGGAGGGCGTGACGCTCCACCATATACTGACGTACCCCAAGTGTAGATGTTTCGCAAAAGATCACGTCGCGGACCTCCGCTACCTGCTCTGGCTTGCACAGCACGCTCAGGAGGGTGGCAAGTCGGCCCTTTTTCATCACGATCGGTGTCATAAAGGCATCTAATGCACCTGTTTGCAACAGCCGCTCGATGACAAAGGGCTGGATCTCGGGATTCATATCATCAATACTACAATCGAGCACCGTTAGGTAGTCAGCAGCCGTCGTACATGACGTCTCGCCAATGAGCAGTCGCACTACATTGGCGGCATCAAACTCTTTCTGGCCAGCTCCATATCCCGATCCCACCAACCGCATCGACGGCACAGCGGCCGACGCTTCACCGAGTGTGGCCACGATCACCGCTCCGGTAGGCGTTACCCGTTCACCGGGTTCACCCCGCCCATACACGATGAATCCTTCAAGGAGGGCGGCTGTGGCTGGCGCGGGGACGGGTAACAGACCGTGTTCGGTACGCACCACACCAGAACCGACGTTAAGCGGAGATACGTAAAGATGATCAAGACCAAGTGCATCCATTCCCTGAGCGGCGCCAATGACGTCAAGCAACGTATCAAGCCCGCTAAGCTCGTGGAAAAGTACGTGTTCGACGGGTATCCCGTGGATAGATGCTTCCACCTCAGCTAATCGAAGAAACATCATGCCAGCGCGCTCCGCCACGTGTGGAGCAAGGTGAGCCTCAGCCAGAAGCCGTTGTAGATCATGCAGATGGCGTACCGGCGCAACGTGCTCAACATTGAAGCGTACCTGCGTCGCTCGTATGCCTGCTTTATGTACCTCCTCGACAATGATCTGCTCTGGTCTTACCGGCAGAAGTTGGAACGCCTGACGGAGCCTTTCCTCGCCCCAGCCCGCGTCCACCAGGGCGCCCAGAAACATATCACCGCTGATGCCGCTCGCACAATCGAGATAGCCTACTCGCACGGTATGCTCGTCGCCTGGCGATTGATCATGCTCGCCAGGTAGCCCGCGCCGAAGCCGTTATCAATGTTGACGACGCCGACACCAGACGCGCATGAATTCAACATGGCAAGAAGCGCGGCAACGCCGTGAAATGAAGCCCCATAGCCGACGCTCGTTGGCACCGCAATCACTGGCACGCTGACGAGCCCCCCCACCACGCTCGCAAGTGCTCCTTCCATGCCAGCTACCGCGATGACCACACGGCCGCGACGCAATTCCTCCAGATTATCAAGAAGCCGGTGAAGGCCGGCTACCCCAACGTCATACAGACGCACGACCCGATTGCCCATGATCTCGGCGGTCACGGCTGCCTCCTCGGCAACTGGTTGATCCGCGGTGCCCCCTGATGCGACAACCACACTATCCTCGGAGACGCGGGCAACCGGTGTACCGCACAAAAAGATGTGAGCATCAGGAAAATAGCGTGCATCAGGGCAGAGGCCCTGCACGGCTTCAAACACTGCCGTGGTAGCACGGGTGCCCATCACCGTGGACGTGTGCGCCATGAGACGTGATGCAATCAGGGCGACCTGCTCCGTCGTCTTCCCCTGGCAAAATATTACCTCCGGGAAGCCGTGTCGAAGATGCCGATGGTGGTCGAGCCTTGCAAAGGTCAGATTCTCGTATGGGAGCAGACGAAGACGCTCCATGCCATCGTCGACGGAGACGGCACCGGACTGAACGTCCGCCAGGAGGGCGCGAATGTGATCAGGATCCACCTAATTGGTTAACTTTCTCGCTATGGGCGCGCTCGCTGGCCCAATTATAGCTTTACTACAATAGATGCGTGCACTGCGCGTTGCCCACAGTCTTACATCACGGCCTGGAGAAGGGAGTGGCATGGCGTCGGTCCACGATATCGCGCGGAATGACAACAGCAACGGTGCGACGTATGGCACTGCCAGACACGTCCCTGGCCACCTGTCCACACCGTTGCTTCAGATGTTGCTCGCCGCTGGGTTGCTTCAGCTCGTCTATGTCACGACCTTCACATGGCGATTTCAGTGGCCCCGATTGCTGATGCATGTGCCGTACGCCTTCCAGTGGTCTGACCGACTTGTCTGCATGATGGGGTTGGGCGTGGCATTCACCCTGTACGTGGCCGCACATACGCACGCACGCCAGGCGCCTGCACCCGACAGCTTGCCGCTTGTAATCGGTGCCGGACTCATGTTTGCGGCCACACTGAGCGCCATGTATCCACTGACGTCCAATGACATCTTCGCCTACATCATGCGGAGCCATATTTTTGTCGACCTGGGTGCGAATCCCTACACCCATGCGCCCGTACTATTTCCGACGGATACCCTTCTTGCCGGCGTCGACTATCCGCAGGAACCAATGCCGCACGGTCCGCTGTGGGTGGTCATCGGCTCCGTCGCGACGATAGTTGGCCATCAGCACCTGTTGCCGACCTTTGCCGCATTCAAATTCCTTGGGTTCGCAAGCTACGCGCTCAATGTTGTCCTTCTCGTGCCCGTGCTCCAGCGGCTGTGCCCCGAGCGCCTTGTGTCTGGCGTCCTCCAATATGCGTGGAATCCTCTTGTGCTGTTCGAACTGGTTGGTAACGGCCATAATGATGGTTGGATGACCGCGGCATTGCTCGCCTCGGTGTTGGCACTCAGTTACCGCCGCTATACCTTAGGCGCCGTGTTCCTGACGCTGGGCATCCTGGTGAAATTCGTGGTGCTTCTGGCGGCTCCCGTCTTCGCCATCTGGTTGTGGAGACAGCCAGCTCCACGTCTGGTGCGACTGCGACGGGTAAGCACGGCGGTAGTGACCGGTGTCGTCCTTACCATCGCGTTGTACGCGCCATTCTGGCAAGGACTTCAGACACTCACCGTGGTCCACCGAACGCAGTATATGACCGGTTCGCCGTTGTCAGTGATCATCTTTTTCCTGGAGAAGTGGGTGCCAGAAGCACACGCAAAGCCTTTGGCTATCGGCTGTGCCTTCGTACTATTTGGAGCCATCGTCGTCTATCTTTGTCACCGCGTGCGGTCCCCACTGGCGAGCGCCGTTACGTCAATCCATCGAGCCATCGGCGCATACCTGGTCATCGCCTGTCTCTGGCTTCAACCCTGGTATATCACCTGGCTTGTCCCCCTAACACCACTCGACGCATCTACCCGTTCGTTCCGCTGGATGGTGACGCTCTGTGTCATTGTGGAGACGACCACCATGGTAGGCTACGGCCTCCTCAGTCGATGGGGAATGTCGTAATTCCTGAGTGCGCCATCACGTCTGTTACGACAGCAGATACACGAGAGCCGCCACCATCATGAGCAACACGGTCAGGACGATCATGAACGCTGCGGTAACCCGGCTACCTGGTGGCGATAATGAAGCGGTACTCGGGCGTGAGGCGCGATATCCCACCGTCTCCTGTGCCGCTGGAAGTCCTCCATGGAGCGTAGCCCTCGTCACCAATGGTGATTCGTGCGTTGTTAGGGACACATCGGGCAGTGGGCCGGTTGCGGGGACGGCCGCAACTGCCTCTCGCGCCTCCAGCGGTGCCTCTTCAATTACTACAACACATGCCTGGAGAGCGTGGAGCATCGCATCGGCCGTTGGGAACCGCTGCTCTGGTGCTTTCGACAGCGCGCGATCCAGCACAGCTTCAACTCCATCAGCGATGAGCGGATTTCTCTGCGTGGGCTGCGGCACCGCTTCGTGCATTTGGGCCAACATCGTTGCCATAGGGGTAACAGCACTGAAGGGAGGCGTGCCTACGAGCATCTCATAGGCGATGATACCTAGGGAATAGAGGTCGCTCGAAGGGCCTACATCTGTGCTGAAGGCCTGCTCGGGCGACATGTACGCGGGAGTGCCCAACAACACCCCTGGCTGCGTCAGACGACTCCCTTCAACGATACGAGCAAGCCCGAAATCGGCAAGAATTGGTCGTTCAGCGTCGTCCAGAAGGACGTTGGCAGGGGTTACATCCCGATGCACCAGACCACACTGGTGCGCATAGTCGAGGGCGCTGGCGAGCGGCCCCAGCAGTGCGATCACTCGTTCCAGCGGCATCGGTGTACCCATGAACTGGGCCAGCGACCCACCAGATGCGAACGCAGTGACAAGAAAGGCGACCCCGTCCTGCTCACCGAAGTCGTAGAGCGTGAGAATGTTGGGGTGGCGGAGTTCAGAAACCGCATGCGCAACCTCGCGGAAACGGCTCGAAAAGGTTGGATCCTCGGCAAGGTTTGGCGAGAGCACCTTCACAGCTACCGTGCGATCCAGGTTCGGGTGATGGGCGCGGAACACGGACGCAAACGGCCCCGACGACAACTGTTCCTGCAGTTCGTATGATCCAAACGAGTGCCCGGGCGCGATGATCACGAGGTGCACAGCGTCTGGTACACCTGCACTGGCTCACGACGTCCCTTGACGGTCAGCGGTCCGAGGTGCTCCAGGGCGACTGGTTCCGTCAGTTTCTCCACGGTCTCGGCCGTCAAAATAATCTGTCCAGGCGCGGCGGAAGTCTGCAACCGAGATGCCACGTTGACTGTGTCGCCAATAACGGTATAACTCATGCGCTCTACACTGCCGACATTGCCCACAATGACCACTCCGGTATTGATGCCAATGCCAAACTCAATGCAATCGTCGATCTCCATGCTTCGCATCTCGCCCACGGCACGTTGCATCGCGAGTGCGGCGCGCACTGCCCGGTCGGCGTGGTCCACCTGCGGGAGAGGAGCGTTGAAGACCGCAACCACCGCATCGCCGACGAACTTATCGAGCCATCCACCCTCCGCACGAATGCTGTGCGTAGCAATGGTGAAGTACTCATTGAGCAGGCGAACGACATCTTCGGCAGGCAGTCGTTCCGATAGGCCAGTGTATCCCCGGACATCCGCGAAGAGAACCGTCACCTCCGCGCGTTCGCCCCCCAGGGACAGCTTCGTCGTGTCCTTGAGCAATGTGTCCACGACCTCATCAGATACTTGCCGCCCAAAGATTTCGCGGATGCGCAGCCGCTCGGCTTCGCCCTGTCGGCGTGCCTCTTCCAATGTACGCCGCTCGGTCACATCGTCCACGACGAGAACGATGCCCACTTGCTCATTTTCCGCGCCAAGCAACGACGACACGCGCAACGTCAAATAGGCATAACCCCGGCGTTGAATCGCGGCTCTCAGCTCGGTCTGCTCGTTGTAATCGGGGCCACCCCGGACGGCTCGCGCGACCGGCCGCAGCATCTTCATGCTCATCTCCGGTCCGAGTGCCGCAGTATAGTACTGACCCACCACGGCAACTGGATCAAAGTTAAAAATGCGAGCCGCAGCCAGATTCGCACTCATAATGCGACCCTCGAGGTCCAGGGCAATGACTCCATTCGACACACTCCGGAAAATATTGTCTTGATACTCCTTGAGGCTCGCGGTCTCCCCCATTTGTGCCTGAAGTCCCGCAAACAGACGCGCATTGTCCAGTGCGATCGCTGCCTGATCGGCCACGCCCTGCAAAATGTCCAGGTCGTTCTCGTCAAATACGCCCGCGTCATAGCGATTATCCACATAGACCAGACCGAGCATGTCGCCCTTGCGCAATAGCGGGGCACACATCACAGATCGTAGTTGGAAGCCGATGATGCTCTCCGCTGCCCGAAACTGTTCGTCCCCCTGCGCGTCAACAATTGTCAAGCCCTTACTGGCACGCTGCACTTCCTTTAGGATTGTTGTGCTCACCTGGTGGGCTCCGGGAGCGATCGTTTCACCAGCAAAGGTACGGGCGACGCGAACCACGAGTTCCCCGGTCCCCAAGTCGTTCAGCATCACAAAGCCCCGTTCCGCACCAGTAATCTCAATGACACTGTCGGTGACTTGCTCGAGCACCTGATCAATGTCAAGGCTCGAGTTGATAGCCGCCACCGCTTTGCGAAACAGCGTAAATCGATCGGAGACGAACGGCATAGCGCACGCGAGTCCTTTCGTGCGTGTCCCGCACTGAAGCGCGGTAGCAGCCACAGCCCCGCGGGCCACTACCGAAGATGAACATTGGTGAGTCACTCGTCCTGGGAGCCTTCAGTCGGCCCGCTAGCCCACCGGGTGAGACACCCGGACCATCCGATGACAGTGCGCTAGGGAGAGATCAGGAACGAAACCTCACAGTGCCGCGCTCTGGCTACTATACTGTTCGGTCGATAGTGTGGCAAACACGCAGCGGCAACGCAGCCGCTACAATCCCAGTTCCGTCACCTGCGGAATATTCGGAACATTTCAATAGAAGTTGGAGACCAGAAGATAATTGCAGAACTTCTGGTACGTCGTCAGATGGCGGATGATGTTTTCACTGCCACAGGCATGGCAACATACTTCGCCCCGCTTATTCCTTCGGAGATCCGACAACGAAAGGATCTGATGACAGCTATCGCAGAGGTACTGTTGTTTCGCCATGCCTTCTTACCTTTCAACCAGTGCACGGAGGGGACTCTCGTCCTTGAATGGCCCCACCACAGCCATCCTGAGAAGGTCGGGGTGAAGGCATCTGCGTGCGACGCGTCGAACATCTTCCGCCTGTACCGCGTCAATTTCGCGCATGACATCCTCAATGCTCTGGATGTGACAGTTGAGCAATTCCTGTGCCCCTAACCAGCTGGTAATACTGGAACTGTCCTCCATGCCGAGAAGCATACGGCCCTTGAAATACTCTTTCGCCTTGCGTAATTCGGCCTCGGGTACGAGATCGTTCCGCAGGCGATCTAACTCCTCAAGTATTGCTTCGACGCAGCCTACCACCTGATCTGGATCAGTTCCGGCATAGACGACCGTCGCCCCCGTATCGGAGAGGTGCTCTACAAACGAGTGCACGTCGTATGCCAGTGCCCGTTTCTCTCGAATCTCCAAAAAGAGCCGCGAACTCATACCCCCGCCAAGAATGAGATTCTGGACATCTTGCGCACGGCGGTCGGGATGCGTGCGCGGAAGCCCTTCCGCACCCACGCATACATGCGCTTGCTCTGTCTCCTTGTATTTAATGTCCACCTGAGGATGCCGGGCAAAGACAGGGGCAGGCGCAAAGGTCATGGGATTCCCAGGCGGCCAATCGCCGAACAGCCGTTTACATTCCTCGATCACATCATCGTGCCGGACCGCCCCTGCAACCGCGACGACAAAGTTATTCGGGACATAACATCGATGATAATACGAAAGCACCTCGGGCAGTTGGATGATGCTCACCGTCTCAGCCGTCCCCGCAATGTCGCGACCCAGTGCATGCCCGGGCCAGAGCAGTTGATCCATCAGGAGGTGCACCTGTTCCGACGGCACATCGTCGGACATGTGAATCTCCTCAACGATGACTTTTCGCTCCTTCGCCAGTTCTCCCGCCTCAAACTTGGAGCGACGAGTAATGTCCCCAAGCAGGTCGAGCGCCAGGACGCGGTGGGCGCTGGTCACCTTCGCCCAGTAGCTAGTGATTTCCTTCTCGGTTCCCGCGTTCATCATACCCCCGACCTCTTCAATGGCTTCCGCCACCTCTTTTGCCGTGGGCCGCCTGGGGGTCCCTTTGAACAACATATGCTCCACGATGTGTGATATTCCAGCCAGATCGCCGGATTCATGGCGTGATCCCGCGCCACACAGGAGAGCCGCGGACACCGAATAGGTATGCGGCATCTCCTGAGTGAGGATGCGCAGCCCATTGTCCAGGCATGTCTTTCGATAAGGGGTCACCGTGTCGATTCCTTCTGCTCCCTCTGTCTTCCTGGCGTACCTGTGAATCCCCGTGCTCGCCAGACTTCGTAGAGCATGAGTGATCCCGCGACCCCAACATTGAGTGACTCAACGTGTCCGCGCATCGGAATGTGGACAAGTTCATCACACTGTTCTCGCACCAGACGGCGCAGGCCATCACCTTCGCCACCGACCACGACAGCGACTGGACGCGTGAGGTCTATCTGATCGTACCGGTTCGGCGCCCCATCGTCCATGCCCACGACCCACAGCCCCTGCTGTTTAAGCCATACGAGGGTACGTACCAAATTCGTCACCTGGCACAGCGGAACGTGGGCCAGTGCGCCTGCGCTACTTTTCTCCACACCGATCCCGAGACCCGCAGACCTCCGTTCCGGAAAGATCGTTCCATGCGCGCCGACAATGTCTGCTGTCCGCAACAACGTGCCGACGTTTTGCGGGTCTTGAACCGTATCGAGCGCGAGAAGCAACGGCACCTCATGTCGCGCCCGGGCGGCATTGAGAAGATCGGCAGGTTCCAAGAATTCGAGGGGTGCGAGTCGTGCGGCCACGCCCTGGTGAACACCACCACGAGTCATTGCGTCCAGCGCCCCGCGTGCCACGACCGTTGTAGGAATGTGTCGCTGGCTCGCAAAGGACAGCATGTCGGCGAGTTCACGAGGCGGCTCCCGTCCATCCGCGTCGACGACGAAGAGTTCGCGGCAGTGAGACCCGGACCGCAGCGATTCCATCACCGGCCGCCTACCGTAGACGAGGCGCTCCGATTCCATCACCGTGCGCTGCTGATGGCCGCCATGCTCCGCATGATCCCCCTTGTTCGTGCCCCAGCCGTTCTCAGACGGGCGACTCCGTGGGGAGCGGTCGCGCTGCACTACCGCACTCGCTTCCAGACGGTACCCGTTGGACTGTCTTCTATGACGATACCCAGTTCCGTCAGCTGTTTCCGGACAGCGTCCGCCTCTTCAAAACGGCGTGCCTTCCGGAGTTCCGTGCGCTTCATCACGAGCTCATCGACCGCACTATCGGCAACGCCGTCGTCTCCCGGATCGCCGACCCGAACATGGTCGGGCAGGACGATCCCCAGAATATCGAGGAAGGCGTCAAAGTGATCGGCGCATCGGGCGATGAGATCGGCGACGGCGCCCGCTTGTTCGGGACGAAGGTCACGAACGTCAACCAGCCGGTTGACATCCCTCGTCACGTCATGGAGCAGCGCGATTGCCTCAGCCGTGTTGAAATCATCATCCATGGCTTCAAAAAATGCCTCCCGCAGGCGCGGCATACGTGCTGCCAGGCCATGCGCGGCGTGCGGCAACGACGTGTCAGTGGGTTGCTCAGCCGTGCTGGCCGCGAGCTGAGTTGCGCGATCAAAAAGACCGCGCATCGCACCGCGAGCTTTGACGAGACGTTCCAGTCCTTTCTCGGCCACAGGCAGAGAGTCAGAGGTAAAGTTCACCGACGTACGGTAATGCTGCGACAGCAGATACAGACGCAGCGTCGCCGGGTCGTACGTCTTCAGCACGTCGAGGACCGTGGTAAAGTTCTCCAGCGAATGCGCCATTTTCTCATTGTTGACGTTCAATTGACCGGTGTGGATCCAGTAGCGCACAAACGGCGCTCGTCCGGTGAAGGCCTCCGATTGCGCAATTTCGTTTTCATGATGCGGAAACACCAGATCGGGACCACCTCCATGAATGTCAATCTGGTCGCCCAACCACTTACGAATCATCGCAGAGCACTCGATATGCCATCCTGGGCGGCCCGCACCCCATGGGCTATCCCACGACGGCTCGCCTGGCTTGGCTGCCTTCCACAACGAAAAGTCCCGCGGGTCGTGCTTGTCGGGTTCAATCTGTATGCGCGCTCCGGCAAGTACGTCATCTGCCGTGCGATGCGACAGTTTTCCGTAATCCGCAAACGAGTTGACCGAATAAAAGACATCGCCGCCTGGGACAGCGTAGGCATGTCCCCCGGCAATCAGGCCCGCGATCATCTCGATGATCTCCGGAATTGTTTCGGTCGCTTTCGGATAGATTTCCGCCGGGCGCACGTTCAGCAATTCCATGCTCTTGAAATATGACGCGGTGTACTTCGCGGCCACCTCCTCGGCACTCAGACCTTCTCGTTGGCCCCGAGCAATAATTTTGTCGTCCACATCGGTAAAGTTCTGGACATAGAGCACGTCGTAGCCACGCGCCGTGAGATACCGGCGAATAACGTCCATTGTGACAAACAGCTTCGCATGTCCGAGGTGGGGATCAAATTTGGGCGTCATACCACACACGTACATCCGGACCAGTGGTCCCGCAGGTTCAAACGGCTCTTTCGAACCGGTCAGCGTGTTTTCGATCCGGATCGTCACGTTTTCCTTCTCATTTCACCACGTATCCCGTTGGCCGTTCGCCTACTCTTTTATTCGCGCGATTCACGCTCGATACCGACGATAGCCAGCGCTGAAATACCTTCCATTCGGCCTTCCGGCCCCAGACGTTCATTCGTCGTCGCCTTCACGCTCACCGCCGACGCTTCGATCCCAAGCGTGCCAGCGATGCGCGCGCACATGGCAGACACATGCGGCGCGATCTTCGGGTGTTCCGCTACGATCGTCGCATCGACGTTTACCACGCGCCACCGCGATCCTGCTACCAGGCGTGAGACCCGGCCCAACAATTCGACGCTGTCCGCGTCTCGATATGCTTCATCCGATGGTGGAAAGTGCCTTCCAATGTCACCCAGCGCAGCCGCCCCCAGGATCGCATCCATGATAGCGTGCAACACGACATCAGCGTCCGAATGGCCATCGAGTCCGACAGGATGTGCTATCTCGACACCGCCGAGTACAAGGCGTCGGCCCTCCCGCAACTTATGGATGTCATAGCCAAGGCCCACGCGGTACACGTTACGGCGCCACAGTTCGGGCCAGAAGCCAGGAGGCGTACTCCAGATCTTCCGGAAAGGTGACTTTTACATTTCGCACATCGCCTGGAACGACCCGCACGGTGGCGCCAAACCGCTCGGCAACGCTACTTTCATCGGTCATCTGGAGGGCAGACTGGCTTGCCTGAGTCAGGCACCCATGCAGCAGTTCCCGGCGGAAGACCTGCGGCGTCTGCGCCGCCCACAGCTGTGAGCGGTCGATCGTCGCCACAATCGATCCCTGCTCCACCTTCTTGACCGTATCGGTGATCGGTGTGGCGGCGATGGCCGCGCCGGTCTCCTGTGCATGCTCCAGACAGAGCACCACAAGTTGCTCTGTGATTAGAGGCCGAGCGCCATCGTGAATCACGAGCCATTTCACCGCAGGAAGCGCCGCCATACCTCGCACGACAGAATCTTGTCGCCGTTCGCCGCCGACGACGACGTGCCGGAGTTTCCGCCACCCTTCGGCCCGGACTAGGGTGTGCGCCGCGTCCACCTGATCCTCCCGCACCACCAGCACGATGTGGTGTATCGCGGCACACCGTTCGAGCACACGGATCGACCACGCCACGAGCGGCACATCCAGGAGCAAGGCAAATGCCTTGTCAATGCCGCACATCCGTCGTGCTGAACCGGCGGCAACGATGATCGCCCCAACCTCCTCACCGCCCGGGTTATGCGGCGCCATGTTCACCAAGATGCGGTACAGCGAAGACGATTCTTCCAGTCTCTTGCTGCCGGATGCGCTGGACAACCACGCGCGTGTCCTTGCCGATCATATGCTGGCCATTCTCCACCACCACCATGGTGCCATCATCAAGATATCCACGTGCCTGGCCCGGCTGCCCGCCTTGCTCAATGAGCCGAATTTTGAGATGGTCTCCCATAGCCAGGACCGGCCGCAACGCATCAGACAGCAAATTGAGGTTCAGAACGGGCACGCCCTGAAGCTCGGCCACCTTGTTCAAGTTCCAGTCAGTTGTCAGAATAGGACAGTCAAGTTTCCGTGCTAGCTTGACCAAACGCCGGTCAACCTCGTCATCCCCCACACCGTCGAACTCCCGAATCTCCACCGGAACGACGGACTTTTCACGGAGTTCGCGCAGGACGTCAAAACCGTGGCGTCCGCTTGTTCGGCGCCGGGCATCTGATGAGTCGGACAGCTGCTGAAGTTCGTCTAGAACAAATCGGGGCACCACAATCGTGCCGGGCAGGAAGCCCGTCCGGCTCACGCCGACAATACGGCCATCGATAATGACGCTGGTGTCAAGCAAGACGATATTCTGCTCCACCACCGGTTCCTCAAGGACACGCCCTTGCGCCCCTCCGGAATCGACACCGTACCGTAGGTGTTCTAACAGGCGCCGTCGATCCACTCCGATTTTGACGCCGAAGTAGGCGAAGACAACAGCAAGCGCAAGAGGCGATACTTTCCCAATGTAGCCCGGCAGGAGCGACAGTGGCAATGCGGCCAGGGCCGACATGACAAGTGCAACGACGAGGCCAAGGGTCGCGCCAAAGAGTTCGGCATCCGAAAGAGAAGAGATGTACGTTGTAAAGCGAACAAAAGGGCGCACCGTAAGCTGCGGTGTCAGCAGAAGTCCAAATATAAAGCCGCTGAGGGAAAGACTGACGACCAGCGTTGCGTCGATGTTCGGCGAGTGTCCCTGGAGTGCTTCTTCGACGTGCCAGCCAATCGTGGCAAAGGCAATCCCACCCACAATGCGAAGCACAAGGTCCAGGCTCATGTGGCATTCCTGTGTGGGCGTTCTGCGCGAGGTTTTTCCGGCTCCGCAAGGTTCGGAGTCACACGAGCGTTGCCGTGGTTATGTCGTGGGTACCAAAAGGATACCATGTGCACCGCTGGATGCGCCCCTGCCTTGCTCGTTGCGGCAGCAGCGGGACGCCTGAATCGTTACACAGGTTCGGCAACGTTCCCTTCGTCGTCAAACGCCCACGGATGAACGTCGTCCACGATCTCGAGCCGCGGGTCAGCCTTCGCTTCAGTGAGGAGTCCTTCGGAAATCTCCAGCGTTTCCAGATGGAGCGTGCTACGAATACGCGCGACACGGGGCGCGCCTGCCGGCGCTGACGATCGCAGGGCCACCTCAATGGCTTCACGGTCGTTGGACAGCGTTATTGGCACCTTTCCGGTCTCCGGAAAGTTCGCGGTCAGTGCGTTCATATACGTCTTGGCAAAGTCCACCTGATCAACAAGGCGACGTGTGGTAAAGTCTGCGGCACCCAGACCGAGCGCATTACCGTGTGTTTCCGCCGTAAGATTGAGGACGGCGATGCGTTTAAACATGGGGACACGCTCGCCACCGAGCCTTCGCCACATGCCAATGATGTTATAGTCCATCCCACTGCCTGAAATATTCTTCCCCATCTCGTCTACCACGAGGAGGTCAAGTTGATCGAAGGGCACACGCAAGAGTTGCTTGTTCGCAAGCCGCAGCAGATCGCGATCTGTCTGATGAAACGCGTCTGGCAGCACCGCCTTGATCGCATGCACTTTCTCGTACGCATTCTCGACAATTGCCAGGCCGAGCACCACGTTGGCCTTCCGTAAGGACAGCGCTGCCGCCAGCGGTACAGAGTCAGCCAGTCCGTGCGAGTGCATCGCATCTGCGCCCTGCCGTTTCCCGAGGCCCACGGCCACCATCTTGCACAGCCCGCTTTCAATGGGCGCCCGGAACGCGGTATGTGACTTGACCCTCCCGATCACAATCGTCGCATCGGCATTGAAGGCATTGCGGTCAAAGTAGACGCCCGCTCCGTTTGGAAGCGTGCCGAGATTGACAACGTCCATCGACGAGCGCACATCGCATCCCACTGTCTCCGCGGTGATGCCGTAGCCCGCAAGTACTTCGCGCTGGCCATCTGCCGTGGCCCCACCGTGACTCCCCATGGCCGGGACAACAAAGGGTGTGGCGCCAGCCGCCCTGACCGCATCCGCGACGGCACGGACGATGGTCGCGATCTCAGCGATGCCCCGACTGCCAGCCGTCAAAGCTACATCCTGCCCCGGCTTGATCCGGCCAGCCAGGCCCACCGCCTCGAGCGCTGACGTGACAGCACCCTTCACGTCGGGGATATGGTCATCCTTGAAGATCTGACGCACGCGCGCCATGGGAGGCGCAGGCAGACGGGGGAGACCGTCATTCAGGGTCGTGTCAGATGCCAACTTCTGTGGTTTTGCGCGTGCGCCTGTGAGAGACTTTGCCGTCGCACCGAATCCTTATCTACCACACCTACCACGCTTCCAGATAGTCATCACATGATAGCCATTTCCACATGGCATCGCAAGAATACGATGACACACCGCTACTCCGAAAGTGTCCACGCTCTAAGCGATGAGCAGTGGTTGGGGGCGGGACCATTCTACCGTCGCACCAGAAGTATTGGTTTGAACGTCCGCGGTGACGACCGCGTCAATCACCGCTCCAGAATGCCAACGCGACTATGATCGCCCAGGAGCATCTTGTAGGCGCGTGGCTTGTTTTCGGTGCGATACAACTCCACATACCGTCCAATCAGGCTATCTTCGATCCGATGCGAGATGTGACGGATACTGCTATGCTCCATCACGATGCTGTGCTCGATTTCACTTTGTTCAATGACGCAATGATCATTGATGGCGGTGAATGGGCCCACATAAGCATCAATAATACGCGTATACGCACCGATAATCACCGGTCCCCGTACGACACTGTTGACCAGTTCGGCCCCGCGTTCCAACACGACTTTCCCATGGATTGCGCTGTGGGCATCGACGGTGCCGAGAATTCGTGTCTCGATGGTCTCCAGTATCAACCGGTTGGCGTCGAGCATGTCTGAGTGTTTACCCGTGTCGATCCACCACCCCGAGAGCACGGTAGGCCGAACGTCGAATGCATCATCAATGAGTCGCTGAATCGTGTCCGTAATTTCGAGCTCGCCACGAGCACTTGGCTTGACGCTGCGAATCGCGTCAAAGACATGGTGGTCGAACATGTAGATACCCACAATCGCGAGGTTGGTACGCGGCGCCACCGGCTTTTCTTCAACCGCGATAATACGACCATCGTGAATGACGGCAACACCAAATGCCTGGGGATTACTGACCTCGTGCAAGAGTATCTGCGCGTGCATTGAACTGCTACGGAATTCCTCGACCATCGGAACGATACCCTCGCGAATAAAGTTGTCACCGAGGAAGAGCACGAACTTGTCGTCTTCCAGGAAGTTCTGGGCGATGAGCACGCCGTGAGCGATGCCACGGGGTTGGTCCTGGCGGATGTACGTAATACGACACCCAAACTGCTGGCCATCACCAACCGCCGCCATGATCTGATCGGCGGTATCACCCACAACAATACCGATATCCGTAATGCCCGCCTCGACAAGGTCTTCAATCGCATAGAAGAGCACGGGCTTGTTCGCCACGGGCACGAGTTGTTTTGCGCCCGTATAGGTCAGCGGGCGCAGCCTTGTGCCCTTACCGCCACTGAGAATCAGCCCCTTCACGCGCGTGTTGTCCTTCCCGCGCTGCTCAAATATCGCATTGGTCCATGCACTGGCACGCGCATAGCGTGCCAATCTCCTTCAGGACGCAACGTGTACCTTGCCGTCGTCCGATGAACACTCGTACCAGCGGATCGATAACCAGTACAGGCACAAACGCGGTTGGGCGCATGGCGGTTACGACGTGACTCGGATCAAAGACGCGGCAGAGCCAGGAAAACTTGTCGCCTCCCGGTGATTCCTCTCGTGAGGCTGGTACGGTGGGTTCCATGTCATCACGACCGACAGATCATGGGTCGGGGTGAGAGGATTTGAACCTCCGGCCTCAGCGTCCCGAACGCTGCGCTCTAGCCAAGCTGAGCTACACCCCGAAAAAGTCAGCCGCACCGCACAACGAGTAGCCGGTGCGTACGCAAAGAAAAGCATACCAGAAGCGGGCGGACTCTACAAGCAGAGCGGCGCTAGCGCCGAACCTGACCCGAGTTTCCATCTATGGCGGCCTGCACGTCCTCCTCGGTAAGCCAGGCATATTCCCCCGGTACGGTATGCTTCAGGGCCGCCATTGCTCCTGCGTACGCAACCGCGCGTTCGAAATCACCCGCAAGGTAGCCGTGGAGAAATCCGGCGTCGTACGCGTCACCCGCGCCAAGTCGATCCACAATTTCCACGTCCCACGTCTTTCCCTGGAAGACGTGGTCGGCGGTGACGGCCATACTCCCGACGCTGGCGCCAAGCATCCCTGCCGCGGTACGCTCGGTGAGCACCACGACCCGAAGAGCGTACTGATCGATCATCGTCCGGGCGGCAGCGACAGGATCACCCTCCAGGCCAAAGAATGTGTCCAGGGCTGTGGATGACGCAAACAGCACATCACACAGCGGAACCAGCGCACGGTAACAGTCGCTTGCCGAACGCACACTCCACAGCCGCGAGCGATAGTTTAAGTCGAACGACACCTGGATCCCCATGCGTCTGGCGGTTCCCATGCCCTCTTCCGTGATCGCACGGCACCCATTGCTCAGCGCCGGTGTAATGCCACAGGTATGAAAAAGTCGTGCGCCTTCCAGTACGTGATCCCAGTCCACATCTCCCGAAGCGAGCAAACTGATGGCTGACTCTTTCCGATCATAGAGTACCTGGGACGCCCTGGGTGCCGCGCCTTCCTCGTAGTAATAGACACCGACGCGCCCTTCGGCTCCCCAGATCACCGGTGTGGCGTCGATACCCTGTTGCCGCGCCGAGTTCGCGACCATCCGTCCCAGGGGATTGCGCGGCAATGCCGTCACCCACGCTACGGATGTACCCAGGCGCACCAGGTTCGCCGCCACGCTCAACTCGGACCCACCGACGACGATGTTAAAGCGTGTGGCTTGCTCCAGGCGCTCGAAGCGTGGCGGGCTCAGCCGAAGCATCGCTTCACCCAGAACGACAACGTCAGCCACCGGTCACGTTCCCGTACTGCCGCTCGTACGCTCCATAGACCTCGTTCCGCGACGGCTGGCTCTCTAATGCCCCGCGCCCGCGAAGCTTGAGCGACGCCGTGATCACGGCGAGGCGAGCGGCGATACGTGGATCGTCGGTCGTGAGCATTCCGTGAATGAACGCTCCCGTAAACGCATCCCCAGCACCCGATGTGTCGACGACCCGTTCCGGTGGATGGGCGTCCACGGTCTGGCTTCCCTCTCGCGTCGTCATGATACAGCCGTCCGACCCACGTTTCCCCACAACAAGGGATGGACCGCGTGCGAGAAAGTATTCCGCCACCTCGTGTGGATCGGTCAGCCCGATCATGGCAGCCGTTTCGCCCGGCATGCTCGGAAGGACGACGTCAATAAGCGGCAGCACTTCTTCCATGGCCTCCCGAGCCTCCGCAACCGACCAGAGCGCCGGACGAAGATTCGGATCAAACGACGTTCGGAGTCCATGGCGTTTGGCGATACTGAGAGCGGCAAGCGCCGTCTGACGGCACGTCGGGGAGATCGCCTGACTAATACCGGTCACGTGGAGCCATCGAGCCGATGCGATATACGCCTCGTCCAGGTCGCTAGGTTCGCTCGTACTTGCGGCGCTTCCTTTTCGATAATAGGTAAACTCCCGCTCACCGTCAGGCTGTAACGAGATGATGTAGAGACCATTGAAGCCGGGAACCGGTAAACAGTGTGAGGTGTCCAGTCCATAGATGCCCCACGCATGCAGCAAGAACGGCGCAAATGGATCATCACCGACGCGGGTGAGGTAACCGGTGGAGGTGCCCAGGCGAGCCGCCGCGACGGCAGCATTGCAACTGTCCCCGCCACACGTCTTCGTAAACGTGCGCGCTTCTGCAATGGACTGGTCGGAGAAGAGTTCGACCATGCATTCACCAAAGGCGAGAAGTTCGGGCATGGCCACTAGCTCCGTCGGAGCGCCGGAAGGTTATACAGGCTATTGATGCCGCGGTACCGTGCGCTCGTGCCGAGCTCCTGCTCTATGCGCAGCAACTGGTTGTACTTCGCGACGCGTTCACTGCGTGCCGGCGCCCCCGTTTTGATCTGCCCCGTGTTCAAACCAACGACGAGATCGGAAATGGTCGTATCCTCGGTCTCGCCACTCCGGTGTGAGATGACCGCGGTCCATCCGGCCTCTTTAGCCATCTCAACCGCCGCCACGGTCTCCGTGAGTGTCCCGATCTGATTCAGCTTGATCAACACAGAGTTCGCACTGGATTCCCGTACCCCTCGTGCAATGCGGCTGGTATTGGTCACAAACAGATCGTCGCCAACCAGTTGGAGCCGGTCGCCAAGGCGGGACCGCAAGAGTGCCCACCCATCCCAGTCGTCCTCCGCAAGTCCATCTTCCAGGCTGATAATGGGGTAACGCGACACCCATTCAGCGTAGCGTTCCACAAGCTGTTCGGACGTCAACGTGACCTGCTCACGCCTGAGACGGTAGGAGCCGTTGTCATACAACTCGCTCGCGGCGGCATCAATCGCGAGATGCACATCGGTGCCAGGCTGGTAGCCAGCACGCTCCACGGCTTCCAGAATAAGGTCCAACGCGGCCGCGTTTGATGCGAGCGCGGGGGCGAATCCGCCTTCGTCACCGACACTCGTTGGCAGGCCCCGGCCAGCCAGCACTTTCTTCAGGGCCTGGTAAATCTCGGTGCTCATGCGAAGACCATCGGCAAATGTCGCGGCTCCGGTGGGCATCACCATGAATTCTTGAAGATCCGTCGACTGCCAATCGGTGTGACGGCCGCCGTTCAAGATATTCAACATCGGTACCGGCAAGACGTGCGCTCCCACGCCACCGATATAGCGATACAGGGGTAGCCCGAGAAATTGCGCTGCCGCTTGCGCGGCGGCCAGCGAGACGCCGAGGAGGGCGTTGGCCCCGAGTTTGCTTTTATCTTCTGTGCCGTCTAATTCGATCATCCGCAGGTCGATGGAACGTTGGTCCAGCACCGACAGCCTGCGGAGTTGCACTGCCAGCACGTCTGTGACATTCGCCACTGCAGCGAGTACGCCACCACCACCAAATCGGTGTGCATCGCGATCGCGCAGTTCGAGTGCCTCGTGCCCACCGGTAGAAGCACCAGACGGCACGGCAGCACGTCCCATCGAACCGTCGTCAACGTGCACGTCAACTTCGACCGTTGGATTTCCGCGGGAGTCCAGAATCTCACGCGCCACGATGCGTTCAATCGCTGCCAGCATGGGCGTATCTACTCCTCCGTCGGTCATCCCCACGGTCAGCGTCACATCGCGCCGTGTAGCTCGTATCATACGCCTTGCATCGCTTCCCCGTCCACCATGTGCCACGTGCCGCGCCGTACAAGCAATCTTGCTGCGCTCGCTACCTATCATGGTTGGCGGACGCAGGCCGTGCAAAAAGGTGCCAGTTTTCACAACCGTTACACATTATTTGCACAGATCAAAAAAGTAGGCGGTGAACAGAGCAGTGAGCGGCATAGCTCTTGCGTTAGCACTGTCCAAACAGAAGGACTCCAAAAGCCGGTAACCGTGCCGAGCGAGCAGGAAGAATAGCGTGTCCTAATAGGGTAGAAAAGATGAAAACCATGGAGGAGCTACGTACGCCTCCTGTCGAACAGCGCGCCCGAGGGCGAGTGCTCGTCGTGGATGACGACCCGGACATTCTTGAACTCATCTCCATTATTCTGAGAGAAGAGGGCATGGATGTGGTAATCGCTCGTAGCGGCCGCCAGGCACTCCATTTTCTTCGCACTGAAAATGGCGTTGATGTTGTGTTACTGGACCTTGTATTGCCAGAAACAGATGGTTTCGCGGTCCTGGAAGCCATGCACCAAAAGGGCACGGGATCAAATGTGCCGGTCGTCGCCTTCTCCGCGCACGACAGTATGCGATTCGAGGCACTCGAGGCAGGCGCCGAGGCTTTTCTTCCGAAACCATTCGAACTCGACCAGCTGGTATCCACGGTACGAGATCTCGGCGACGGCTAATCGGTCACACACCCGTTTCGCAGAGAGCCGGAGAACAACGACTTGTTCTCCGGCCTTTTGGCATTTATGGGTGCTGCAACGAGATCATCGCACGGGCGACATCCCCTGAACCCACTGCCCACTCCGCTGCCTGAAACGCCTGCTCTATCTGCTCCAGCGGAAAACTCGTCGCTGACAGCGCGTCGAACGGGTACACCGATTGCCGTCGGTTCAGCCACGCTAGCGCCCGTGGGATGACCCAGCGGTCGTACGACAGTACCCCGAGGACAGTCTTCGGCGCACGAATCATGTCGTGCGGGATGATCTGTGTTGCAGCCCCCGCAACGATATTCCCCATCATGAGATAGCGACCGCCGACACGCAGTAACTCCAATCCCTCCTGCACCACGCTCGGTACCCCAGCCACCTCAACGCAAACATCCGCCCCCACTCCACCGCTCCATCCACGAACCAACTCCACGCGGTCCTGGGCAGCGGGTACCTCACGCACGTTAATAGTCTCGTCCGCACCGAAGCGCCGTGCGAGTTCCAAGCGGGACGGCACACCGTCGACAACAACAATCGTACCCGCGCCCATGTCACGGGCAATCGCCGTGGCATAGAGTCCCAGACCACCTGCCCCCTGAATAACTACGGTGTCCCCCAACCAGACACCAATTCTGTTCAAGCCATAGATCACCTGCGAAAGCGCGCAGTTCACCGGTGCGACCAGCGCGTCTGGAAGGCCCGCGGGCACGGTATAGATCCATTGACCAGGCAGCAGGTAGTAGTAGTCTCCATAGGCGCCGAGAAAGTGGGGATCGTCCTCAACGGTCAAGGCCTTTCTGGCCCGGTAACGGTTTGGGCAACCGGTGGTGCCAGTCAGACATGCCCAGCACTCACCGCACGGCTGAAAGTAGGGAAAGGCCACACGATCGCCAGGGGCCAGTGGACGCCCCAGCGTGTCGTGAGAGCGGCCTTCGCCGAGCATCTCCACAACGCCAGTCATTTCGTGACCTGGCACCCCCGGTTGCCCCGTGAGCCCGGGGATCTCCCCTCGCCAGATGTGCAAGTCAGACCCGCAGACGCTCGCCGTCGTGAGGCGAACCAGAATCTCACCCGGCTTCGGCGGCCGTACATCGTAGACTCGAATCTCCATCGGGCGCCCGGCACCCACGGAAACAGCTACTCGTCCGCGCATCGTCGCCCTCCTCCTCATACCCTGTCCTGGCGAATGTACTATGCCTCAGTTCCTTTGGATCGATGCCCCTACCCGGAGACATCGCGGTGTCTCACCGACAGGCGTCAACCACCGCGTCCAGCAATGCCGCGTCCTGGGACGGCAAGACCGTACGCGGGTCGCAGACCACATGCTCGTGCAACACACGTGCCACGACCGCCGCTTCCTGCCGCCGCAGTGCCCGCGCGCATGCATGCGCCGAGACGTGATCAGCCGGGAGTTGCAAGAGACGCGTGGGGAGCGTTTCGCCGGGAAGGGAACCACCACCGATCGTCGAGAGACCGTCGACCGTCGTCGCCTGGAGTCCACGCTGTGCCAGACGTGCCGCCCACCCTTCTGCCCGTTGCATCAATTGATTGTGCGACACAGCCAGCATCTGCCACACTGGCACCGTTGCGGGCACATCCCCAATCACATAGTGCCGCAAGGTGGCATCCAGGGCTGCCAGCGTCATCTTATCAACCCGCAATGCGCGGGTGAGGGGATGCCGTTCGATGCGTGCGATAGCATCGCGCTTCCCCACGATGATGCCCGCCTGTGGTCCCCCCAGCAGCTTGTCGCCCGAGAAACAGACGAGGTCCACGCCGTTGAGCACACTGTCTTGCACCATCGGTTCGCGCTCCAGTCCATAGGGACCGGTGTCGAGCAACGCGCCGCTGCCGAGGTCGTCAATCAGCAGCAGGCCTGAACGGTGGGCGAGATCAGCTAGTTCCGCCATGGCGGGCGCATGCGTGAAACCAACAACCCGAAAGTTACTCGAATGGACGCGAAGCAGTGCCCCGGTTCGCTCGCTAACCGCCCGTTCGTAGTCGTGGACATAGGTGCGGTTCGTTGTTCCCACCTCAACGAGTCGTGCCCCGCTCTGGGCGAGGATATCGGGTACGCGGAAGCCTCCACCGATCTCCACCAGTTCACCGCGCGAGACAATGACGTCCCGATCGCGCAGCAGGGCCGCCAGGACCAGAGTCACGGCCGCGGCGTTGTTGTTGACGACCAGGGCTGCTTCGGCGCCGGTCAGTCGTGTCAGCAGATCCCCCGTATGACGATACCGGCTACTTCGCTCCCCCGCTTCGAGTTCATATTCAAGTGTGCTGTACGCGGTTACCGCCGCGACCATGGCGGCAACCGCGTCATCGGCAAGCAAGGCGCGTCCGAGGTTGGTATGGAGAATCACGCCCGTCGCATTGATGACCGGACGCAGTGTGGGTGAAAAGCGTGCCTCCCATCGCGCCACCACCTGCGACACGAGATCCTCAAACGTCGGAAGCGTCACACCAGAGGCGATCGCTACGCGGGCGGCAGCGAGTGCCTCACGGATCAGCCCAACGGTAACCGCATGCGAGGTGTGGAGGAGGGGTGCCAGTCTTGTGTCTGCGAGCAAGCGATCTACGCTCGGAAGGGAACGATACGCGTCACTGGTGGTCGGGCCGGTAGGTTTATCCAAACCCTGCCACCGTGTCAAACTGTTGCTTGAGTGCCGGGTACAGTGCCCGATACACCGCATACTGCCGTTCATACACAGGAACGAGTGCTGGGTCAGGCGACACTCGATCGACCATGCGTGTGGCCTGGCTGCAGGCATCCCGCACCGAGGGGAACATTCCAACGCCAGCGGCCGCCAGAAGCGCCGCCCCGTACGCCGGTCCCTCGGACGCATTGATGGTGACCACGTCGATACCAAATACATCTGCCTGAAGTTGCCGCCAGAAAGCACTCCGTGCCCCGCCGCCCGAAGCTCTGACCTCGCCAGCCGGCACGCCCATGTCCTGTAGAATCACCAGGGAGTCCCGCAGACTGAACGTGACACCTTCGACAATGGCACGAATCACGTCAAACCGTGTGTGGCTTGCGGTCAGACCGAACAGCACGCCGCGGGCATTGGCGTCTAGATGTGGGGTGCGCTCGCCCATCAGGTACGGGAGCCAGACGGCGCCAGCAGAGCCCGGACGGGCGCGCTGAGCCTCACGCATCAGTAGATCGTACGGGTCGAGCCCGGCACGTGCAGCAGCCACCATCTCCGAAGCCGAGAACTGGTCACGGAACCATCGTAAGGAAAGGCCAGCGCCCTGAGTCACACCCATCACATGCCAGGCACCTGGAACAGCGTGACAGAACGTGTGAACCCGTCCAACCGGGTCGAGTGCAATGGTGTCACTGAAAGCGAAGACCACGCCCGAGGTGCCGATCGTTGACGACACCAGTCCAGGGTGGACGATGCCATTGCCAATGGCACCAGCTGCCTGGTCGCCACCTCCACCAACGATCGGGGTACCGGCGGCAAGGCCCAGTTCCGCTGCAGCCTCCGCACTCAGGCGCGCACTGATCACCGGTGACTCCGTGACATCGGGAAGCCAGGCAACCGGCACGTCCATGAGCGACAGCATCGTGGCCGACCAGACGCGTTTCTTCACGTCAAAAAGCAGCGTGCCCGATGCGTCCGATACATCAGACGCGAAGGTACCCGAGAGAGCCCAGCGGACATAATCTTTTGGCAGCAGGATGTGGGCGATGCGGGCGTAGACGTCCGGTTCGTGCTCCCTGACCCACAGCAGTTTCGGGGCGGTAAATCCTTCAAGTGCCGGGTTGCACGTGAGCTGGATCAAACGCTCACGGCCACCAGCAAGTTCGGTAATCGTACGGCACTGCGTCGTCGTGCGCTGGTCACACCACAGAATAGCGGGCCGCAAGACAATTCCATGAGCATCCAGCAGCACCAGCCCGTGCATTTGTCCCGTCAGACCGATGGCCACCACATGGGTGTCATGACGGTGCAGGGTCATCAGCTGACTGACGGCTTCCTTGCTTGACCGGAGCCAGACGGCTGGATCCTGCTCGGCCCATCCGGTTCTCGGCGTCTCCATGGGATACTCAATGGTCGTCGTACCCACAACCGTGCCGTCGTCGCGTGCTAGCAGCGCCTTCGTGCCACTCGTCCCAACGTCGACGCTCAAGACGCTTGCCCGCATCGCTGCCAACCTTTCCGCCCGGCACCCGCCCGTTGCATCGCGCATGCCACCCCCAGACATCATACTCTCTGGAAATCATGTGCTGGCAAGAGTGATCGCGGTAATAGTAGCGAGAGGGACAGAAAAAAGATAGACTAATAGAGCGTAGGTACGCATCCTCACGGAAAGATAACCCCTTGGAGCTATCAGGCGACACGATCCATTACGCAATCCAGGGGTTCATCTCAGCTATCCTGGTGCTCGTCAGGTATTTCTGGTGGCTTATCCTGATCGTCTTCGCACTGCGTGGCCTCGAGTCCATCCTGCGCTGGCTCGGATTTGATCGCAGTCGCAAGCCCAAAAAAGTTACGCGTGGACGGGGCCGACGCTAACAAACCTCGAACGGTAGAGCGGCGCGAACACAGCGGCCCATTCGATTCGCTGCGGTACAGACCCAGGCGTGCACCTGCATGCAACAAGACATCGGTGCATGCGTCTCCTACCGGCGGCTCCATTTGCGGCGAAATTGACGCCACCATCGGTAGCGATTCAGAAAACTGAGATTCGCCCCGCAATACTCGCAGCGATCCGGCGGATGCTTATACTTCGAGCCACAACGGTAGCAGCGGTGGCTTCGGAAGACAGACATCACGTCCATATCCCACCTTCGTCGACGATCGTCAGCCGACAGGAGCATCCCCCGCCATATCACGACACCTAGATGTCGAGGTCCTTCACCGACTTCGCGTGGGCCTCAATAAAGCGGCGCCGCTGCGGTACATCGTCACCCATCAGCATATCAAACACCTGATCTGATTGAATGGCATCATCCATACCAACCTTGAGCATGGTGCGGAATTCAGGATTCAGGGTCGTCTCCCAGAGTTGCTGCGCGTTCATTTCGCCGAGACCCTTATACCGGTTGATGGTCGGATTCTTGGCCTTAGTTTCCTTTAGAATGCGGTCGCGATCCGCATCGTTGTAGGCGTAGTTGACATCTTTCCCGGTCTGTACACGGTACAGCGGCGGCTGTGCCAGAAACAGATGCCCTTCGGTAATAATCTCAGGCATGTACCGGTAGAAGAAGGTGAGTAACAGGGTACGGATGTGCGCGCCATCCACATCGGCATCGGTCATCAGCACAATCTTGTTGTATCGCAGTTTGTCGCCCGCGAATTTATCCCCCAGCCCCGTGCCGAGGGCGGTGATAATATAGCGCACTTGCTCAGAGCCAAGCATGCGGTCCAGCCGTGCCCGCTCGACATTGAGGATTTTTCCCCGGAGTGGCAGGATCGCCTGAAAGCGCCGATCGCGTCCTTGCTTTGCTGTTCCGCCCGCGGAATCTCCTTCTACCAGATACAATTCGCAGAGAGCAGGGTTCTTCTCTGAACAGTCCGCGAGTTTACCGGGAAGACCAGAGCCGTCAAGTGCCCCCTTTCGGATCGTCTCCCGCGCCCGACGCGCCGCCTCGCGAGCACGCGCCGCCGTGACACATTTCTCAATTATTTTCTTGGCGTCGTCGGGATTCTCTTCCAGGAACTCAGCAAGGCCTTCTCGGAGCACGGTCTCCACCTGGTTCCGCACTTCCTCGTTGCCTAACTTGCCCTTTGTCTGCCCTTCAAACTGAGGATCAGCCAGTTTGACACTGACGATCGCCGTCAGCCCCTCGCGAACGTCGTCGCCGCTCAGGTTCGCTTCCGACTCCTTGAGCAATTTCTTGCCGCGGGCATAATCGTTGAGCGTACGGGTGAGGCCAGCGCGGAAGCCCGTCAGGTGTGTTCCGCCGTCAACGGTATTGACCGTGTTCGCGAAGGTCAGCAACTCTTCATTGAACGAGTCGTTATACTGCATCGCAATTTCCACCGCCGTGCCGTTCGACGCGAGCGTGCGAGAGATATAGAAAGGTCGGCGATGCAGCGCGGCCCGCGAACGGTTCAATTGACGTACAAAGGACATGATGCCGCCTTCAAAGAAGAAGTTCACCTCGCGGTCGACCCGTTCATCTTCAAAATGCAGCCAGAGCCCTTTCGTGAGATACGCCATTTCACGAAAGCGCTGGACGAGCGTGTCGTGGTTATAGTCAAGCGTGCTGAAAATGGTGTTGTCGGCGAGAAAGGTCGTCGTTAGACCACTCGCCGTGCTCGTTCCCGCCTCGACCACCGGTCCCTGGGGAATGCCACGGCGATACTCCTGTGCCCAGACTTTGCCGTCCCGACGCGTCTCAACACGGAACCATTCGGAGAGTGCGTTGACGACAGAGGCGCCAACGCCGTGCAGTCCTGAACTCACTTTATAGCCCCCACCGCCGAACTTCCCGCCAGCATGGAGCTTCGTCATCACGACCTGGAGCGTGGACACGCCCTCTTTTGGGTGCAGTTCCGGGGGAATACCTCGACCATTGTCGCTAACGGTGACCTTGTTGTCTTTCTCGATTTTGATCGTGATGCGGTTCCCGACGCCCGCCATCGCCTCATCGACACTGTTATCGACAATCTCATAGACCAGGTGGTGGAGACCTCGGATATCAGTGCTTCCGATGTACATACCAGGTCGCTTACGAGGAGCCTCAAGCCCTTCGAGCACCTGAATATCTGCCGCGTTATAGCTCACGCCTGGTCCTCCCGATATGATGGTTCCTGATTGCCCTGCCGTGAATCCCCGTCACGACGCACGGCGTCCTGTGGCCACTGGCGCGTATCGTGCCCGATGCCAGCACCTAAACGGACGCCAGCATGTCCTGTTTGGATAGCAGGGGCAAAGCCTTCGCACGGCGCACAGAGTGCCAGGCGACTGCCTGCGTATATGGCGCAACGTGGCGCGATGCGTCAGAATGACATCGTCTACAGAGGTGGCAGCGATACACTTGGTCACGATGCATCGGTTGCTTATTGATCTTCCGGTCACATATCAGTATACCAGATAGTCATCTCTCCACGGCGCCCTGGCCCCCGCTGCTCATCAGGGATGGAAATGACGCGCCATGTTCGGCCCACACCGGCTGACGTCGTGTGGCATTCCGCGTAGTGCGTACGGAGTGCGCCCAGCTACCGATTATTCAGCGCAAAAAGGTGCCGCCCACGGCTGTCAATTCGTTGAATCCATCGCCGGTGATCACGAATTTCCTGCATAGTAGGTAAGGCATCTGGGCCTTCCCATACACGGTTCATGAAATCTATGCCACGTTCCGTAACCACGGCGTTGACAAAACGCTCACCCTGGCTGTATTGCTCCATCTTGAGGTCCAGACCGGTGAGCTTGCCAAAGATCTGGTCGGCCCGTGATTTCTTCTGGCGGCGCATCTCGAACTTTCGCTTGATCTGCCCATAATCGGGCATGAGTTCCCCGCCAATATGGTCCATCACATGATTACTGTATCCTTCGAGGAGCGACATCAGCGCCTGGAGGTGCTGAAAGATACGCCGCTGCTCGTCGCTCATGAACAGCTCCATCCAGTGTCGTCCCTCAACAATGCCGCCAATCACACGGTGGATCGTCTCCTCCACCATGGCGCCGTCCAGCTTGATGTGCCTGATCTGGTTGGTCACTGCCTGCATATGCCCGTCAATCTGCTCATTCATATGCGTGGCGAGCCAGGGATGAGCTTCAAACTCGTAGGCGTGGGTGGCTTCGTGCAGACAGATCCAGAGCCTGAACTGATCGGCCTGCAGCTGGAGCTTCTGGTCGGTCGCGTGAATGTTTTGTTCGAGGAAATACAGCTTGCCCGAGTTCAGTGGCTCGCGCCCGAGCAAAGACATATCATACTGTCCCAGCACTCGCTTGGCCAGATACCCGAGCAGAAGCCCGATCTGCGAACTCATGACGAGCTGGTTGATGCCGCCAACCAGCGGCGCCGTCTTCATCCCCCGGGAAATAAGTTCGTTATAGACGTCTTCCAGGGGCGTGAACAGACGGCGGAAGTTCGCAATGTTTGCGTCGATCCACTCGACACGATCAAACACGTACACCGTCTCCAAAGGGCGAGGCAGTGCGGTTTGCAGGTACGCACCGATTTTCGGTTCGACCTCACTGATCCAACCTCGATATCGTGCTTCAAGCGCAGGTCGTGAAACCTCGTTGAGGGCCACTCCCTTGCTCACCATGCCCACCGAGATCCGCCGGACCTGCTCCCAATCGATCGCCCTGTGATCTGACTGCTGGTAACGACGTGAGATATTCACGGCGGCAACGCCAGCTCCCACCGCACTCGCGAGCAACAAACCGCGCATCACCGTCCGTCCCACGAGCGGCTGTGCTGCCATGAAAACCCCCTTCTGCCACCGGTACGTTCATCGGCAACGCTTTCATGCATGGTAACACGACACGGAGTATCGATTGTTCGGGGCGAACGCCGACGGTGCACCCCTCAATCGCGGCCCGAACGTCACGCGTGGCCGTGTGAGGCGGCACAGACCGTTTGCCAGGCCATACCCGGCGCCATGTGCCCGCCTGTCGGCGTCCACGAACGGGATGACAACCCTACCCATGTTGTCAGTTGGCACCCGGTTCGCTATGATGCGGACAGGTCCGACAAGCAGTTGGGAGTTTGGTCTGAGTCAACTATCGCGTCGTGGGTCCTCGTCCCGGTTTCGCACCGCGTCCTCCGCCGTGTCATCCCGGGAGTATCCGCAGCGACAACAACTGGCGGCTCGACTGCCGGATACCCACCGGAACCTCGGTGGTTTGCGGTGGAGCGGAGAGTTCCTCTCCCTCGGCCTCGTGTTATCAGTCGCACTGCTCATCCGCCTCATCGGCATCTCCGTTCTGCCAGCTTTTCTGTTCGCTGACGAAGCATCGCAGCTGAGCGCGGTGTATCGTGCGATCGCGAGTTACGGCCCGGGGCTCTTTGGCCTCGACTGGAAACGCGACCCCGCGTTGGATATGTACCTCACCGCCCCCTTCGTGGCTCTTTTTGATATGACACCGGCGGCAAGCCGCCTGCCATCTGTCCTGGTTTCCATGCTCGGTCTGGTTCCCTTGTATCTGGTATCCCGCCGATATCTGTCACGCGTGGCATCGACGTGTGCAACCGCGCTCCTGGCGTATAACGCGTGGTATCTGGCGGTATCGCGATACGGATTGGATACGGGGTGGGCTGTCTTCATAACCGGCATGGCGCTGTTGCATCTGGAGTACGCGGCGGAATCAAAGGCGCGGCGTGACTGGCTGTTATGCGGGGTATGGTGCGCCCTGGCCCTGTATGGTCCGTTTCCTTGCCGACTGACCATCGTGATTGTGTGCGTCCAAATTGCGCTATTGATTGCTCGCTCACCACAGCAGGGGCTAGCCAAGCAGCGGAAAGAAAGAGTTTTCGCGGCGTCCTCGGGTGCGACGCTAACGACACGCTCGGTAGCTCAGCCTCACATCCCCGTACCCCAGCCAGGCGCCACGGACCCCACTGCAGACATGTCCTCGCCATCACGACCCGCTGAGGCGGGCGAGCGTATGCTCGCCGACGGTGGAGAGCAACGCAAGACCATACCGCCAGATGTGCCGTCGGCGCGACTGGTTGCATCTGGCAACGAACAACCCATCGCAGACGAACCGGGCACAGAGCCCGTCCCACCACCCGTTGCCCCACCCCTGGAGCGAACGCATGAGGTAGGTCGACCTCCTCGGCAGCGGCGACGCCGGGAAGACAGGATGTTGTTACGCGGCCTGATCACCGTACTTGCGGTGGCGTTTGTGCTGTACCTCCCGCAGGTGCCGTCAACACTCGGCACAGCGGCTGACAGCATAACGCAGTCCCCTCGACGTGCGCTCGACTCCTTACCCAGAGGTACGGGGACGACATTTGTACCCGCACTCATTGCGGGAGACACGCTGGAGTCCATCGGCGTGGCTCCTCGTGGCTGGCCACTGCTGGACTATGCCACACTGCTGCTCGCCGTGGCTGGCATGCTGTTTGGGCTACAACGGGCGCAGCGGTATAGCCTGTGGTATCTCGCACTCCTTGTTCCTCTCCTCCTCATACCCATGGAGACCGGCAACCCCGCGTCACACCCGTGGGGCATGGCACTGGTTCTGCCCATGTACCTCTTTGTGGGTCTCGCACTCGATATGCTGCCAACGCTACTTTCTCAGCGTCTACAGTTGGGGCCAAAACGTCTCGTCTTCACCCTCACCGCCATCCTCTGTGTCGGCAACGTGGTGCTGTATGGAGCGTGGGCAAGCGCGCCTTCGACAGCCACATCAGATGGTGCGGTTTTGCCAATGACCCGTTTCGAAGAATGGCGCCAGGTGACACGCGCCGCGGCCGCCAGTGGACAGCCGGGACCGCAACTGGCGGGCTTCATCGCCAGTGAACCCGCGCCCATTGCCGCGCCGATTCGAGGGACGTCTACCGTAAGGCCAGTCGCTCCGCGCATTGCTCAGAATCAGGGTTCGACAGCCCGGCCCCTCACCCAGGGCGAACCAGTGATGAAAGCCACGTTCGTTCGCTTCCTGTCCGGCAGCGGCACAGATATCTTCCTTGAAGCTCGCGGTGTGGCAGTGGACCTCCAGGGCAACGTGTATGTTGCTGATGCTGCCGCACACAAGGTCCTGCGGTTTGATGGGACAGGCAAGGCGCTTCCTCCAGTGGCACTATCGACCGAAAAACCCGCACAGCCGTGGGACCTGGCGGCGGCGCCAGATGGCACTGTCGTCGCAACGGAGGCCGAATCGGGCTCGATCTGGAGGATCGCGGCGGATGGTCGTGCGACACAGATCGGTGACATGCATTTTTTCCGTCCACGCGGTATCACCGTGGCGCCTGACGGTTCCATCTATGTCGCGGAGACCGGCGGGAACCGCGTCGTCAAACTCTCGCCGGACGGTCAGAGGATCACGTCGTTTGAGGCACGGCCGCCGCAGCAAAAGGCATTGCCGCTTCTCTCGCAGCCGACCGACGTTGCTCTTGACAGTGACGGAAACCTGCTCATCACCGAGCCAGACGCGAAGCGCCTCGAAAAACTGACCGGGGGCGGCACTCCGGTGGCTCTCTGGGAACTCAACAGCGGCGATACCATTACCGGGCCACATATCACGCAGCTCCCGGGAAATCTCATTGCCGTCACGGTGCCCATCGACCACCACGTCATTATTGTCAATCAACAGGGAAGCATTGTAGGTGTCGTCGGATCACAGGGAACAGCGGATGGACAATTTGGGGCGCCAGTGGGTATCGCGGTCGACGCCACGGGGACCACACTCTACGTCGCCGACACGGAGCTCCAGCGCGTGGCCATCTTTAGCTTGACCCGTTGACGCTACCGCATGCCAGTAGATACACTGCTATACCCCCACAAGGGATGTGGATGACCGGTCCCGCGGCGGCGCCCCATCATGGATGTGTTACGGGAGCAGAGTCATGCACGCCGACAGGCGGGGAGGAGCAGCCGATTGCAACAGCAATCCGCGGGATCAAACGAAGCGACCAGGCGTCTAGTTTCCGGCACAACCTCGCCCGATGATGTCGAACTCGACCGGGCACTCCGACCACGCCGGTTTGAGGACTTCCCCGGTCAGGACAAGATCAAGAACCTCCTGAATATACAAATCGAAGCGGCACGGGCACGGTCGGAGAGCCTCGACCATGTGCTGCTATATGGCCCCCCCGGGCTCGGTAAGACCACGCTGGCGACGATCATCGCGTCTGAGATGAACGTCAACATCAGGACCACGTCGGGCCCGGCGATAGAGCGTCAGGCCGACCTTGTCGCGATCCTGACGGGATTGCAGCCGCAGGATATCCTGTTCATCGACGAGATCCACCGACTCAGTAGAGTGGTGGAGGAGACCCTCTACCCCGCCATGGAGGATTTCGCAGTCGATATCATCATTGGCAAGGGACCTAGCGCCAAAAGCCTCCGGCTGAAGCTCCCCGAAATCACCGTGATTGGCGCCACCACGCGCTACGGCGCCATCACCGCTCCACTTCGCGGCCGCTTCGGTGCGATTCATCGGCTTGAATTCTACGAACCCGCAGATCTCAAACTGATCATCAGCCGATCGGCGGCGATGCTCCGGGTACAACTCGATCCCGCGGGCGCCGATGAAATTGCGAAGCGTGCACGGGGCACGCCGAGAATCGCGAACCGGCTCCTACGACGCGTGCGCGACTACGCACAGGTGCGCGCCAGCGGCATCATAACTCGCGACGTGGCCGCCGAATCGCTGACGATGCTCGATGTTGACCACCTGGGCCTCGACCATATCGATCGCGAACTGTTGCGATCACTGATTCATAAATTTGGCGGGGGGCCGGTCGGGTTGAACACGATCGCCGCATCCATCGGGGAAGAGCAAGAGACCATAGAGGACGTCTACGAGCCCTTCTTGCTCCAGCTTGGATTTCTCGCACGCACCCCCAGGGGACGCATTGCGACCAAAGGCGCATACGCACATCTGGGCCTGACCCCCCCGGAGGATCCGCCGACACCGCAACAAACGCTCTGGTAAGCACCCCGCCAATCAGTGAGGGCGCCATCGTGAGCCGTCTACCGTGGCGCGGGCGTCGGCAGCATGGCGACGCAGATGATCAGGGCAATACCAATAATCATCGCGCCGACGACGACCGCGGCTGCCACATTCCCCCGTCGAATTTCCGCCTGGAAGTCAACTGGCTCAATCCGGTCGATCAAGTGATACGCGGCCACCAGAAGAACGACACCAATCAGGGCCCAGAAGACGACGGAGCCAACATTGGTCAGGATGGTCACGAAATTCATGCGTCAGGGCTGCTGCCCAGGCGTCCGATTGGCCATATTCTGTTTGAGCTCGTGGAGTTCGGTATCAATCGGATGAGGGGCGTTACCAAGGGCCGGCGGAGCCGGAGGAGCTTCGAGTTTACCCATACTGCGCTTCAACGCCGTCAGATCATCATCCGCCCGTGATGAATTTTCGAGGGCGGCAAACTTGTCATCGAGCGTGTCGTGGTCGAGCGACTCTGCGGCACGAGCCCGTGCTTCCTGTTCGGTTACTTTATCTTCCATGCGGTCGAAGGCTTCGAAAGCATTGTTGCGTCCAAGGCCGGCAAGGGTGTCGTGTACCTGCTGCTGTGCTTTGGCGCTGTGACTGCGGGCGATCAGGAGATCCTTCTTACGCTGCGCCTCGTCGATCTTCGCCGTCAGTTTGTCCAGCGCGGATCGAAGCAACTCCACTTGCTTTTGCTGTTCGTCGTACTGAGTTTTGAAACCCTCGGCAACCTGCTGGTAGCTGTTGCGACGGGTCAGGGCCTCCCGGGCAAGGTCATCAGCTCCCTTGCTCACGGCGAGTTCGGCCTTGCGCTGCCATTGCGTCGCTTGCTCCTGGTTCTCCGTATACCGCATATACAGTTTTTGCTCGTCCGCAATGGATGCCGCAACCTGAGTTTTCACCTGAATCAACTGGCCGTTCATATCCATCAAGGCTTGCTGAATCATCTTCTCAGGGTCCTCAGCACGGGAAATGAGATCATTGAGATTGGCCTTGACGAGCGTACCGACGCGATCGAGTAATGATGGCATGGTCTACGAGCTCCTTTGCGTTGCTATTCAGTCACAGCACGTCCCGGTTGGGACATGACGATTCCATCACCACCGGATGCTGATATGGCGGCTCTCTCGAGTGTACCCGCATCGTATTCAAATGCGTACTGGTGCATCAGAGAATGCGCTGGCTGTTTCCCTGGCTGCCCCTCAAACGTACAACGCGTAGTGGCAAGCATACATCGACGGGCCGCCCCCGGAATCAGCGGAGTCAGCGTCTGACGTATCACGGCACCACCTGAACCGCCGTCCCGGATGGTGCCCAATTATACAACCGTTCGGCAATGGCGGGCGGCACGTTCACGCAACCATGCGTGCCCGTCAGATCCTGGCCAGGCGTGCCAGCTGCGGCATTGCTTCCTGGTCCGAATTCCCGCCGCCAGGGAGCATCGTGGATGAAGTAGCCATCGTTGTCAAACAGCATCGCATAACTCACCGGCGCGTCATCATAGTGGAACGGGTGTCCCTTTGGCCAGGGTGAATGAAAAGTAAAGGGATGATATTTGGCGAGAATGGGGAAGACACCCACAGGAGTAGGCAATTCGGCATTCCCCGTCGTGACCTCGCTCGCAAAGACCGGCGCGTCGTCATCCAGCGCCGTCAGTGTCTGTTTCGAAAGCGAGACAACGACACGCCGATGGGTAATGCCAAGGCCAGTGGCTGCTGCCGTAACGCTGTGTGCGTGGTCATCCACTGCTACCACGCGGTACACATAGGCTCCATCCGGCACAGAGGATCCACTATCATCGCGACCATCCCATGCAACGTCAATGCGTCCCGCCGCCACAGGCATCTTTTCAATGGTACGGACCACTTTCTTCCCGGCTGATTCGATGCGCACCGCGACACGAGCACCCTTCGATACGCTGAACCAGAGATTCTGTGTGAAGAAACGTGGATTAAACGTGTACGCCGAGAACTTGAGCTCTCCAAGCGTCAAAGGAACCCGATCCAGACGAATTGCACGGGTCGTCGTCGCTCCCCAGGTGCCATTGACGCTTTGCGCACGGACGTGGAAGTACCAGATGCCATCAGCAAGATCACTCACCGTTACGTGCTGATCCGTCGTGCTCACCTCGCGAGGCGCCTCGCCATCCGGCGTGTGATCGATGACATAGCCATACCCGATCACCGTCTCCGGTTGAGGAACCTGGAGGATCATCGACACGACCTGATTGTCGTACCAGGTATCAGGATCGGGATTCGTGGGTGACGCAATGGTAAGCGTCGGACCCGGCGGTCCCCAGGAACCCGTGACTCCCGTTCGCGCACCCGCGTGTTCCGTTGGTCGCAGGTACTGCACGTTCCATACGGAGCCGAGTGGCGCACGTGCGAGCGGCCCACGTACAAGCCCCATCGCACCGAATATAAACAGCGCAATCGTGGCACCGAGGAGAATCAGCCGCGTCATACCGCGCCCCAACCTGTAGAGAACATTATCGGATCTGCTCTTGCTTCTGGCGCCGTCATTGTACCGTATACGCAGTGGTATGCTTCGATACTGCGCCGTGCGCAACACCGTGGGCACGGTCGTGATGCGACAGCAAAGGAGCACGAATGATGATCTGCATCGTCGGCTACGGTACGACTGCGCATAGCCATGCACGCATCTTCCAACGCGAAGGCATCACCATCGATTCGGTTGTCGGCCGACTGGCTGACCAGACGGCTGCCTTCGCTCGTGAATGCGATGACTGCTTTGCGACGACGGACCTCGCGGAAGCATTGGCCCGTCCCGGCGTCGAAGCCGTCATTGTGTGTTCGCCCAGTGCTGCTCACGCAGAACAGACCGAGCACGCACTGCACATGGGCAAACACGTGCTCTGTGAGATTCCGTTGGCCATGAGCTTCGTTGACGCGGACAGAATTGCCACGCTCGCACGCCAGCAACGGCGTGTTGTGATGGTGGCGCACACGCACCGCTACCAACCTGCGATCCGCCTCGCAAAGCAGCGAATAGCGGCGGGGCACCTCACCCTCCATCACGTCATCGCACGCTACGTTTTCCTTCGCAGGGAAAATATCGATTGGTCGGGCCGAAAACGGTCGTGGACAGACAATTTGATCTGGCATCACGGATGCCACGCGACCGACATGGCCCTGTGGCTCCTCGGCAGTACAACGCCAGGCGATGTAGCCGTGACGAGCAAGGTGGCCTTACCCGACCAGCACATGCGGATCCCGCTTGACCTATCGATCCTCATGCGTACTCATCAGGATCAACTTGCTTCGGTCAATATGTCGTACAACTCGCACATCAGCCTGTACGACTATCTGCTGATCGGTACCGACGATACGCTGCTGGTGCGTAACGGAGAACTTTCGAGCAAAGACGGCACGATCTTTGCCCCCGACCAACCATCGACGTATGACGAATCGGCGACAGTGCTGCAAAATCGGGAGTTTCTGGCGGCGATTCGGGAGGACCGGCAAGCCGCCATCAGCGCCGATGCCGTGCTGCCAGCAATGTGGGTGCTGCAACAGGTGCAAGATGCGGCCGACGCGTTTGCGGTGGACAAGGGTCCGCACCCCATGTCCTGATCTCAGCGCTTAGAACCCTCGCTGCGCGAACAGTGGCGCGATCAGATTGTCCACTGGCGCGTAGTCGTCAGTGAGAACGATGGCGGAATCAGCCTGCAGGTCACGCTCGAACTGGTCTGGCTCATACCGGTGCGTCGACACCATCCCACGTCGTCCGTCGCCCACGGCCTTCGTAAACTCCACATAATTAAATGGCTGATCTGTGCCAACAACGATATAGGTGTTCTGAGCGTCCATCGTCCACGAGTTGCCATTGCTCAAGAGATAGACATGGGAAAATACCTGCCGCAGCGTGCGGGCGAATGCCTTGAGGAACTGTCCGTGTTGATAATTGTCGATCAAGTTGGCCATATAGTACCCGTCGGCACGGAGCGCTTCGTGGACGAGCACGTCAAACTCGCGGGTAGTCAGATGGTACGGAACACTCAGGTCGTTGTATGCATCGCCGAAAATCAGGTCATACTGATGCGTTCGCGGCATGCTCTGGAGCGACGACCGGGCATCACCATTGAGCGTGTGAATGCTGCCTCCCCGCTTCAACCCCAGTTGTTGATACGCGGTGAGCGTGACTTCGGGATCAATCTCAAGGACCTCAATACTGCTGCCGGGATACACTGCCTCGATATACCGCGGATACGTATAACCTCCCCCACCGATAAATAGCGCATTGAGCGTGTTCGATCCCCGCAACTGGGCGTGGAAGTCGGTCATTTCAGCGTAGACCGTCTCGTAGCCATACTGCAAATACGTCGGGTCATCTAGGGAGGAGAAGCTATGGATCAGGTGGTCAAGTACGAGACGTTTGACCACCTGCCCACCCCCCGACGTCTGGTCGTCCACCCTGATGCAGTAATAGCTCGTCTCACGGTTGCACGGAGCCTCGAAACGGCCATGATCGGCAAGCCAGCGCCAACCGCCCGTGAAGGCCAGAGCCGCAAGTGCAACGGAGAGCAGGGGTCTCAGCGTTGCCCATGATTGTCTGCCCCGGAACTTCTGCCAGCCCAGCCAGATGAGCCAGACGATGACCGAAAGGGCCGCAACGTCAGACAAGAGCACGCGGGTCTGAAGGTTCGCGGCATTCCCCTGGATGAGCAGTCGCCCCAGCGTGATATGAAAGGCGCCGAGATCGAGAAGGGTCGCGCACAGCGCGAGAGCGACGAGTCCCACCTGTGCCTGGGCATATCTCTTCCGCCAGACATCGCCTACCGCGAATGCCATCAACAGGAGCAACATGGCCACGGCGAAGACAATACGACGCGTGCCAAAAGAAGCAATCAACCAGAAGCCTGTGAGAAAGGTTCCTACGATGCTGCCAAGCGCGCCAAACGCGTAGATTCTGCCCACTTGATTCCCCGCCTCGGCCAGCGTGCGCAGCGTGAGTTTTACCACCACGGGCGACACGGTGCCGAGTGCGGTACTGGGGACAAAAAACATCACCACCGTCAGCATCACAATGCGCCACTCCAGTGACATCTTCGGGAGAACATCCAGATGCTGGAGCAGCAGGCTTGTGGCGAGAATGCCGAGCGTGGAGAGGCTCGAAATGAAAAAAAGGACGCCGAGCGTCCGCCTGTAGGGATACCTATCCGCGATCTTCCCGCCAAGATAGTTACCGAGGCTGATTCCCGCGAGTACGACACCGATGATGCTCGTCCATGTATAGAGCGACACACCGATGTAGGGCGCCATAATGCGCCCAGCCACCAGTTCGAGCACCATGGTGCAGGCACTGCTGATAAAAACGATGGCGTTTGAAAGCCAGAGCACCAGAGGCGGACGCATGTGACCCCGCTCGGTCTCTGATGTTCGCGTCTGTACATCACGATGTTGGATCTCGGTGTTCACCGTGCGGACCTCCGTGGACCTGCCAATCTAAACTCAAGCCGCGACGGGATCTACATGGCAAGCACCCGGCGGTTCGACGAGGGCATCGGCGCTCGCCTGCAAGACGGTACGGCAGCGCTGCTTGACCTCTGCCGCCCGGTCGGT
>JAABUZ0100001004.1_pt1 | contig 58242 bp, 59 predicted proteins | sample 5562091 | NCBI WGS metagenome assembly JAABUZ01 (sample SAMN12813069, study PRJNA571459) | rock metagenome | isolation source: Antarctica rocks | place: Antarctica: Victoria Land, Linnaeus Terrace sud | collected 2015-12-21 | reverse complement strand
TTCTGCATCGAGGACCCGACGCAGGCCGAATCCGTCTTACGGGAGGCGTTTGCCCATCCGGGGCCGGCCGTGATCGAGGCGGTCGTGGACGCGAACGAGCCGGGGCTGCCGGGCCATATCTCGACGACCCAGGCGCTACATTTTGCCGAGGCGATCGTGAAAGGTGAGCGTGACCGCGTGCCGATCGTCGTGGATGTGGTGAAGGATATGCTCAAGGACGTGTTGCCCGCCAAGCTGCGCGAAGTGATTTAAAGCGATCAGCCGTCAGCGATCAGCCGTCAGCTTTTTTATCGTGGGCAATGCGGCGCCTCATGGCGGACGTTTGTACCCCGTTCGCCGGGTCCCGCGCCTATCGACCAAGAAGCTGATGGCTGACGGCTGATCGCTGATCGCTAGTAAGGAGATTCAAGTGGCCGTACGATTGCCATCCCTCCGCCGCCAGGAGACCGTCGCGGACACGGTGGTCGACCTCGTCGACGCCGTGGACGACAAGACGGGCGTCAACATTACCCAGAAGCTGCCCCGCTGGCTCATCGACGATAGCGTCATGCTCGACCGGCATATCCGCGAAGGCCGCTTCCAGCGTACCCTGTCGCTCATCGCCGGTCTGTCCAGCGTGCTCAGCGGGATCGAGGTGCTGACCGAGCACTACCGCGGCAGCTATAGCCAGCGCATCATGTACTCGCCGATCATCCTGAGCCCCGCGCTGCTCGCGGCGGGGATATGGGGTGCGATCAGCCCGCGCGCGGCGCGGACGGTGCTGCCCGTGGTCTCGCTCATCACGGTCGTCGACGGTGTGACCGGCTTCGCCTTTCATGTGCGCGGTATCCACCGCAAGCCCGGCGGGTGGCGCAACACCGTCTACAATATTGTGATGGGACCACCGGTGCTGGCCCCGCTGCTTTTCGCCGTCAGCGGCTACCTCGGCCTGATCGCTTCGCTGCTGCGGCCGGAAGAAACGCCGCCGGGCACGCTATTGGCGCAAGCGCCCGGCCTGACCAGCCCCCGCGCGCCGTGGTTGCGCCTCGTGCCGCGCCCGATCAAAGACGATGTCGTCGTCCTGGAAGATCGGGCGCGCGAGGGACGTATCCAGCAGCAACTCGCCATCGCGGCGGCCCTCTCCGCCCTGTTGAGCGGCTTTGAGGCGCTGTACTCGCACTACAAGAACAATTTCCGCTTCAAAGTACAGTGGACGCCGATTATCCTCACGCCGCTGTTGTGTGGGGCCGGCCTCGGAGCCGTCTGGAGCAAGACCGTGGCGCGCACCGTGCTGCCGATCGTCTCGCTCGTGGCTATGCTTGACGGAGCCATCGGTACCTTCTACCATGTGCGCGGCATCCTGCGCCGGCCGGGCGGGCTTAAGACGCCGCTGCACAATCTAATCTATGGGCCACCGTCTTTCGCGCCGATGCTTTTCGCCGCCAGCGGTTTCCTGGGGTTGTTGGCCAGTCTTTTACGGAGGGCCGACTGATGGCAGGGAAGAGTCCTACCCCCACGACGACCTCGTCGCGCGATCTCTGGCCGGTTGATCCCGAAACGGGTCAGCCGATTCCCCCCAAGGAGCAACCAGGCTACTATCCCGGCTATAGTACGCTCAGCCAACAGGCCTTCTGGGATGAGGCGACGCGCAACGTCGTGTTGGACCGCGTCAACAACGTGCCTCAGATACGCTTTTTTATTGGCGAGCTCGAACTACTGATGCGCGCCGTTTGCGATCGCCTGCTGCCGCAGGATGACCGCGACGAGGCGCACAAGATTCCCATTTTCAACTACGTTGACCGCAAGGTGTACGAGAAGAAAATTCCCGGCTACCGCTACGAGGATATGCCCCCGGTGCAGGAGGCGCACCTACTCGGGCTGCGGGCCATCGACGAGATCGCCCGGCACATGCACGACAAGCCGTTTATTGATCTGGGGCCGCGCGAGCGGGACGAGGTCCTCAAGACGATCCACGACGGCAAGCCGCCCGCCGGCGAGGAAATCTGGCAAAAAATGTCCGTGGGGAATTTCTGGACGCTGTTGATGCACAACGTGATAGAAGCCTACTACGCACACCCCTACGCCTGGGATGAGGTCGGCTTCGGCGGTCCCGCCTACCCGCGTGGCTACATGCGCCTGGAGCGCGGCGAGCCGGAGCCCTACGAGAAGCGTGAGTGCCGCTACACCTGGGAGGCGCCTCCGACCACCCTGTCGGGTGATGTCGATGAAGATTATGATTCGCCGCCGCATCCCCAGGCTGGCCAACCCGGCGGAGCAGGAGGAACGCATTGAAATTCGAGCCGTTATTACATAAGCCCCTGTTCGGCGCCTTCGAGGGTCCCAAGCCGGGTGAGCATATGCTTGGTCCGATCGAAACGGTCGACGCCACGATGCGCCGCTACGCGCCCGACGAGGAGGTCGACGTCGTCATCGTCGGCGTCGGCTCGGCCGGCGGCGTGTTGCTGCAGCGGCTGTCCAGGGCGGGCTTCAAGGTGGTCGGCATTGAGGCCGGCCCCTTCTGGGATACCGAGCGCGACTGGGTCAGCGACGAGGCCGGCTCGGAGCGGCTGTACTGGAATAATCTGCGCATCACCGGCGGCGAGAACCCCCTTGTGTTCGGCGAGAACAACAGCGGACAGGGCGTCGGCGGCGGCTCGGTGCACTGGGCCGCCTTCACGCCGCGCTTCCACCCCTCGGACTTCACGGTGTACTCGGATACGGGGCTGGGCGCCGACTGGCCCATCTCGTACTGGGACCTCAAGCCCTACTACGAGCAGATCGAGCGCGAGATGCCCGTGTCCGGGCCGCCCTATTTCCCGTGGGGCGACCCGCACGGTTACATCTATGGGCCGCACCCCACCTCGGCCGTCCCCAATACGCTGGTGGACGGCTGCACGCGCCTGGGTATCCGCGTGAGCAGCGGCGGACCCGTGGCCATCAATGCTGGCTCGCACGCCGACCGCCCGCACTGCATCTATCGCGGCTTCTGCATTCAGGGCTGTAAAGTCGGCGCGAAGGCGAGCACGCTGGTGACGCATGTGCCCGACGCCATCCGCCACGGCGCTGAGATCCGCGACCACTGCATGGTGGCGCGCGTCAACCTGGGCAAGGACGGCAAGGTGAGCGGCGTCACCTACTTTGACAAAGATAAGCGTGAGGTCGAACAGAAGGCCAAGCTGGTCATCGTGGCCGGCTACGCTATCGAAACGCCGCGCCTACTGCTCAACTCGGCTTGCCCTGGCTTCGAGCAGGGTCTGGCCAACAGCAGTGGCGTCGTGGGCAAATACTTGATGGCGCAGGCCGGCAATGTGGTGATGGGGCGTTTCCCCGACCTGATCCGCATGTACAAGGGACCGCCGGCCAACTCACTGACCGAGGAGTTCTACGAGACCGACCCCTCGCGCGACTTCGTGCGCGGCTTCGCCATACAGACGGTCGGCCCGCTGGCGATTGCCTTCGCCAAGCAGCTCATGGCTTCCAAGGGCGTGTGGGGCTGGGGTATGCGCCGCGAGATGATGGACTACAACCACTACTCGGCCTTCGGATTACTCGGCGAGATCCTGCCGTGGGAGGACAACCGGGTCACGCTGGCCGAGGGTACTGAGGACAAGGATAGCTACGGCCTGCCCGTGGCCAAGATCACGTTCAGCTTACACGACAACGACAAGAAGTTGATCGCTTTCGCGCGCAAGAAGACCGAAGAGATCATGTGGGCGGCCGGGGCCGAGGAAGTCTCGCAGGAGGCGCGTTACGCGCACCTGGTCGGGGCGGCGCGCATGGGCAATGACCCGCGCACGTCGGTCGTGGACTCTTTCGGCCAGTCGCACGACATCCCCAACCTGTTCATCTGCGACGGCAGCATCTTCCCCACGCAGGGCTCGGCCAACCCCGGCCTGACCATCCAGGCGCTGGCGATCCGCACGGCCGACTACCTGATCACCCAGCGCGAGAACGTGTTGGCGCGGCGAGGCGGATCGGGCGAAGCCGCGCCGCCGTCCATGGCCAAGGAACTCGAGCCGCGGGGCGTGTCGGGACGCGGCGTCCCGCGTTTGGGCGGCAAATCCAAGAAGGGTTACGAGAAGGACCATCAGCACAACCTGGAGGACGAGCGCGCGCATCAGCATGCCGGCGACGACATGCGCATGAAAGTGGTCGGCCCAGCCGGGAAGGGTGGAGGCTAGCGCCGTCGGGCGCCGGCCTCCACCCTCCTGGTTGCCAATGGGGGGTGTGTTTCAAGTGCATTGACGTGGCGTCTCCCCCTCTCCCGCGTCAGGGAGAGGCGCGCTGGACCGTCGGCCGCAGCCGAGGGGCCAGTTAGCCATGGGCCGGGGGGTGAGGGCCGCGTCCCGAGGAGAGGTTAGGAGTATGGCTATTTTCGATAGCGCCGTCCCCGTCGAGAAGATCGACGTATCGGTCTACAAGATACCGACCGACGGCCCCGAGGCCGACGGTACCTACGCGTGGGACTCCACCACCATGGTGCTCGTCGAGGCGACCGCCGGTGGACACTGTGGCCTGGGCTACACCTACGCCGACGCGGCGACGGGGACGCTCATCAAGGACACATTGAGTACGGTCGTCCAGGGCCGCAACGCCATGGACGTGCCAGGCTGCTGGGACGCGATGGTCCACAAGATACGCAACCTGGGGCGTCCGGGCATCGCATCCATGGCCATCGCGGCCGTGGACGTCGCGCTGTGGGACCTCAAGGCGCGCCTGTTCGACGTGTCGCTGGTGACGCTGCTCGGCGCGACGCGCGACGCCGTGCCGGTCTACGGCAGCGGCGGGTTCACCACGTATTCGATCGAGCGGCTGCAAAAGCAACTTGGCGGCTGGGTGGAGCAGGGTATCCCGCGCGTCAAGATGAAGATCGGGACCCATCCCGCCGCCGACCTGGGCCGCGTCAAGGCCGCGCGGGAGGCGATCGGGCCGGACGCCCTGCTGTACGTGGACGCCAATGGCGCCTACAGCCGTAAGCAGGCCCTGGCGCAGGCCAATGCGTTCCGCGAGTACGGCGTCGTATGGTTCGAGGAGCCGGTCTCCTCCGACGACCTGGCGGGGCTACATCTGATCCGCGACCGCGCTCCGGCCGGCATGGACATCGCTGCCGGCGAGTACGGCTACGACCTGTGGTACTTCCGCCACATGCTCGAGCACGAGGCAGTCGACGTGCTACAGGCCGACGGTTCGCGCTGCGCCGGGATCACCGGCTTCATGCGCGCCGCGGCTCTGACCGAGTCGCGCAGCATGGACCTCTCGGCGCACTGCGCGCCATCGCTGCACGTCGCGCCGTGCTGCGCCATCGCACGGCTCAGCCCCATCGAGTATTTCCACGACCACGCGCGCATCGAGCACATGCTCTTTGACGGGACCCTGACCCCCATCGACGGGGCCTTACACCCCGACCTCTCGCGGCCGGGCATGGGGTTGGAGTTCAAGCGCGCCGACGCCGCACGCTACGCCGTCTGAGACACCGTAGAGCCTGTCTACACGGCTATTGCAGCCAGTGACACGTTCTCTAGCCCTGGGCCGATTAGCAGATATCAAGACCGCTTTCAATAGACGTTTGGCAAGGACAGGTGTGTGTACGCGTATGACGACCATGCTCGTTGATGTCTCTCGCACTGCCGTTATCGCTGCGATGGACGCTAACCTCTCAGGGCATTTCCTCACGTATAGCCAGCTGCCTCACGGTGATGCGCACGACGACGGCACGCTCGTCTGGTTCACGAGCGGCGTGCGGGAAAAGTGGTTCAACGGGGTCGTGCATGCGCGATTGGACCCGGTGAACACAGAGAAGGCGATTGATGGTGTGCTGGCTGAATTCGGGCGGCGCGATCTACCCATAGTGTGGCATATCGGCCCGACCTCACGCCCAACGACGCTTGGAGCCGCCCTTGTCGCCCGTGGGTTCATCCACGACGTGGATGAACCGGGCATGGCCCTCGACCTAGCGACCATGGTAGACAGGGACCCCACCCCGTCCAATCTCAGGATAGAGGATGTGCTTGACAACGTCGCGTTGCGTGCGTGGACAGCGGTCTGGATGGATGGCGTACCCGAGCCGACACGCGGTCGCTGCCGGGCCGTCTATGACGCCCTCGACGTGGACCGCGCACACCCCTGGCGCTATTATCTCGGCTGGCTTGACGGCGAGCCGGTGGCCACCGTCAAGCTTTTCTACGATGCGGGTGCTGTCTCCGTCCAGCACGTCGTGACGTTGCCGCATGCACGCCACCAAGGGATCGCGACGGCGATGACGGTCCATGCGCTACGAGAGGCACGCGACCAGGGCTATCGGGTCGCTATGTTGACCTCAACACCAGCGGGCTTCAATTGCTATCGCCGCATTGGCTTTCGCGCGTACTGTACGTTCAGCAGTTATGATTGGTGGCCAAGGGATGGCACAAGCTGAATCGGGGTGACCGGACAGTACGACCGCGACTTGGGTCCGCTGGCTGACCAGCGGGCTGACGTCGGTGGTCCCAGGGGATACGCGACGCGCAAAAGAGGCGTCCGTTCGCGTTTGACGAGCGCCGAACGCTATGCGAATAGGTCGGCGACGGGGTAGGTGAAGCCCTGCACCACATCCTCGCCATCGAGCGTGTCGCCGATAGTAAGGGTGACTGGCGCGACGTTGGGGCTCCACACATCGACCTGCCGCCGCTTAGGCCATACGACCCACACCAGGGCCGTCCCACCCGCGAGGTACCGCTCCGCCTTGGCCTTCATCGTGGGCCGGTACTGCGTCGGTGACGCGACCTCGACGGCCAGATCGGGAGCGAAGGGATACGCCTTGTCAGGATCTACGGACGGCTCGCGCCAGGCATAGTAGAAACCGACATCGGGGAGCAAGCCGGTATCTTTCTGTCCCGTGTTCTCGAAGTCATATATCTCGTCTGGTTGCGTGACCGTTCCCAGACCATGGGCCCGAACAAAGGGGGTAAGCGCGTCATACAAGCAGCGGCTGATACGCCCCGCTCTGGGTCTAGTCCCTACCATGCGGACAAGTACTCCCTCCACAAGCTCGTAGCAATATCCATCGTCGCCATCGGGGTAATCGAGGAACTCGGCCATCGTCATATAGGGTGGCGCGTCGGGCACGACCTCGGCCCATGGCGCGACGGATTCCGGCGGGAATGCGTGTGCCTGGCTCATAAATGTGTTCGCCTCCGTTCATCGTCGTTCTTGGTTCTCCACATCATTGTAGAAGATCATTGTAGAAGATTGTGGGAAGATACATGGGACGATGCCGCGTCAACGTGCGTGCGCGGCGGCTCCAGCGTGCCGGTCGTGCTCCACGGACGCCGCCGAGTCCTCTCTGGTCTCAACGTCCTCCTCGCCACCGGCATCGCTCTTATTGTCATTATCGGCGACGGGCGCCAGGGCCTGGGTCACGGCGTCGACCACGTCGCCGACGACATCGGCCACGGCCGTCTCGATCGCCCGTCGTCCGCGTCGTCCCGCGTCGTCCGTGACATAGGCGCGGATACCCACGACGTAGCCGGCATCGGTAATACTGTCGAGCGTGACGCGCGGACGGACGACGCTCTCCGTGTCGTCCCCAAGGACATGTTGAGCACGGTCGTGCAGGGCCGCAACCCACAGGGTCTGAGCACGCGCGCTGTTCAGCGGTCCCCGCTGCGCGCCATGACGGTCGCGCCCGCGGCGACGATGTTGAGTTCGCGCACGCGCGCGTCGAGCCCCACACGCGTGGCGCACTCGCGCATCGCGGCGGCGATCGGGCCGGTGGGGCTGGCGCAGAGGGCCAGGATGCTGGGGCCGGAGCCGCTGAGCGCGGTTCCGCTCGCGCCGGCCGCCAGGGCCGCGGCCATGATGGCCGCCGGCGGCGAGCCTTCCGGCACGCGGTACGGCTGATGCAGGCGGTCCTCCATGGCATGCCTGAGCAACTCGTAGCGCTGGGTCAGTAGGGCGGCGACGAGGAGCGAGGCGCGCCCGACCGAATAGGCGGCGTCCGCGTGGGCGACGACGCGCGGCAGCGCGGCGCGGCTCTGATGGGTGGACACGCCGCGGTTGGGCGTCAGCACGACCGCGCGCAAGCCGGGCGGGGGCGCCAGGGGCGCGACGAACGGGCGGCCATCGGCGCCCAGCGTGGCAACGGTGAGGCCGCCATAAAACGCGGCGGCCAGGTTGTCGGGGTGCGGCTCGAACGCGAGGGCCAGGCGCAACAGCTCGTCGGTCGCGAAGGGTGGGTGTACGGCCGCGTTGGCCGCGACCATGGCGCCCGCGATAGCCGCGGCGGAACTGCCCAGCCCCCCGCCCACAGGTATGTCATTGTCGAGCATGACCCGCTGCACGAAGAGCCGGCCCGCGCCCGCGTGGAGGATGTGCTGCGCCGCGCGCAGCGCCAGGTTGCGCTCCGTGCGCGGCAGCCGGTCGTGGCCCTCGCCGCGGATATCCACATAGGGCCGCCCGGAGCGCGTCCCGATGTCCAGCGTGACCGTGTTGTAGAGGTCGAGCGCCAGGCCAAGGCAGTCGAAGCCCGGCCCGAGGTTCGCGCTCGTGGCCGGGACGCGGACGGTCACGCGCATCACGGGTCCTGCCGGCGCAGCGTAATCTCGGTGACGACGGGGGCGGTGGGGCGGGGCTCGGCCGAGCCCCGCGCGCGCGCCAGGGCCGCTTCCAGGCGCTCTATCTCGCCGTCAACCTCGTCGAGTTGGCGACAGAGGGGCGTGAGGGTGGGATGCTGGAGGGCGTTACGGCGATACAGGGTGAGCGTCTCGTCCACCAGCGCGTCGCGCCGGCCACGACGCGCCAGGCGCAGGCCGACCAGCCGCGCCTGCACCTCGCCGATGAAGCGCACCCGCGCGGCCTCGCGTCCGGCGCGGACAATGCCATCTTTCACGGTGTCGAATAGGTCCATAGGTATAATGGTGGGCTAAAAGGAAGTTCAGCGCAAAGCCAGCGACGAGCCCCGCCGCGTTAGCCTCCTCACCGGGTACGCCAACGCGCAGGAGCGCCGCGAAAAGGGCCAGGGTGACGACCAGAGAAACCAGGGTACTGCCTTGTGCGCGGGCGCATTGCCACACCGCCGCGCCGAATGTCGTCGCGCGCCGGTCGCGCCAGGTCACCTGCCGGTGCAGCGCGAAAGCCAACACGGCCCCACTCTCGTAGGAGAGCGCCCACGCCGCGTGCGGCGGCAGATGCGCGCCCAGGGCGAGGTGGAAGAGGACCAGGTTGGCGAGGCCGCTGACGATGCCAACCCCAGTATACGCGCCGGCCCGCCGCCACGGCAAAGCCTTCGTCATGATACACCCCTATCAGCGTGAGCGGCGCAGCCCGTACACTCCGCAGGCGATCAACAGGGCGCCGGCGGCGAGCAGATCGCCGACCACGGCGAACCGTCCTACCGGGTTGTCGTCGGTCACATGCGCCGCCGCGACGGCCAGCCGCGCCGGTACGACCTGGTGTACGACCGCCAAGATATTCACTCCGCTGACAAAGGTATGAACGAGCAGATGCATAGAGCCTCCCGCGTAACGCGTACCCACCGCCCTATCGATAGGGTGGTTATAGCCATGCTACCAAGGCTGTATGAATCCGCGATGAACGAACGGGAGTTGGCCAGCGGTTAACTGAACAGCGTGCGCACGGGGAGCGTGAAGCCGGGGATGACGGGATTGCCCAGGAGGTCATCGTCGCTGGTACGTAGCTGCGGCTGTCGCGCCAACTCGTAGACCTCGACCGTCCTGAACACCGGTTTGACGACCCACACCAGGCGCACGCCCGACTGGTGGTATTGCAAGACCTTCTCCTCGACATCATTGACGGCGTCGTTCTCCGAGACCACTTCGACCGCTACAGCGGGCGCGAAATCGGCGAGGACGCGCAACCGCTGGGGCAGGCGCTCCTTCGTGACGAACGAGAGGTCGGGATAGCGCGTGGGAGGGCTGCCGACAACGCTGAACGTCGTCCGCGAGGAGAACACGCGCCCGAGGTCATGCTTGCTCGTCCACATAGGCGTCGAGGTAGCGCCCGAGCCGCATCGTGATGGCGCCATGCTCCAGGTTCGGCATGTCGATTATACCCTCATGTGGCGCCTCGATATAGTCGTCGGTTACATTAGCGTGGTAGCTCTGAAGTGTCATCAATGCCCCCATGTTTACCTGTAGGTCTAAGCGCAGTTTATCATGGATGCACTCGGGCTAGACGGCGCTCCCCTTGCCGTTTTACCTGGTTTTTCGCGCAGGCTCCCGGCTGTCGCTATGGGGAGTCGTCGCGAGCGATGGCGGATCGTGGTCCGGTTGTGTGCCGCGTATCGCGGCGACAAGTTGTTGCCACGAGTGGGTTTGGCCGTCTGCCCACGCCAGCGCGAACGCCGTTTCGTCCAGGATGGAGTGCAAGGCGCCGATAAAGCGTTCGTGGGCGCTTTGTTGACGCGTCCTATGCGGCGTACCGATAGCAGCGCGTACAGCCGCGGCGGCGCTCAGGAGAGACACAGCTCGCGCCGGCTGTTCCCGAGCCATCGCCTGAGCAAGGCTTTCCAGACAGTCGGCGACTTCGCGTGTCAGGCCCAACTCCTGATGCAGCGCCAGGCTTTCCGTGAGCCATACCCGCGCCCGCGCGTCGTCACCACGTTTAACGTCTACGGCCCCTAGTTCGTTAAAGGCGCGGGTGATACCGCGCTTGTCCCCCAGCTTCCGGTGCAGCGCCAGGCTTGTTTCTTGCAACGATCGCGCTCGCGCGTCGTTGCCCTCGTCGATCTCCACAACCCCCAGGTTGTTAAGCGAATAAGCGATGCCACGCGCGTCTCCCGATTCTCGATGTAGAGCTAGGCTTTCTTCGAGCCACGCGCGGGCCTGCTCGTAGTCACCCAGATTGATGGTTACCCCTCCCAAATTACTGAGTGAATAGGCGATACCGCGCGTGTCCCCTAATTCCCGGCGCAGCGTTAGACCCTTTTCCAGTAAGGTCCGCGCCTGCATGTAGTCGCCCTGCTCGAACGCGACATTCCCCAGGTTGCCGAGCGCATTAGCGATACCTACCGTATCATCCAACTCCTGCTGCAAGGTTAAGCTTTCCGCGTACAACGCTCTGGCGCCCGCGTAGTCGCCCTGGTGATAGGCGACGCTCCCTAAATCATTGAGAACGCGCGCGCATCCTCGTGTATCTTTCTGATCCCGGTACAGGACCATGCTCTCGTCGAAGAGCGCCCTGGCTCGGACGTAATTGCCTTGGACTCGTGCCAGCGTGCCGGCCCCATGTAGCGCGTGAGCGCGTATGGCCGTGGGCGCGCCTGGACTGTCCGTCAACAACTTCTCCAGCCAGTCACGTCCCTCGCTCAGGCGCCCATGTGCGAGCCAAAAGCGCCATAAGGTGGCCGCTACCTGTAGTCCTCTCTCCGTTTCCCCTTGTTCTTGCGTCCAGCCGAGCGCCGCCCGCAGGTTGTCGTGCTCCACCGCCAACCTGTCGAGCCACATTTTCTGTTTCGACCCCACAAGCTCCGGCTCCGCACGCTCCGCGAATTGTAGATAATATGCCAGGTGCGCCTCCCGCAGCGCCTTTTCCTCTCCGCTTGCCGTCAATCGTTCACGGGCGTACTCGTGAATTGTCTCCAGCATGACCAGGCGCGGCTCGCCGTTCGCGCCCGCCTCCCGCCGCAGCAGACTCTTGTCCAGCAGGGACTCGACCCCATCGAGCGCATCGAACGGTAGGCCGCCGCCCATGTCGCACACCGCCTCGACCGCTTCAAGTGTGCGTCCGCCTACGAACACCGCGAGTCGCGCGAAGAGCGTCTGTTCACCGGAGTCGAGCAAGCTGTAGCTCCAGTCGATGGCCGCGCGCAGTGTCTGCTGCCGCGCCGGGGAATCATGGGAGCCGCCCGTCGCGATCTTGAGCCGGTTGCTCAACCGTGCTAACAGCGCATCGGGCGGCAGCAGCCGTGTACGCGCGGCGACCAACTCGATCGCCAGCGGCAAGCCATCGAGCCGGGCGCAGATCTCGGCCACGGCCGGCGCCGTCTCATTCGTGACCGCGAAGTCGGGCTGCGCGTCCTGCGCGCGCGCGATGAACAGGCGTACCGCCTCGTACTGTGATAGGGCTTCGAGGGAGGGGAGCGGTAGCGTGGGAACGGCGAGCGATGGTACCAAGTAGACGCGCTCACCGCGCATACGTAACATGGCCCGGCTCGTCACCAACGCTTTCACGTTGGGGGCGGACGCCAGCAGGGATATAATCGCCGCCGCCGCCGGCAGGATTTGCTCGAAGTTGTCGAGGACGAGCAGCAACTGCTTCGCGCGCAGCGAGGCCGCGAGGGTATCGGCCAGCGCCTTCCCCGCGACCTCGCCGACATTCAGCGCCCGAGCGATCGTGGGCAGGATCAGATTTGGGTCACTAAGCGGAGCCAGCGGTACGAACACGACGCCGTCGGCGAACACCGCGCGGACGGCGCCGGCGACCTGTAGAGCTAGGCGCGTCTTACCCATGCCGCCGGGCCCGGTCAACGTCAGCAAACGTGTATCCGCATCCAGTACAAGCTCCCGTACCGCGTCGACCTCACGTTCGCGTCCGATGAAAGAAGTGGGCTGCGTCGGCAGGTTATCGGAGGGCCTGTCGTCACGCCGCCTGGGGGCAGGTTGGGGCCTCAATTCCAGTCGTGGCTCGACGTGGGCACGGCGTACGGCTTGATCGAGGATAGTTCGGTCCTCGGGCGATAGCTGCAAGGCGTCGGCCAACAACTCCAGCGTGTCGCGGCGCGGCACGCGCTCATCGTCGCGCTCCAGGTCGCTCACGGCGCGGGCGGAGAGGTTGGCGCGCTCGGCTAACTCTTCCTGGGTCAATCCCGCGGCGCGTCGAAAGCGCCGTAGGAGTTGGGCGAACGAGGGCGATGGGAGCGAAGCGTTCTCTGTCACGCGGGCCTGCCTTTGATACCGAACGACGGGTACGAGCGGCCATGAGCCGAGTAGGGGCATGGACTCACCGCCATGATAGCACGAATGGGCGCCCCGAGTCACCGAACCCACCGTTTCACGAATAGCGGCGAAAAGGTGAGCCGAACGGTGAGTTCGTCATGTTCCGGCGCGGCCCTGGGGCGCATACTAGCTTACGTGATGAGGCCACGATGGCGAATGACCGGAGGGCACGACTCACACAGCATAAGGAGAACGACAATGACCACGCGGAACATCACCACCACAACCCGGCGCATCGTCCTTGCCCTCGGCGTTGCCACGGCGGCGGCCGTCGCGCTTCCGTCAATGCAGGCGGCTCACGCAGCAAGCATCGGGGCGCACAAAGCCCCTCTCGCCACCCCAAAATTGGGGATGATTAGCCATGCGGGTGGGCACACCCTACAGGGATGGTCTGGTCACGCTCACACCCCGTCCAGTATCTGGACCGGGCACACCCCACAGGGATGGTCTGGCCACGGGCACACCCCGCGGGCTAGGGGAATCGGGCATACCCTCCAGGGTTACAAGTATGGCACGCCCCCTGTCAGCTTTCGCGTCGACGGCAAGCCGCAGGGTTGGAGCTTTTAGGGCGTCTAAGGGCTGAAGCGTGTGATTGGGGCGGCCAGGACGACGAAGGGGCGGACACGGGCGGTGATGAACCGATCCGCCCCTCTTGCTCTTCATGCAAGGTACTCACAACAGATACGCACGACACAACAGCACTCTGCATGGTCATCGTCGGGGTTCAGGTCTTTAACCCGTCAAGCGGCAACCTCAGCGCGACCGGATAGACGGTATCCATCATCCGTGAAACGGCGAAGGCGATAGGTCGACTAGTGAAAAAGGCGGATCGATGCACGTACGTCAGGTCGTAAAGCCCCTGAGTCCTGGACCACATGCCCCCGTATTGGATCAGCAAGCTGTGCCGCTGCGGCGTCTACTGGGGTTGCCTCAAGCCGTCATGCTGGGCGTCGGCGGCACCCTGGGCGGCGGTATCTTTGTCCTGGTGGGCGGCGCTGTCGGGGAGGCCGGCCCCGCCGCCTTGCTCTCCTTCGCCCTCGCCTTTCTGGCCGCCCTGTTCATCGCCCTGCCCTACGCCGAGCTCGCCTGTCGCTATCCGCGGGCCGGCGGCTGCTACGCTTTCGCCCGTGCGGTCTTCGGCCCGCACGGCGGCTTCGTGATGGGCTGGCTCTATTGGGGCGCTTTCCTCTTCACCAGTGGTTTCGCCAGCCTGGGGTGCGGCGGTTACCTGCACGCGCTCACGGGGCTGCCGCCTGTCGCGGGCGCGCTAGGACTGATCGCGCTCTGTGTCGTCGTGAATATGCGGGGGGTACACTGCTCGGGCCGCGTGCAGACGCTCGTGGTACTCCTCGCGTTGGCGGGGCTGGCCGGCTTTGCCCTGCTCGGCGTACCCCATGTGCGCCTGCGGCTGTTTACTCCGTTTCTGCCGGACCACGGGGCCGGCGTGCTGCCCGCCACGCTGCTGGCGTTCCTGGCCTTCGGCGGCTTCGATATGGTGGCGACGGCCGGGGAGGAGGTCAAGCGCCCCGAGCGCACCCTGCCGCTGGCCATCCTGCTCACGCTCTGCGTCGTGCTGGCGATCTATGGATTGGTGGTGTTCGTATCCATTGGCCTCCTACCGGCCAAGGCGCTGGGCGCGTCGGCCGCGCCTCTGGCGGCGGCGGCGCGCTGCCTCGGGCCGGTCGGGCAGGGCCTGACCGCGGTCGTGGCGGTGCTGACGACCGCGGCGGCGACCAACGCCACGCTACTGGCGTGCTCGCGCATCACCTTCGCGATGGCGCGCGACGGCGTGTTCCCACGGCCGTTGAGCCGCGTAGACGCCGCGACTGGCTCACCAAGGACCGCGATTGTGGTGAGCGGCGCCGGAATGGCGCTGGTCGCGCTGCCTGGCTCGGTGGGACTTGCGACGGCCGTGGGCGGTTTCCTGTACGTGCTTCACTTCCTCTGGCCGCTCGTCATCTTGCTGGTTGTCCGGCGTCGGGGAACGACCAAAGCGGCGTTTCAGGCGCCACTGGCGAAGGTGACGACGCCGCTGGCATTCGTGATGTGTCTGGCGCTGCTGGCGGCAAGCGGTCCCGTGGGTCTGCTCGGCGGGGGCGTCTGGCTGCTGGCGGGCTTGCTGGTCTACGGAACAAGCCGACTCGCGCCTCGCGCGTCCGCGCTTCACGCCATGTGGTTATGGCGAGGCTCGGTAGCTCGCGTCGATAACTCGTTGTGTGTATCGTCGATGGAAAGAGGATAGCGATTGCCGGCCTGCTCTACGCGGCGGCGGGCGCCGGGGGCGCTCTGGGCGCGATCGCCATGGGGCGCTACCAACGCCGCCTGTCGCCGGTCGCCGCCATCACTATCTACGCCCTGAACGTCCCGCTCCTCGGCGCGTTGGCCCTGGTCCACCAAGCCGCTCTCGCGCTGCTCGTGCTCGCCTGTAGCACGGTGACGATGACGGTGGGGGATCTCATCTTCGCCGTCTACGTGCAGCGTCAGGTCCCGGCAGCGGAGCAGGGCCGCGCGTTCGGGCTGCTGTTCTGGTTCTTCGCGGTTGGGCAGTTGACCGGCGCTATGCTGGGCGTCGGCGTATCCTCCGCCGGCGCGGTACCGGCGCTGCTGCGTGTCAGCCTCGCGGTCCTGCCGCTCATCCTCGCGGGGCTATTGCTCTATCTGCGCAGTATGGACGCCGCTACGGCGCGAGCGGGAGCCGAGGCGACTGCTACGGTCGCATGAGCCGCTATCCCCATAGCCCTTGATCATACCGCGTTGCTGGAGCGGAGATAGAGGAGCCGCGCCGCCGCGAGGCTGCCGCGCGCATCCTGTATCAGCTGCTGTTGTGCGAGAGTCATGGTCATACGGTGATACCCTCACGGCGGATGTTGCGCAGCAGCGGACCTTCGCGGTGCGCCCAATGCTCGTCGGACATAAAGCGGAGGCTGATGACCGTGTTGTAGCGGAGCGACAGGTCCGTCACGATGTCGCCGGTGTACTCGATCTCTTCGCCGCCCTGGACCGCTCCCTTCAACACGACGAGCACGTCTATGTCGGAGCCATCTTCCGCGTCGCCGCGCGCTTGTGAGCCGTAGAGGATGACCTGGACGAGCCGGGAACCATACAGGGCGTCGAGTTGCTGGCGCAGTTCCGCGACGACGCGCGCGATCTCGTCGTTCATGTTTTATGTCTCCGTCGGAATGAGCAGGTCGTACAGGCGCGTCTGGCGCGCGATGGCCTCGGTGTAGCGGGCGTGGCGCGCGGGGTCGGGGTCGTAGGTCGCGCCGAACGCGGCGGGGGCGTCGGCGACGTTCGACAGCAGGCCGAGCGATTCCATGGCCAACAGGGCGGCGCCACGGCTGGTCGACTCTTTCTCGTCCAGCGCGATCACCGGCCGGTCGAGCACGTCGGCCACGATGCCCATCCAGGCCGGCGAGGACAGCAGCGAACCGCCCGAGGCGATGACGGGCGCGTCGTCCGCCGCGACACCGGCGAGCCCCACCAAGATGAGGGCGAAGCGGTAGGCGATGGCTTCCAACCCCGCGCGCAGGATGTCGATCGGCCGCGTAGCCTGCCGCAGGCCGCTGATGGTGGCCGTGGCGTGGTCGACCCAGCCGGGCGCGCGCTCGCCCGCGATGAATGGCAGCACGGTCAGGCCGTGCGCGTCCGGCTCCAGCACGGCGAGTTCGTGGTCGATCTTGGGCACAGGGTCGAACTGCATAGTGTCGCGCATCCAGGCGAATAGGTTGCCGCCCTCGCTCGTGGCGCCGCCGATGAGCGGGCGCTCTCGGTCGACGCGATAGAAGAACAGCCCCTCGCGCACCATGGTGTCGGACGTGGCGGGGACGACGCGCAGCGCGCCCGTGGTGCCGACCGTCAGGTTGATGCGCGCGGGCGTGGCGCAGCCGGCGCCGATGTTGCTGCAGGCGCCGTCGCCGAGCGCGGGGAACCACGGGACGTCTGTGAGCGCCGGCCAGCGCGCGGCCCACGCGCCCGTGACCGGGCCGAGCCGCGTGTCGCGGTCACCCAGCGGCGCGAGCTTGCCTTCGTCCAGCGCGAGGGCGCCGAGCACCTCGGGGTCCCAGGCGAGCCTATGCACGTCGAGCAGGCCCGTGCCCGACGCCATCGAGTACGAGCAGACGGTGTGGCCGAACAGGCGTAGGTAGAGGTACTCGCCGAAGGAGAGCCAGCGGGCGACGCGCCGATACACCGCGTCCTGCGTGTCCTTGAGCCAGAGCAGCCTGGCCGGTAGGTAGGAGGGGTGCAGCACGCAGCCGGTGCGCTGGTGTACGGCGCGCGGGTCGAGCGTCGCGCGCAGCCGGGCCGCCGCCGCGGCCGCTCGCCCGTCCGAGTAGAGGTAGAGCGGCGTGAGCGGCTGCCCGTCGGCGTCGACGCCGAGCGTACTATGCCACAGCGTATCCGGCGCCACCGCCGCGACCGTGTCGCCTGCGGGAACCTTGCCCAGCGCGGCGTCGATGGCCTGTAGCGCCGTGTCGAAGAGCATGGCGGGGTCGAGCTCGACCCCGCCGTCGGGTGTCACGCGTACGCTGTACTTGAGTTGCGTTTCGCAGTCGGGCAGCGGGCTGCCGCGCGTTTCGCCCTCGGCCGCGAAGAGCATCGTGCGCAGCGAGGAGGTTCCGACGTCGAGGGTGAGGATGAGCGAGGACACGTTACGCCCCTTTCGCTATGACGCGGACGCTGCCGTCCGCCGTGCCGACGACGGCCAGGCCGGCCATGCCGATGAAGAGCCCGTGGTCGACCACGCCGGTGAGGGCTTTGACGCGGGCGGCTAAGGTGGCGGGGTCGGAGAGGTCGGCGAAGTCGCAGTCGAAGATGTAGTGCCCGCCATCGGTCAAGAAGGCCGTGGCCGGCTCGTCGCGCCGGGCGCGTTGTGTGACCGTCGCGCCCAGCGCCGCTAGTTCGGCTTGCGTGCGCGACCAGCCGAACGGCACGACCTCGATCGGTACCAGCGGCGATTCCGCCAGCGACTCGACAACCTTGCTCTCGTCGACGATCACCACGAAGCGCGCGGCGGCGGCGGCGACGATCTTCTCACGCAGCAGGGCGCCGCCGAGTCCCTTGAGCAGGTTGAGCGCGGGATCGACGGCGTCGGCCCCGTCGATGTCCATGTCGAGGCGCGGGTACTCTTCAAGGGTGGCGAGCGCGATGCCCTCGGCGCGGGCCAGCGCGGCGGTCGCGTCCGAGGTGGGGACGCCGATGACGCGCAGCCCCGCGCGCACGCGTTCGCCCAGCGCCCGCACGAACAGCGCGGCCGTGCTCCCGCTGCCCAGGCCTACCACCATGCCGCCCTCGACCAGCGCGGCGGCGTAGCGCGCGGCCGCTAGCTTGCCCGTCAGTTGCGCGTCGTCCACATTAACCTCCAGTCGTGAGTCGTGAGCCGTGAGTCGTGAGTAGGGCTGACGGGATCAATTGCTCGTGAGATGGACAATCGCTTGGCTCACGACTCATGACTCACGACTGATTGTAATACATCAAAGAACCCTGGGAACGACACCTCGACGCACTCGGCGCCTTCGATCACGGTCTCGCCCTCGGCGATGAGGCCGGCCACGGCCAGCATCATGGCGATGCGGTGGTCGCCGTGGCTCTGGCAGCGCGCGCCGCGTAGGGGCGTGGGACCCTGTACGATGAAGCCGTCCGGCGTCTCCGTGATGTCGGCGCCGAGGCGGCGCAATTCGCCCGCCGTGGTGGCGATGCGGTCCGACTCCTTGACGCGCAGTTCGGCGGCGTCGCGCACGACGGTCTGTCCGCGCGCCTGCGTCGCCACCAGCGCCAGCAGCGGTAATTCATCGAGCAGCCGGGGGATCAGCGCTCCGCCGATCTCCGTCCCACGGAGCCGCGACGAGCGCGCCGTCAGCGTCGCCACGGGCTCGGGTCCGTTCGACTCCTCCTCCGTCACGGCCACGTCGCCGTCCATTGCCCGCAGCGCGTCGAGCGCGCCGGTGCGCGTCGCGTTGGCGCCCACCCCGGGTATCGTCACCGCGCTCTCGGTGGCCAGCAGGCCGGCGGCGAGGAAGAAGGCGGCCGAAGAGATGTCGCCGGGGACATCCAGGCTGAAGGGGCGCGGCGTCGCGCCGCCGTCGACCTCGACCGCGCCCTCGACATCGCGCACCGGCGCGCCGAGGTAGCGCAACATGCGCTCGGTGTGGTCGCGGCTGGGCGCGGGCTCGCGCACGCGTGTCGTGCCCGCGGCGCCGAGTCCCGCCAGCAGCACGGCGCTCTTGACCTGCGCGCTGGCGACGGGCAGCCGGTAGTCGATCGCGCGCAGGGAGCCGCCCGTGATGGTCAGCGGGAGCAGACGCCCGCTCTCGCGCCCTGTGATAGTCGCGCCCATGCGCGTGAGCGGCTCGACGACGCGGGCCATCGGGCGGGCGCGCAGCGAGGCGTCGCCGCTGATGACGCTGTAGAAGGGGCGCGAGGCCAGGATACCGGCCATCAGGCGCGTGGTCGTCCCCGAGTTAGCCGCGTCGAGCACGTCGGCCGGCTCCGTTAGGTTGGTGAGGCCAGGCCCCTCGATCTCCAGGTCGCCCGGCGCGAGGTCGCGCACGCGCGCGCCAAGCATTTGTATGATGCGGCGCGTGGCGCGACAGTCCGCCGAGTCGGCCACGTTGCGGGCGCGGCTCGTCCCCTGAGCCAACGCGCCGAACATCAGGGCGCGGTGACTGATCGACTTGTCGCCCGGCATCCGGACCGTCCCGCGGACCGCGCCCGGTCTGATCGTCTTATCCAACGTTCCCTCCACCTCGGATTTTTCCACTGTTGGGCCTATAGCGTCAAGGCTCGTGAATTATCCGCGAGAAGGCGCCCGGCGTTATGTAGGGGCGTATGGCATACGCCCGCGCGTTCGAGGCCCCGGGCGTATGCCATACGCCCCTACGATAATTTACGAGTTGTGTCCGTGGCGTCGATTAGGTCACCGGCCTAACCGGCGCCACAGGCCCCTGTATCTCCAATGGTACAATATATAGGGGGAGGATATGTTGATGAACGAGTATAACGTTAAGGGCGAGAATCGCGACCGGCGGCGCGCGGACGACCGCCGCAAGCAGGTCGTGCATCCCCCGCTGCCCTACCTGGGCCACCGCGCGCCGCGCAAGGACGACGAGCGCCGGCTTGCGGTCAAGATCAAGAAGGTCCGTAAGAAAGGGCGTTAGCGCCGGCCCAACCGCGCCAGGACCATCGTCCGCGCCGTGGCGAGTTCCGGCGCCCCGAGCAGGTAGGACCAGCCGGCGTAGGCGGCGGCGCCGAGCGGCACGGCGACGACGAGCAGCAGCGCGTTGCCCGCCGCGCCGCTGGGACCGAAACGATGCCACAGAAAGAGCAGCGCCAACAACGCCACGCCCATGGCCTCGCTCGCCACGAGTGAGCGCAGCACCGAGAGTCCCAGTTCGCGCAGGCCCAGGTTGGTGAGACGCCGCCGCAGGATCACACCCAGCCACAGCACCTCCATCAGCACCGTGAGCGAGAGCGCGCCGGCGAGGAGGGCCACGCCGAGGATGCTGTCGCCGTGCGCGAGGTAGACGCCGACGACGCTGAGCGCGCAGGCCGTAGCAAGCGTCACCAGGTTGACCAGCACGGGCGTCCAGGTATCCTTGAGCGCGAAGAAAGCGCGTGGCAGGATCTCGACCGCCGTCCACACCGGCACGCCCAGCCCGTAGCCAACCAGCGCCGCCGCGGTCAGGTCGGTGGCATGCGCGTCGAAACTAGCGCGTCGCAGCAGCACGTCTATGATGGGGTAACGCAACACTGCCAAGGCGACGCCCGCCGGCAAGGCGAAGAACATCATCGTGCGCAGCGTGCGCGACATCGTATCGCCGAGCGTCGCGAGTTCACCCCGCGCGGCCTGCCCGGCCATGGTCGGGAAGGCGGCCGTCGCGATAGCGCTGCCGACAATGCCAACTGGTAGAGCCATCAGATTGGCGGCGTAGCGCAGTGAGGGGGCCGGATGGTCCGCGAAAGAAAGCGTAGCCAAGGCGACGACGACGAGACCTGTAAGCTGGATGCCCGCCTGTCCGACGATACGCGGGATCATCAATCGCGCGACCTCGCGCGTTCCGGGCTCGCCCAGCCCCACGCCGAGCCGCACATGACGCTTGAATAGGGTGAGCCCCGGCAGCATCACGACGACTTGTAGTAAGGCTCCGATCGTCACGCCCCACGCGGCCAGGGCCACGGTATGGTGGATCAGCGGAACGAGTAGCAAGCCGCCGATGTTGGCGAGGTTGTAGACAAGTGGCGCAATAGCCGGCAGGAGGAAGCGGTGGTAGGAGTTGTACAGCCCCATCAAGATGCCGCTGACGGCCAGGAAGAGTGGCTGCAACAGCATGATGCGCGTGAGGGTCAGGGTGAGCGCTTGATCTTCGGGCCGCGCTATACCTCGGACGATCAGTGGCGCGGCGGTTTCCGCGATGATGACGGTGACCAGCATCACGAAGAGCACACCGTTCATCACGCCCGAGGCCACGCGCCAGGCGCGCCCTTCGTCGCCCCCCTCCAACAGTCCGGCGAAGACCGGGATGAACGAGGAGCCGAGCGCGCCGCCCGAAACAATGGTGAAGACAGTGTCGGGGATGGTGATGGCCGAGGTGAATGCCGCTGCATAGCGGGTATCGCCGCCTAGAACCCCCGCTTGGATCGAGACGCGCAAAAGCCCCAGCAGGCGGCTGAGCACGAAGCTGACCATCAAGATGCCCGCGGCCGAGGCCAGGCTGGTTCGGCGCGGCGCGCGCATTGCCTGCGTCGTCAGACGCCCCCGTACGAACGCTCTCACGCCCTGGACAACACCGCGGACTTCATGTTCTCTAGCGCTCTGTCGTATACGTCTTCATCGACGGCGCCCCTGTCTACCACGGTTTTTCGCACAGCTAGGAAATGAATGGCGTCAACAGCGGCGCTTGGCTGACTTGGAGGGAGAAGAACTATCGTATCGGAGGGGTCGTGCTTGAGGACTTGGTGGTTGCCTGATGTCTGGCCACGGACAAATCCTAGCTGTACCAGCAACCTTCCGAGATCGTCGTAGGTTAGCGTTCGATCACTCATGGTGGACCACTCCTTCGGTCTGTTCCAACATACGCTCTTTGAACCGCGCAAATCGTCTTATCGCTGACTCATCCAGCACGTTCGCCTTTGGGATATGCACCGTTACAGTACGCCCCACTCGGTCGAGATTGAAGCCCTGCAATCGCTCGAAGTAAGCCTGTACGTACAGCCAGTATGCGACATCCGCTTGCGCGTCGTATACCACCAGGATATACGGCATGGGCTCACGTAGCCAGAGTTCGAGATCCGCGCGTTTCACCGGAAAAGCAATGATTTGCCCGTTCCGAAGAACGTCCAGACGGTCGGTCGCCTTAAGTTGTACGTAAACCTGGCCGTTCTCGACTTCCCCATCGGGGTTATACGTCAACAGGCCCAAGTCGGCGCCGTAATCGTGCTGCACTCTCTCGATGGAATAGCCGCATCGCAACGCAAATCTCTCGACGTGATTCGTGCTGAGGTCCGCGATAACGTGCCCTCGTGTGCGCCTCTTTCTAACCAATAACGTTCTCCTCGCGGGCGCGCGATATACTATTGGGTATGACACACAGCATTCTACCCGGTCCGGCCGGCCCCGCGCCGGACGGTGAGCCGTCCCCACCGGCCCGGCCCAGCCTGGGCTCGTTCCTGCATAGCCGCGTGATGGGCCCCAACGGCGTCGTCGCCGCGCTCTACCTCGCGCTCTCGGCCTGGGTGTGGTTCAACCCCGCGCGGGCGGCCAGCGTGTGGCGGCGTCTGCAGGGAGAGAAAACGCGGACAGGGCGGACATGAGCGTCACGTACAAAGACTACTATCGCATCCTCGGCCTCGAACGGGACGCGGACGAGCGCGCGGTCAAGGCCGCTTTCCGGCGTCAGGCGCGCCGCTATCATCCCGACGTCAATGCCGGGGACACGCGGGCGGGGCAGCTATTCAAGGAGGTCCACGAGGCCTATCAAATCCTCAGCGATCCCGCGCGGCGTCGCCGCTATGACGCCGCGTACGGCATAACGGCTGCACGCGTGGCGTCGACGGTCGATCGAGGCGCCCCAACATCCGCGTATAGCGCCGCGCCGCCGCGTCCCACGGCGTGGTCGAGAGCCTTGCGCCGCTTTTGGCAGGAAGAGCGTGCGGCTCTGGCCTATACGACGCGTCGGGTGCGCCTGTCGCGCGTGCGCCTTGGCTACGGCGTCGCCGCCGCCGCGGTCGTCGGCGCTCTGCTCCTGTGCGTCCTGACCCAGCAGCAGCTCAACCCGTCGCGTCCCTGGCTCACTAACGTCTCGAGGATACCGGCGTCCAGCGGCGCCCCGCGCCCCCGGCATGACGCACCGCGTCACGCCCAGACGCCCGCGCGCCCCGCGCCCGTCTACTTGCTCGGCGGATGCCTGCGCGACTGCCCGTCCACGACGCCAGGACAGATAGGGCGCGTGCCGGCCTCGACGTCCCGCGTTCACCCGCCCGCGACCCCGCGCCCCCTCTATCTCTATGGCGGCTGTATCAGGCATTGCCCGCCCACGCGCAGGCCGACATCTAACGGGGTACAATAGCGACTAGCGCCAGCATAAAGGCGCGGTAGCCTTTTTTGAAAGGGACCCAACCCATGACCGACAACTCGATACGCGGCGCCTGTCAAGGCGGCGCGCCCACGCGTCGCGCCGCCCTCACGACGGGCGCGCTGGCCGGCGCCGTCCTATTCTTCGCCGGTCACGCCAACCGCGCCGAAGCGGTCAGCAGGGCGCCGCGCGTGGCCGCCGATGCGATCCAGGATATCCTCGATACCGCGCTAACGGCGGAGCGTTTGGCCATTACCTTCTACTACACCGCGCTCACCACCCCGGCGGTCATCCGCGATAGCCGGCTGGCCGGCCCCTCCGGCGACCCCAATAACCCAGGGCAGCCGCCGGGCGGCGCCCCCGCTAACGTGAAGGACCTACAGGCCGCCCTCGACGCCGAAGTCAAGCACGCTGATGCTCTGAGCGCGGCGGGGGCTACCTCCCGCTACACCCATTTTTACTTCCCCGCGGCCACGTTCGACACGCTGGGCGCGTCGTCGCGGCCCAATACGGTGCTGGGGCGTCTGGATATTTTGGAAACGGCTACCGTGGGCGCCTACGCGGCCGCCGCGCGCCAACTTATGCTGCTGAGGCGCCCCGACCTAGCCCCTATCGTGGCGGAGATCATGGGCGTGGAGGCCGAGCACCGCGTGTTGGGGCGCCTGATCAGCGGGGCCGATCCGGTGCGCGGCCTGGCGACCGAGTTGACCCCGATCGGGACCGTCGCCGACGCGGCCCGCGCGCTGCGTCCCTTCCTGACGGGGCAGGCCGGCGAGGGCTTCATGGGGCCGCCAACGCGGCCGATCCCTCTGCCGTCCTCACAGCAAACGGCCCGCGTCATCGGCAAGTACCAGACCCGCGTTGTACGCGGATTCCTGCAAGGAGGGGCGCATGGTTAGGTCCGGTCACGAAGATTCCCACGGCGGCGGCGTGCGTACGGCGACCCGGCGGCGCCTCTTGAAAACGGCCCTAACGGGGACGGCGCTGGGAACGGCCCTGACGTTGGCGGCGGGCGCTCCGCTGACCGCGGCGGATGCGGCGGTGAGTCCGGCTGGCTGTAACGACAACAAGCAGGATATTCTCGACGCGATCCTGCTGGCCGAGCGCGTGGCCACGACCTTTTACTACACGGGCCTGACCACGCACGCCATCGTTACCCCTACCGCCACAACGCCATCCTCCAACGGAGGGCGTAATGGCAGCTTGAAGCACCTGGCCTACGTCCAGCAGGCGCTGGCCGAGGAGCAGCAGCACGCGGGCCTGTGGCAGGGCGCGGGAGCGACGACCCCGTATGGCGCGTTCTACTTCCCGGCCGCGACCTTCACGCGGCTCGGCTACACCAGCCAGAACGGTGTGTTTCTGAGCGTGCTGGACTATATCGAAACGGTGTTGATCGGCGCCTACCTCGCGGCGATCGGGCGCCTCGGTTCCCTGGGCCACATCGACCTGGCGGTCATGGCCGTGCAGATCCTGCAGACGGAGTGTACGCACCGCGTGCTCGGCCGCGCCATCGCGGGCGACCACCCGGCCGACAATGTGACGCTGGAGGTCACGGCGGTCGCCTGCGTGGGCGACGCGGTGGCGGCGCTGCAGCCATTCGTCGATGGCCGTAGCTTCCAGGGCGGCGCCACCGCGTCGATCCCGCTGCCGAGTGCGGCGCAGGTCGCACAGGTCGTCAGGCGCGTGAACGCGCCATAGGTGTTACCCGGCAGGTAGCGTGGGTATGAATGAGGTTACCCGAGGTACTCCGGTTCAATGGGCGTTTCTGTCGCGCCATTAGCCGTTCTGTCGAGACGATAGGCTTTGCCTGCGGAGCGCGAGTTGACGACGCGCGCCAGCTGGTCGCCCTCGAAATGCAGTGCGACTCCGTCGTCGCAGGCGTAGCCGTCCGCGATGAGCCCTGCGGCGACGAAGCGCTGGTAGGCCGGCCTGCGCTCCGGCTCGCCATCGTAGTGGGGGCAGTTGCTGCCGGCCAACAGGCCGAGGCAGGGCAGCACGGTGAGCGCGCCGGGGATCGAATCGGTCACGCCCTGTGCGAACCAACAGATCGAGCCCGCGCTCAGGCCGGCGAGGATGCCGCCCCGCTCCCAGAACTCGCGTATGATGTCGTCGAAGCCCCATTCGCGCCACAGCGCCAGCATGCTCTTGGTGTTGCCGCCGCCGACGTAGACGATGTCGCGCGCGAAGACGAACTCGCGCAGGTCGGCCGTCGGTGGGTTGTACAGGGACAGGTGCGATGGCCGGCAGGGCAGGCGTCCGAACGCCGCATAGAACCGCTCGACATAACCTGGGGCGTCGCCGCTCGGCGGGACGAAGCAGACCTCGGGGGCGTCTTTGCCCGCGAGACCCAGGATATAGCGGTCCAGCAGGGGATTGTCGGGCTCCATCGAGAAGCCCCCGCCGCCCATGGCGACGATGTGTCCAGAAGGCTGATTATCGGTCATAGAGTACCTGTCCTCCTATCGCGTCAACGAAACTGTCGCGCCATGACACGGACCAGCCGCCAGCCCTCGTATTCTTGTCTATCGAGCCACCAGCGCGCATCGACCTGCCTGACGACCGCTATGACGCAGCAGTGGCGCCACTGCCGCTGCCGCACGGCCTCTTGCCGGTCGATGGCGCCGTCGCCTTGTTGCTCGTCGAGCCCCTCCCGGAAGCTCTTGTACTCGTCGACGATGTTGGCAAGCATGGTGGAGCGAATCTCTTCCGCTTGTCGCAGGTGTATAGGGGTGTCGCCGTTAAGCGCCGGTAATGCGTCTATCGGCACGCCCAGCCGGCGCAAGGCGGCAAGCTGTTCCTCGGCGTCGTCCCCTTCCGTTACCGGCAAGGCGGCTTGCTCCTTGGCGTCAACCCCTTGGATGTCCGCCATTGGCGCGACGTCTTCTTCGGCTTGCGCCGTTGTTTGAGGGGAGGCGAGAGTCGGTTTGCCGCGGGTAGCGCCACTGTCTGTACAAGTGCGCGTGGGCGCGGGTGCGAGGTGAGTCTGTGAGCGTATCACCTGAGTCAGCCGCGACGCAACCCGCGAGTTCGTGGTAGGCGTCGGGGGCCGGACGCTGGGGGATAGTCTGGTCAATCCTGTGTGCGAAGCCAACGGCGACCACCGCGAAGCCGATCGGGCCGCCAAAGCGGCGCTGCGTCGCCGATGCCTGCGTGTAGATTTGTAGATTTCCAGGTCAAGACATGCGCGCAGGGCCGCCCGTAGCGCGCCTTCGCGGGCGTAGCTGTCCCGCACCGCCGCGCGCGCGGCGTCCCACTCGGGGACAACCGTGGTGGCCATGGGGAGGGGTAACATGCGTGGACCAAGGGGTAGGGCGCGTGGGCGCGACGTGTCCTTGGCTCTCACGCGCCAGCTCCTCTCGCTCGTGCACAGACGTCTTACGTGATATGGGCGCGCCAAACGCTCCGTACCGCTGCCGTGTCTACTATTTTGTGGCCGTGGTCTATTGTACTACAGTACTACGCGGACTCTGTGCCGTGTGGCAATCCCCTACTTGTCGTCCTCCTGTTCGTAAGGGCTACACTGTCATGAACCATGTGTACGACCACAAACTGGGACGTACCTACATCGCCGAAACGGGATTCGACATCACGCGCCCCAGCCAGACGGTGCTTGGCGCGGATCTTGTGTTCGTGCGGACCGACCGCGTGCCCGCGCCGCGCCGCAAGCCCGCCTTCAAAAAGGTCGTCCCGGATTTTGTGTACGAGATCGCCTCAGGGGGGCAAACGCGCGACGAGATGGCCGACAAGGCGAGGCTCTGGACGAGTCGCGGCGTGCGTCTGTGCTGGATACAGTGGCCCACGCGCCAGACGATCGACGTGTGGCGCCCCAATGATCAGACCCAACGCGTGCTGACGCTGGATGATGACCTCGACGGTGAAGACGTCCTGCCGGGCTTCCGCTGTCCCGTCGCCGCCGCCTTCGAGTAACGCATGGTCTGCTGGGCTGTATCGGGAGGCGGAACAGATGAGTGAAAACAACAGGATAGAGTCAGAGCGCGATACCTTTGTGTCGTCGCGGAATGATGAAGAGTGCATGACGACGCGTGCGGTGGCGTTTGAACGCGCCCAGGCTTTTCTCCGCGACCGTAAACCGGAGGGGCGACTTGTGTCGGAGGAGTTAATCGCCGAACGACGTGCGGAGGCCGCGCGTGAATAATACGAGCGTTTACGGATACGCGCCAGCGTCGAGCAGCTGTTGGCGCTCCAGAATTCGGTCGTGGTTGTTGAGTTGTAGGATGGCGGCGGTCACACGTCCTTCGGGGGTCAACGGCACGATCCGCGCCCCTTCGATGCGAAAATGATCCACCCACTGCTGTCGTCTTGGATGGTAGAACGGGACGAGTTGACCGGTCTCGGGGTCGAACGAGCCTGGGTCGGAGCCCTTAAAGCGGTTGCAATACGAGCAGGCTAGGGCGAGATTGTCGGCCAAGGTCGCGCCTCCGTGCTTTTCGGCGACGATGTGTTCCACCTCAAATGTGAGGAATGCGAAGACCTGGGGATAGAGGCAATATTCACAGTGTCCGCCCGCGCGCTCCAGCACGGCGCGCCGTAGCTCCACCGGCACATATGTCCGACTCATTCCCGTGCCGCGAGCCTCTTGTATGCGTGGGCCTTCGCCAGGCGCACCAAGTGCTCGACGGCTAGATAACGCTCCAACTCGGCCTCATCCGCGGGCGAGAGTTCACCATGCTTGCCCGAGTCCAAGAGATCGGCGACGCGCGCCTGAAGTTGTGCGGACGGGTGTAGCGCGAGTACTTGATCCGGCGCCGGTTCGCTAGCCAGCACCTCCAAGACCCCGCTCTCATCCTGAAACGCACCGGAACTCTCAGCCACGACTTCGCGGAGGCCACGTTCCAGCACCTCCGGCAAGCGTTCCTGATACCGACGCAGCCGCTGCCCGAGGGCATCGGGTACCTGTACCGTTATTTCCATCATGGCGCTATTCCTGACTCCATGTCGAGGCGCGATGCAATCAAGGGCCTCCCCGTGTAGGATACCATTGAGCGCTGCCACGTTGAGCCTGCGTCCGCTAAAGATATGGCGCCCGGTTCACAACTACCATCACGTATTATGAGGCGGCGATTATGGCCACGTCCAGCCGCTCACGGGAGTCGATGAGCGCGGCGTCGGTGTCGCGCCCAAAGCCGCCCGATTGCGGTAGGCCGCCAATTTCAAAGATGGCCGGACCCTGGAAACCTCGTGCCAGGAGTCCCCGACAATAGGCTGTCACGTCAACGGAGCCCAAACCAAGCGGTAAATGATAGTTGACCGCTGGTAGCGGCGTGTCCGCTACGTGGAGCATCGTCATACGCGGCGCCAAGGCCAAAAAACCGTCGAGATGCGCGGGTATCGTGTGGTTGAAGTCCCAGACGAAACCAAGGTCGGGGACGGCGGCCAGCGCTCGCGCGCACCTTTCTGGCGTGCCAAAGAGGCCGAGGGATGGCTCGTTGTGCTCGAAGCCGAAGTGGAACCCGTGTTCCTTGGCAAGGGCAACGGCAGCCTCGAACTGTGGGAGAACCCGTTCCTCCACGATGTCCAGCGCCGCGTCGTCCATCGGCTCATCCGGCACAGCATGAATGTGGACGTGCGCGCAGGGGAGCGCGCTGATCGCGGGCAGATTCGTGCGGAGGGCGTCAAGCGGCGTTGTGCCGGAAGCCGTCCGCCCGACGTGATCGACCGGCACGACGATCTCCATCACCGCGATGAGGCGCGCCGCGCGGAGGGCCGTGGCGACGGCGGCAAAGGAATCGCCGAGTCGCGCGGCGTCAAGGCCGGTCATAGGGCCGCGCAACTGGAGCGCGCTGAAGCCATGCGCGTGCGCGAACGCGATCTCCTCTCTGGCCGGACGCCAGGCGCCTGGGAATAGGCGTGCATTGAAGCCAACCTTAATAGATGGTGTAATAGGTGTCACCGGGCTCCTCGGGCAAGAGGCGCAGCCGCTGGTTGCGCAAATCCGGTTCCAAGCCCAACGTTTCCATAGGGACGACGCCCAAGAGGGCGTCCATCCCCGCCGGCAGTTCTAGGCAGTCGAAGGTCCCTTCGCGGCCTAGCAGTGTGACCGCGGCGTCCTGGCACAGGCGCGCCGTACTCGGTCCAGTGGCCGTCAGGATGGGTACCTCGCGCCGGACGGTCAAGCCCAGCCGCGCGATGACATCGGCGGGCAGAGCGAGCGTGGTCGCGCCTGTGTCCACGATCACGGCGTCAAGGGTTACGGTGCGGACCTGGTCGGGGGGAATATCGCCAGCGGCGGCGCGGGCTTGGTCGCTGTGGTTAGCGATGGTAAGCGGCGTGACTATCTTGCCCACTTCTCTCACCTTCTCGGGGACGGATACGGAAGACATTGTCGTACCTCCATGATGCATGTCACTATACCCTATACCCTGAGTATATGTCGTTTCTAACGATATTCTCCATCCTCCTGAATGACGTCGGCAGCGGGCGCCGCTTTGAATAGAGGCAGTGACGCCACCTTAGATGCGAGGGGACGGGCCTGTGTCCACATGCCGTCCCGTCCCGTCGCGTACGGCGTTACCCGTTGGCGCGTGCGATGCCGACGGTGACCGGCTCCCCCTCGACGTCGAACGACTCGCTGTAGCTGCCCGTTACCTCATCGAGCGTGGCGATGGCGCGCAGTTCGCGGGCCAGGATCTCGCCGGCCACGTAGTCCCGGTTGCGCTCCAGCGCGGCGGCGAACCGGCTGCTCCCGGCCGCCGCGTAGGTCACTAGGATGTAGTCGGCGATGTCGAAGCCGGCGCTCTTGCGCATCGTCTGCACGCGATGGACGAACTCGCGCGCGCGCCCTTCGTCGGCCAGTTCCGGTGTGATCTCGGTGTCGAGCGCGGCGAGGTAGCCGTCCTCCTCGGCCACGGCGTAGCCGGGCCGCGCCGCCGCCATCACCTGCACCTCGTCGGGCGCGAGTTCCACCGTCTCGTCCCCCACCGTCACGCGCAGCGGCGTGCCGCCGCGCACCGTCGCCACCGCCTCTTGCTGGTCGAGCCCGTTGAGGGCTTTGATGACGGCCGGCAACCGCTTGCCCAGTTTCGGTCCCAGGACGGGCGTGACCGGACGCAGCGTGTAGGCCGCCACGTCGGCGTCGTCGGCGAGGCGCTCCAATCGCTTGACGTTGAGCTCGTCGAGGATCTGGTCGACGAACGGCTGCACCGATTGCCACTCCTCGGCGGTACGCGTGGTCACGCGCAGGCGCGCCAACGGCTGGCGCACCTTGATCTTGCTGGTGTTGCGCGCGGCCAGCCCCACACCTACGATGTGGCGCGTCAGCCGCGTGGCCTCCAGCAGGTCGCGCTCGACCAACGACAGGTCGGCGACCGGCCACTCCGTTAAGTGGACACTCTCCGGCGCGCTCGGTTCCACCGTGCGGACCAGGTTCTGATACAACTCCTCGGCCATGAACGGCGTGTAGGGCGCGAGCAGACGCACCAGCGTGGTCAGCGTCTCGTAGAGCGTGAGGTAGGCCGCCGTCTTGTCGCGGTCCTCCTCGGGCGTGGCGTCGGCCCCGCGCCAGTAGCGACGGCGGCCGCGCCGCACGTACCAGTTGGACAGGTTGTCGACGAACGCCTCCAGGGCGCGGTTGCCCCGCGCGGTGTCCCACTCCTCCAGGCTGCGTGTAACCTCGGCGATGGTGACCTGCAACTCGGAGATGATCCAGCGGTCCAGCGCGGCGCGGCTGGCCACGGGCAGCGACTCGTTCGTCGGGTCGAAATGGTCGATGTTGGCGTAGATCACGAAGAACGAGTAGACGTTCCACAGCGGGATCATGAAGCGCCGCCGTGTTTCCTCGGCCAGCTTGTAGCCGAAGCGCAGGTTCGAGGCCGGGTTGTGGGCGGTGTAGAGCCAGCGCATGGCGTCGGCGCTCATCTCCATGGCGCCCTCGTCGAAGGGGATGCTGTTACCGGTGCTCTTGTGCATCTCCTTGCCGCGCTCGTCGAGCAGTGTGGCGAAGCCCAGACAGACCTCGAATGGGCGCGTGTCCTCCAGCGCCGTGGACATGCACAGCAGCGAGTAGAACCAGTTGCGGAACTGGCCGGGGAAGCTCTCGGTGATGAACCGCGCCGGGAACCACGCGCGCCAATAATCTTTGTCGTGCCGGTAGTGCAGCGTCGAGAAGGGCACGATGCCCGCGTCGAGCCAGGGGTTGCCCACATCCTTGATGCGCGACGCCGTTTCCCCGCAGCTCTTGCAGGCGATCTTGACCGCGTCGACCCATGGCCGGTGCGGCGTGTGTCCCGCGAACTCGTCCCAGCCGGCGACGGCGCGCTCCTTGAGCTCCTCCTCGCCGCCGATCACCTCGAAGGTACCGCAGGCGGCGCACTCGTAGATCGGTAGGGCTAGGCCCCAGTAGCGCTTCTTGGAGATCATCCAGTCGCCCATGTTGCGCAGCCAGTCCTGCTCACGGTCGCGGCAGAACGCGGGCAACCATTCGATCGAGTCGACCACGCGCATCATGCGCGGGCGCAACTCCTCGACCGAAATGAACCACTCGTCGACGAGGCGGAACACGATCGGCGTCTTGCAGCGCCAGCAGTGCGGGTAAGAGTGCTTGTAGTCCTGCACGCGCGCCAGCACACCCCTGTCGCGCAGCGCGGCGAACACCAGGCGCGCCACGTCATTGGCGTACTGCCCGGTGAAGGGGCCGAAGCCGTCGACGTAGATACCCGCGTCGTCGATCGGCGCGATCGCGGGCAGGTCGAAGCGCTTGGAGAGGTCGAAGTCCTCTTTGCCGCAGCCGGGCGCGATGTGCACGATGCCCGTGCCCTCGTCGGCGCTGACACCCTTGTCCTGCTCGCCCTGCTTCTCCCATAGGATCACACGATGCTGCCCATGCAGCGCGTTTTGGACCGCCGGCAGCTCGTCGAAGGGACCCTGGTAGCGCCAGCCCGCCATATCGCGGCCGTGCGCGTGGTCGAGCAGCGTGTAGTCGCCCTTGGGGAAGAGGTTCTTGAGCGCGCCCTCGGCCAGCCAGTAGATCTGCTCGCCGTAGAGGGGGTGCTCGTGGCGCACGCGCGCGTAGGTCAAGTCGGGGTTCACGGCGGCGGCGACGTTGGCCGGCAGTGTCCACGGCGTGGTCGTCCACACCACCAGCGCGTCGCCCTCTTGCGCCGGCGCTTGCGGATCGACGAGGGGCAGGGCGACGAAGGGCGAGGCGTGCACAACGTCGCTGTACTGGTCGGCGAGCTCCGCCTGGGTGAGGCCGGTGCCGCAGCGCGGGCACCACGGCATCACGTCGTGGCCCTTGTAGACCCAGCCGTTCTCGAAGCAACGTTTGAGGAACAGCCAGATGGTGTAGTTGTTTTCGTCGGACATGGTGTAGTACGAGTTGTCCCAATCCATCCAGTAGCCCAGGCGGATGGACTGCTCGGTCTGCACGCCGGCGTACGTCAGCACACGCGCCTTGCACGTCTCGACGAAGCGGTCGATGCCGTAGGTCTCGATGTCCCGCTTGTTGTTGAGGCCGAGCTCTTTCTCCACCTCGACCTCGACCCAGAGGCCCTGACAGTCGAAGCCGTTCTGGTAGCGCTGCTCGTAGCCCTGCATCGTCTTGAAGCGCTGGAACAGGTCCTTATAGGTGCGGCCCCAGCCGTGGTGCACGCCCATTGGGTTGTTGGCCGTGATGGGACCATCGATGAACGAAAAGCGCTTGGGCGTCCCGTCGGGGTTGGTCGCGCCCGCGTTCTTGCGCACGTACGTGCCCATCAGGTCGTTGGCGCGCCACCACGCCAGCGTCGCTTCCTCCAGCATGGGGAAGTCGGGGCGCGGGTCGACCGGCTTGAAGATCGTTGACTCCGTTGTTGTCATAAGTAGCTCCTCTATTAGCGGTCAGCGGTCAGCAGTCAGCGATCAGCCGTCAGCTAAAAGCTGATCGCTGGCCGCTATTAGCCCAATAAAAAAACCCGTCCCTCGCAAGGGACGGGTCGGGGCCCGCGGTACCACCCTATGTAGCCCGCGCGCGGAAACGTACAGGCTCACTCAGCCGGCGCGTGTAGACGCCGTGTCGTGGTAACGGGCGACGAACCCGGCTAGCTAGTGATGGGTGGCTCGTGATGAGCGTCTAGTTACAAAGGGAGCTAGACACTTATCACGAGCCACGACCTACCAGTTATGCGGCTCAGAAGTGATTTTCGGCGGGTCCGCGCCTACCCCATCGCAGCGTACCGGGGCTCTCTAAAGGCGTGGAGTTTCGCTTACTCTTTTCCTCGATAGCCTTATAGATATATTATCCCATGTTGGGTGGCCGCGCGTCAATGTGCGCCCGTATTATAAGCAGGGTCTGTGAGAAGTCCTGGGAGCGCGGGCGCCTCGCCCGTCCCGGTATGCGCGCCGGGATGAGCGCGTATCGGGAGGCGACGCAGCGGCCCCGCGGGGATGGTCGGCCCACGCCCGCGGACGCCGGGGACGGGCGAGCAGCGCAGCGAACGCCCGCGCTCCCAGTGGTATCCGCCGACTTTTCACAGACCCTGCGTATTTAAGACGGTGCACACGATTGTGGGGCGAGACCTGGACGCAAGTATAAAGACCAACCTCTATGTACAGCATGGCCCAACTAGTACACGTTGGCTCAAATAAGTCGACAGTCTGTGCTCCTCGACGCCCTCCACACCGCAGCGGCGGCGCCGCTACCCGGCCCGCCGCCCAGTTGGGACGAGATCAGCCGGCGTTGGGACACCTGAGGAGAGTAGTCCTGCGTCCTCGTCGCGCGCGGCGGTATCCTCGCGCGAGCGCCGTTGGGTCGTGCTGAGGTCGGAACTCAAGCGCCGATCCGAGGAAGCCATCGTCGGCGGTTGACAGGGACAGCCAGCACAAGGCTGATAGCTGACCGCTCTTAACTTAGGTCCTGTTCCTCGGTGTCGGCGTTGCGCGACTGGCGGGTCTCGCCGCCGGCGGATGTCCCGGCGTCGGCATCGATGAGTCCCCCCGTGAACGGCACGCCATATCCGCCGCCCGTGCCGCCGCCCGAGCCACTACCCGCGACGAACGGCATAGCGCCGACGCCGACCCCACCCGTGTTGGCGTCGCCGTTGTTATCGGCGTCGTCGTCGCGGTTGCCGAAGATGCCGAACACCCCGCCGCCCGCGTTGTCGCCGATGACTAGTTCGTTCGTCACGTCGACGACGCCGGAGACACCGCGCGCGAGTTGCTCGGCCGTCCGCTTGACGTCCTGGCTGCCCACGGTCCCCGACAGCGTTACCGTCGCGCCCTGGGCGGCCACGTCGATTGGGGAGCGCGCGGTCGTCGCATTGCTCCGCAGCGCCTGGTTGATCTGGTTCATGATGGCGTCGTCGCCGGTCAGCGCGGAGTTCGTGCCGGGGGCGGCCAGGCTATCGTTAGTGCTGTTGTTCATCGCGACACACCTTCCTTACTTAATCCGTCTTTGCGCTATGCGCTTGCCTGCTTGCCGCAGGCGCCTACGGCTATAGCTGCATATAGTGTGCCGTCCTATCCTCTGGGGCCGCCGGCTGCCAACGACGCTTGCTGCTATAGACTCCTCAATATACGGCGAATACGGCGAAGCGCTCGCCCGCGATGGCTGGCCGGCTGGCAGTTGGCGGTCCCAGGGAGCTATGGATCCATAATGGTCCGTACCTCCGCGCGCGTTCCGGGCAGGGCTCGTGAATTATTGGGCACAGAGATCCTGAAGCGCGAGACGTCCTGGCTGATAATTCACGAGCCCTGGCGTTCCGGGCGCTTGTGCGGTAAAACGGCGCAATGCTATAGTCCGATTGGCTTGATGTCGCGGACGGTGGGCGATGATAGCCGCTAGATGATAGCCGCTAATGGTAGGGAGATAGTGTGGCCCAGGGGCATGAGCCAGCGACGGCGCGGCCGGCATCGACGTTCGACGCGCGCGTCGGGCGCGCGCTGGAAAGGGTCGAGCGCGCGCTCATCTACGTCGTGGCGCTCTTCCTCATCGCCTTCGCGGTGCTGGCCCTCGTGAACACGGTGGCGCAGGTCAACGATTTTACTATCCTGAGGAAAGACTATACGGGCGGCATCGCGGCCGGCATTGACAGCGCCTTCTTGACGATTATCCTGCTGGAGCTGTTGCACACGGTGCTCAGTCGCGGCTCCATCGGCCAGCAGTTGCAGGAGTTCCTGATTATCGGCATTACATCGGGCGTGCGGCGCAGTCTGGAAATCGGGGTCGGCAGCGGTACGGTCACGGAGAAAAAATCCGCGGCGCCTACGAGTTCACGCGACGTGGTGATCGATCTGGGGATCAACGCGGCCGGCGTGCTCGTGCTGGTCATGGCGCTGTGGCTGGTGCGACAGCAAAGCGATAAAGGCCATGGGAACGATGCGCCGGGGTTATTGCAGGGAGAGGACGGCTAGCTTTGTTACATGATCCCGTCTTCCGCCTCGGTATCCTGCCGGTCCACCCGTTCGGCCTCTGCGCGGCGATCGGCATCGTACTTGGTTACGCGCTGGCGCTGTGGGGAGCCCTGCGCGCGGGCCTGCTGGCGCGCTACCTGCCGGGTATGTTCGTCGTCGTCGTGCTTGGCGCGTTTATCGTGGCGCGTATTGGCTTCGTGCTGGCGTATCCGGCGCTCGTGCGCGATGGCGCGCAGGGCGTGCTCGCGTTCTGGCGCGGCGGCCTGAGCCTGCCCGCCGGCGTCTTTGGCGGCGCGGTCCTGCTCGCGGTCTACACCTGGGCGCGGCGCGAGTCGCTGTGGCGCTGGGCCGACGTCCTGTCGCCCGCCGTGGCGCTGGGCCTCGCAATTGGTATGCTGGGTCTGCCGGGTGGCGGTGAAGGCTGGGGCCAGCCGACGGGCGGTGTGCTCTCGATGTCCGTGCCGGCGGATGCGCTCCCGGCGTCGCTGCTCACCCGCGCCGCCCGCACGCATGACCACTTCCAGCCTATTTGGGCCTACGAAGCCGCGCTTTTCGCCGGCCTGACCATCGTGCTGCTCCTCATCGCCGCGCGCCGACGCCGCGACGTCGATAGGCCCGTTAGGGGACGGCCCGACGGGGTTGTCGGGCTCGTCTTCCTGTTCGTGACAATGCTGGGCTACGGCCTGCTGCGCCCGCTGACGCTCGACGCGTCCGACCCCACCCTGGTACTGAGGACGCAACTCTTTTGCGCCGCCGTCGCCGCCGTCGCGTGCGGGTTACTCGTGACGCGCCTGGTCTCGGCGCGCTCCGACCTCGCGGTCACGCGCGAGATCGAGCGGGTCAAGGCGCCGTTTTATTAGTCGCTGGTCGCTGGTCGCTGGTCGTTGGTCGTTAGTTATCGTGGTTGGAACGATCGAGGCAATAGCAGCATCGGCCTGTGTACCCTCTCACGTCTTACCATCGACCATCGACCATCGACTATCGACTCAGTAAGGAGGTTCAATGAACGCCATGTCTCTAACCATCCTGGGCGCGAGCGCCGCGACGCAGAACCCTGGTGGCGCCTGCTCGTCGTACCTCGTGCGCGGAGAGGGGACGGCGCTGGCGCTGGACATGGGTAGCGGGGCGTTCGGGCGGCTGCAGGCGCACATCGCCCCGGCTGAGGTTGACGCGGTCGTCATCTCGCACATGCACGCCGACCACATCCTCGACCTGATCCCCTACCGCTACTACCTCGCCTTCTCGTTCGGCGGCCAGGAGGTGACAAGCCGCCCGCGTTTGCTGCTCCCGCCCGGCGGACATGAGGCGCTGCTGAAGGTCAGTGCGCTACAAGATCCCGCGCCGACGTTTTTCTCCGACGTTTTCGACGTCGCCGAGTATGACCCCGCGCGGCCGCTGAACGTCGGCGGCCTGACGGTCTCTTTCTATCCGATGCGCCACATCGCGCACACCTACGGGCTGCGCGTGTCTGGCGCGGCGGGGACGACGGATACGCTGGCCTACTCCGCCGACAGCGGCCCTTGTCAGGGCCTGCGAGACGTGGCGCGCGACGCCACCCTCTTCTTGTGCGAGAACGCCAACGCCGAGGATAGTACCTATCCGCTGCACCTGACACCGCGCCAGGCCGCCACCTACGCGCGTGACGCCGGCGCCCGTCGCCTCCTGCTGACCCACCGCTGGCACGTCTACGGCCTTGACGAAGCCGCGCGCGCCGCCGCTGAGATATTTGGCGGCCCCGTGTCAATTGCAAGGGAAGGCGAAACGTACGCCGTGTGAACTGGAAGCGGAGGGAGCACTGTCATGCCTGGACATCATCCATTCTCAGAGTTGCGTGCGAAAATCGACGCCGATCCGGTACGCGCCGCGCGGCTTGCGGAGGCCGAGCGACAACTCGCCGCCGAGCAGGTTGCCTACGACCGTGCGTTGGCTGAAGTACGCTGCGCCCGCGTCTATACACAAGCGCAGCTTGGTCGTGCGCTCGGCTAGCCGGGGCCGGACCGTCCCCCCAACCCCGCGCGGTCCAACCGCTCCATGAGGCTCGGCTTGCGCGCATGCTGCTCACGCAGCCCGCCCAGGCGCGCCGCGAACGCCGCGTCCCGGCTCGTCTGGGCGTAGAGGTCGCGCAGGTCCGTCAGCGCCTGGACGGCCACGTCGTACTCCGCCGGGCGCTTCGTCGCGATGGACGCGTCCACGCGCTGCCAGGCCTCCGCCTCGTGCGCGGCGAGGTGTTCGAGGCGCTTGGCCCGTGCGGCCGCCTGCTCGCGCTCGTGCCGGGCACGCTCCCGCGCGGCGCGTTCCGCCTCCGCCCGGCGCCGCGCCTCCGCGCGCCGCTCGGCGGCCACGAGCAGCTGCCCCACGGTCCGCCGGTCAGGCTCGCTGGCGCCCGCGCGATCCGCCGCGGGCGTCGTCTCCGTACGGAAGCGCTGCAGGAGCTCGCCGCGCAGGTGGGGGTCGCCCCCCTCCACCAGCCGCAGTAGCAGCCCGATCTTCTCGGACTCCGCGAGGCCGCCGAGCCACCGCTCGAGGGCGCGTCGCGAGGGCTGCGTCTCGTCGCGAAGGGCGCTACGCTCGGCCGCGACGTCGATGAGATCGGCGTCCAGGCGCAGGAAGTCGGCCAGGGCCTGCTGCGCGGCCGATGGCGTGGCGAGGCCCGGCGGCGGCGGCGGCTCGATGTCGTCGTCGTCCAACGTGCCTGATTGGGCGCGGAGGAGCCAGCCCAGGTACAGGCCGCGCAGGTCGCCGGCCGCGAGCTCCGCGCGCAGGGGCAGGAGCGCGGACATCCAGGCTTCGCCCTCGCCGTCATCGATCCAGCCATCGGGCTCCTGCTCCGAGTGGAACTCCAGGATGACAGAATCGCCGGCGGCGCGCGCCCGCGCCTCGTCGCCAGGGCAGTAGCGTTCCGCCATGTGGAGGTCGAGCAGCCGCCGCGGGAGCCGCAGCATGAACTGGTGTGTGCCCCAGTTGGCGATGTACACGAACAGGTCGAAATAGGTCTCCATCAGGGCGGCAGGATCGCCACGGAAGTTGCCCCAATTGTAGGTGTTGACGAGCCGGGTCGGCGTGATCGTCGCACGGCTCGACAGCGCACGCAGTTCCGCCAACTCGCGCTGATCCAGGGGCCGGTCGACCGCCTGGAATTCATAATATTGGTACTCGCTCATCGTCGTTACTCCGTCCTCCATTGCTGCCGCGCGGGCAACTCGGTTGACTTGGGCCAGCTCAGTTGACGTGGGCCAGCCGCGCCGCCCATGCCTTAGTTTCGCAGGAATTGGTCCAACTGCCAGGTGCGCCGGCGCTACAGGCATACGGCGGCGTCTACTTTGTACAAAGATAAATGCCCGCCAGGATGATCGCGCCGCCGGCGAAGGTGAGCGGGTGGATGGGCTGGCCGAGCAGCGGCCACGCTAGGGCGGCGGCGATGACCGGCTCACCCAGGAAGCTGACCGAAACGACGGCGGTGTCGAGGTACTTGAGCGTCCAGTTGTAGACGAAGTGGCCGCCCAGCGTGCAGACGAGCGCCAACGCCACGAACAGGGCCAGGTTATGCCACGTCAGGGGCGCGAACGGCTGCCGCCCGACGATGGCGATGGCGGCAAGGACGACGGCGCAGCACAAGTAGACCGGTGTGCTATAGGCGATCGGATCGAGGCGCTGGCGCACGCGGCGCCCGATCAGGAGGTAGAAGGCGAAGACGACCGCGCCGGCCAGGGCCAGCCCGTCGCCGATGAGGGCGCGCCCACCCAGCCGCACGTCGCCGCTTGCAATGACGAGCGAGCCGAGCAGCGTCAGCGCGATGCCGGCGGTCACGATCGGCCGTGGCTTCTCGCCGAGCCACGCCCAGGCCAGCGCGGCCACGAGCACCGGATGTACCGTGACGAAGAGCGTCGACGAGGCGACCGAGGTGTAGAACAGCGACACGGTCCAGGTGGCGAAGTGCAGCGCCAACAGCGCGCCCGCGGCCAGCAGCAGCGCATAGTCGCGTCTGGTCAGGGCGGCGCGCGCCACGGCCGCCTGCCCTGTAACACCGGCGAGTTGTTGTGGTCGACGGCGGCGCAGTGCGAACGGGATAAGCAGCGCCGTCGTGAGCGTCATGCGGTAGGTTGCCGTCACCAGCGGCGGCGCCGTGGCCTCGCTGATGAAGATGGCGGAGAAAGAGACCGCGACCGTCGCCACGGCCAGTCCAATGTAGGGGCTGGCGGCGGCTCGGTTAAGGGTGGATTGTCCTGGCGTGATGACGATACTCCGGCTGCTATCTATGTCTTCGGGCCGTGCGGGACGGCACGAGTTTTGCCTTCCCGGTGCGATATGTACGGCCGTAAACTGTGCCAGGTGATACGGAGCGCGTTGCTCCAAGAACTCCAAGACTTGCTGAGTGGCTCATTTGCCAGACAGTGATATAATACGCGTTGAGCTTGACAAAAGATAGTGCTGCCCACGGCCTGGGGCGGGCGCCGCGATGCGCGGATGGGAAAGGACTCTATGGCACGGTGCCCTAACTGCGCCCGTAAGGTGCACTTCTGGCATAACCACAGTGGTTACTGCTCGAAGAATTGCCGGACTGACTCGATCACCAGTTGCCCTAATTGCGGCAAGGTCGGTCTCTACAAGCACGCCCGTCTGGGCTGCTGCAGCGAGGAGTGCCGCTACTGGTACGTGGCGGGGCTGCTCGGTTACGACAAGGACGCCCTGCTCACCCCCGCGTGGGATAAGGTCGTCTACCATGTGCGGCTCCCGTCCACCTCGGCCGAGATCTCGTCGCTGCAACTCGACGAGCTTGAGTACGACCGCGCCGTCGATACGGTGCTGGTTGTCGCGGCGCCGCCCTGGATGCTGCGCAGCAAAGTGCTCGCCGAGTTGCCCTACGACCGCTTCGACAATACGGCGTGGCAGCACCTGTGGGCCGACGGCACGCTGACCGAGGACGAGCTTTTCCGCTTCCATCGCGCGTGCTACGAAGAAGATCTGCTGTGCCAGAAAGTGGGCGAGCATGTCTACGCCAAGTTGCGCCAGCCCGCGCCCGTCAACAGCGCCCTGGGCGCCGGACCGTCCTACTCCGACACTGGCGCGATGATGACGCCTATGCTGGCAGCGACGCGGCCGATGCCCCTGCTGCAGGCGGGCGCGACGCAGGGCTTGCAGGGGTTGCCGCAGGCGCGCATCAGTGCGGCCGCCTTGCCACCGACCGACTTCGTGGCGTCCGTGCGCGAGGTCTTCGAGGCGCGTGGGTACACCGTGGCGCCGGGCGTGGCCGAGAATACCTTCGTGTTGCAGCGGGCGGGCCGCACGGCCCTGGCCGCCTACCAGTACCACCAGGGCATGATCGACGCCGATCCCGTGCAGCGCGCGCTCGCCGCCGCGCACGCGGCCGGCGCGACACAGGCGTTTGTCGTGACCACCGGCCACTTCACGCTGCAGGCCGAGGATTTCGCCGCCGCGCACCCGATGCAGCTGATCGACGGCGATGAGTTGGCCGACCTGGCGCGACAGCGAGACGACCAATCGCCGGCCTCCGATAGCGTCGAGAACGGGAACGGCCATACGGCCCACTTGAATGGATCGAGCAACGGGTCTAACGGGATAGGCCGGCGTAACGGTAATAGCGGCGCCGGCGCGATCGAGCAGACCGAAGCTTTCCCCGCGACAGAGACCCCGCCGCGCGAGTCGCGCACAGTTGAGCCTCGTCCATCCGGCGTCACTTTCCCCGACGCGCTGGCGCCCGTCGACGCCGAGATCGTCGGCGGCGAGGGCACGGCATAGACTATAGAATAAGGATTAGCCTGTGCCACGGGCAAGCGGTATCCTGCTCCACCCCACCTCGCTACCGGGGCCGTACGGTATCGGTGACCTCGGCCCCAGCGCCTACAGGTTCGTCGACGTCCTGGCCGCGGCGGAGCAATCGTATTGGCAAATCCTGCCGCTCGGCCCCACCGGCTACGGTGACTCGCCCTACCAGACCTTCTCGGCCTTCGCCGGCAATCCCTCGCTGGTCAGCCCCCAGCTACTAGTCGACGACGGCCTGCTGCCCGCCCCCGCGCTCGACGACGCGCCGTCTTTCCCGACCGACCGCGTCGACTACGGGCGTGTCATCCCCTACAAGCGGCGGCTGTTGGAGCAGGCTTTCGCGCACTACCTGCGCGACGGCTCGCCCGAGGCGCGCCGCGCGGTCGAGGACTTCGCCGCCGCTAACCGTTCCTGGCTCGCGCCGTTCGCCCTGTTCATGGCGCTCAAGGACGCCCACGATGGCCGCCCCTGGACGGAGTGGGAGCCGGACATCGCGGCGCGCGAGCCGGCGGCGTTGGCGCGTTGGGATGAACAACTCGCCCACGCTATACAGGGGCACATCTACAGCCAGTACCTGTTCTTCCAGCAGTGGGCGCGGCTCAAAGGGTACGCCGCGGAGAAGGGCGTGCGCATCATCGGCGACGCGCCGATCTTCGTAGCCCACGATAGCGCCGACTGCTGGGCGCATCGCGAACTGTTCTACCTCGAGCCCGACGGGCAGCCGTCGGTCGTGGCCGGCGTCCCGCCCGACTACTTCAGCGCCACCGGCCAGCGCTGGGGCAACCCGCTGTACCGCTGGGATGTCATGGCCGCCGATGGCTATGCCTGGTGGATCGAGCGCCTGCGCGCGGTCCTCGCCACCGTCGACGTGCTGCGCCTCGACCACTTCCGCGGCTTCGCCGGCTATTGGGCTATCCCCGGCGATGCGCCGACGGCCGAGAGGGGAACCTGGGAGCCCGGCCCCGGCGCCCCTTTCTTCGCGGCGGTGGAGCGGGCGCTGGGCCGGCTGCCCATCATCGCCGAGGACCTGGGGGTGATCACGCCCGACGTGGTGGAGATGCGCGACCGCTTTGGCTTGCCCGGCATGAAAATCCTGCAGTTCGCCTTCGGCGGCGGCGCGGACAACGGCGATTTGCCGCACAACTACGAGCGCAACTACGTTGTCTACACCGGCACCCACGACAACGACACGACAGCCGGATGGTACGCCGCGGCTTCGCCTCATGAAAAGGAACACCTGCGCGCCTACACCAACTCCGATGGCGTCGACCCGGCCTGGGACCTAATACGACTGGCCTACGCCTCGGTCGCGGACACGGCGGTCGTCCCGCTGCAAGATCTGCTTGGGTTGGGCAACGAAGCGCGCATGAACCTGCCGGCACAGGCCGGCGGCAACTGGCAGTGGCGCTACACCGACGGCGCGCTCACCGATGGTCTGGCCGCCCGCGTGGCCGAGTTGGCGCGGCTCTATGGCCGCGGCCGCGCCGAGGATATTGGGGTTGCCGGACAGGTGATCTAAGGCGCGCAACTCACTCAGATAGTGGATAATGGGAGCACGATCCTATGCGGAATGCGCGTGAACCCTTGATTGTGTGAGAGGAGTAGGCAACGATGATCCAGACCCCGTGGCGGCAGCCGCCGCTGACGAGAGAGCAGGAGCACCGGCTGTTCATGCTGCTGCTGGCGGACGATACGGAGGATGCGCCCTGGATGGTGATGGGAGACTTGCAGTTCTGGTCGGCCAGCGGCTTCGCGCAGAGTTTGCGCGCCTATGCCCACGAGCAGGGGCTGGCCTGGTATGTGGCCGCGATGCTCCCGATCACCTTCCGCTGGCCGGGTGTGCCCACGGTGCGCACGCTCGCGCCTGACACCTTCGTGTCGTTCGTGCCGGAGCGGGCGCGTACGTCGTACGATCTGGAGGCGGAGGGGGTATTTCCGCCGTTTGTGCTTGAAGTGGTCTCGCCGTCGAGCAAGCAGCGGGACCACGAGCAGAAGCTGGAAGCGTACGGTTTACTGGGCGTGCGCGAGTATGCGCTGTTCACGCCGCGTGAAGGGAACGCCTCGACGCTGGACGGGTACCGGCGCGGGGTCGGCGGCGCGCTTGAGCCGTGGGCGCCGGACGCGCAAGGGCGGCTGTGGAGCGACGCGCTAGGGCTCTACCTGGTCGTGCGGGGCGTGTTCGTGCAGGCTGAGACGCCCGAGGGCCGCTTGCTGCTGACGCCGGAGCAGGAGGCGGAGGGGCGCCGGCGCGCCGAGGAGGAGCGCGCGCACGAGGTGCGGGCGCGGCGACAGGCGGAAGAGGCGCGACGACAGGCGGAGCAAGGGCGGCGACAGGCGGAAGAGGACGCCGCGCGGCTGCGCCAGGAGCTGGAGCACTTGCGGCAGCAGGGCGGTGGGAACGCCGAGTGAGGAACGATGACCTGGACATCATCGCATGAGCCGGTGCGCTACGACCGGACGCGCGTTGCGCGACTAAAACCGCTGCGGGATGCGGTCAGTGGGCTCAGGTTGCCGCCTCTCCGCGCGCGTAAGCTCGGCGGCCTGTTCAACACGCTCGAGATGCGGATCGAGGACGGCGGCGATAGCCCTGTCGTCAACGGGCTGCTGCTTGACGCGTTGCCCGCCGGTATCCGGCGCCAGGTGGATGAGCGTACGGCGCAGCGGGCGTTGCGCGCGATCGACGCCTTCGCACACGGCGAGGCGCGGCGTTGGGCGCAGGTACGCGCCGGTACACTGCCGCCGATCGAGTTGACGCTGGAGGAGCGCCTCGACGCCGATGTCAAAATCTAACGGCGCGGTCAGGCGATGGCGCGGTTGAACATGGCGACGTTGAGGATCAGGCCGGGCAGCAGGTCGGCGAACAGCCGCAGGATGGCGTCGAGGTTGTCCAGTTGATCCTCCGGCACACCGGCGTTCCGGGCCGCCGCGCGCGTCGCCGTGACCGGCTGGGCGAGGCGGTCGACGCTCTCGCTCGCCAACCGCGACAATCGCCCTCTGGCCTCGGCGTACGCGGGCGTCCCGATGGGGCCTTTGATATCGTTCCAGGCCACCTCCAGGTAGTCGGGCCACAGGGCCATGGCGCGGTAGTCGCTGTTGACGAGCGGCAGGCCCAGCGTGCCCTTGATATCGTCGAACACCTGTGTGACGCGCTCCGGCGCCGCGTCGGGGTCGACCATCTCCACGACGGTTCGCTGGGCGCGCGTTTCCTCCATCGTCTCGAGCGCGCTATCGGGCAGGCTCGTCCCGCTATCATCCGCGCCGCCGACAGGGCCGTCCGTATAGGCGCGTTGCAGCGCCGTCGCCACGAGCAACAGCCTGGGGTTGCCCACGCGGAAGGCGTCGACCACGTCTTTGATGGCGTAGACGTCGACGTTCATCGCCGCGATGTCGCGCTCGGCGTACGAGGGCGTGTAGAGGTCCGCGGCCGCCACGTCGGCCAGGGCGGCGAGGGTGGCCGCGTCGGCGTCGAATTGGGGGGTCTCGATGGAGTCTTTGACCGCGTTCCAGGCCAGGTCGAGGTACGCGGGGTACATGGCATAGCCCTGGAAGAGCGCGCCCACCCAGGGCAGGCGCAGTCGGTGGCGCGTGTCGTCGTAGATCGCCCGGATGGGGGCGACGGCCGCGTCGGGCTTGACCGGCCGCAGGTTCAGGGTGGCGTCGTTCATCATAATTCTCCTCTATTACCTTGCCATGCGGTGTGCGCCTGACGTATGGCGCTGCACAGGTTATGCCAGCCCGCGTCATCGAAGATGGCCTTGACCAACTGTGTCGGACATGGCTGTTGGATGAGCCAAGAATCCCACGGCTTGAGCTGTGTGGAGTGTTAAGATAAGTACGGGAGGCGGGCTACGGACCGACGTGGACCCAGAGCCAGGAGGTGGCTAACTGACCCCCGCCGTGGTCGGGGGTATGCGCCCAGAGTGGGCTGCCCCCGCATGCGTCGGGGCTGGTGAGAATCGGCCCCGGTGTTGTGTTTTATACTGAACGGGCCGCCCCCACGCGTCGGGGGCGGTGGCCTGCAAGAAAGGGAAACGTTATGCGCGTCGTCGTTACGGGTGGGAGCGGTAAGGCGGGTCAATGGGTTGTGCGTGCGCTGGCCGACGCGGGCCATGAGGTGGTCAACATAGATCTGGTTCGGCGTGACGACCTCCCCGGAGAGTTCTGCCGCGTCGAACTGACCGACGCGGGCGCGGTCTACGACGCCCTCTTTCAGGTGCGCCCGGACGCGGTCTGCCATCTGGCCGCCAACCCGTCCCCGAGTGGGCAGGCGCAAGTCGATGTCTTCGCCAACAACGTGCTCAGCGCCTACAACCTCATGCAGGCGACCGGCGACGCGGGCGTACGGCGCGTCATCTACGCATCGAGTGAGATGGCGACCGGGTTGCTGACCGAGGGGACGACGCCAGCCCGGATCCCCTTCGACGAGACGGAGCGGCAGCCGTCACCGAACGCGTACGCCATCAGCAAATATATCAGCGAGGTCATCGCGGACGGGTTGAGCGTACGCTACCCCCGAACGGCCTTCGTTGGGCTGCGCATCAACAACGTGATCTCGCCCGACGGCTACGACCGGTTCCGGCAGGAGTGGGCGGACCCCCGTCTGAGCATGGCCAACTTCTGGAGCTACATCGACGCCCGCGATGTGGGGACGGCCTACCTCGCGGCCTTGCAGGGGGACAGCGCGGGGCACGAGGTGTTCCTGATCGCGGCGGCCGACACGCGGGCACGCCGCGGGTTGCGGGAGTTGATGGCCATGTACTACGACGGCTACGACCGCATTGCCCCAGACCACGACGACCATGCCTCGGCCGTCAACTGCGCCAAAATGGCGCGCTTCTTCGGCTGGCGGCCCACCTACAGGTGGCGCGACCACCTCGATGTGTAAGGAAAGCCGACAACTCGGATGCCCCGCGTGTCCGGCATGCCGCCGGCCGGCGCCGTGACCACGCGCTTCGACGCAGGCGTGCCCGCCGCATAGATCCAGGAGAATAATGACGTGACTCTTGACGATGAGCTTCTGGCGACACTTAACGCGGACTTGGCCGCGTTGACGGCCTTGCACGCGACGTCCGGCGCGGAGCAGCCGGTCGTCGCCCAGCTGCGCGATCTGTGCGCGCCCCTTGCCGACGCGGTGACCGTCGATCACATGGGTAACCTGACCGCCACGCGCGACGGACCGGGGGACGCGCCGCACGTCGTCGTCTCCGCCCACTCTGATGAGATCGGGGCGCTGGTCGCGGACGTCGAACCGGACGGCTTCCTGCGCCTGTCCCTCGTCGGCGGGGCGCAGCCGCGCTTGCTGGAGGGGCGGGCCGTCGTGGTCGGCGACCATCCCGGTGTGATCGGCGCGCGCTCGGGCCATCTCCAGCCGCGCGGGGTCGCGGTCCCGGCGGCGCGCGTTGAGGACCTGTATGCGGACCTCGGCGTGGACTCCGCCGCCGAGGTCGCGGCGCTGGGCGTCCAGATCGGCGACCCCGTGGTCGTCCTCTCGGAGTTGCGCCCGCTCGCGGGGACGCGCGTCGCGGGCAAGGGGATCGACAATCGGGCGGGCTGCGTCGTGCTCCTGCACCTGCTGCGCCGGCTCGCGGGGCGGCCGCTGCCCTGTCGCCTCACGGCGCTGGTGACGGTGCAGGAGGAGGTAGGTGGGCCTGCGCGGGGCGCAAGCCGCCTATGCGCGGTTGCGGCCCGACCTGGCCATCGTTGTGGACACCGCGCCGGCGGGCGGCACACCGGATGCCTGCGGGGTCGCCTACCCGGTGCGCATCGGTCACGGCGTCCTGATTCAGCCAGCGAACGGCGGGGGCGACCGGGGCTTCCTGCAGCCACGGGCGGCGCGGGACGCGCTGGCGCGGGCGGCGCGCCGCGTGGGGGCGCCGTACCAACTGGCCGTGGGCGGCGGCGGGGTGACCGACGCGGCGGCGGCGCACCTAGCGGAGGGCGGAACCGCGACGCTGCAGGTGCAGATCCCACGCCGCTACTCGCACTCGCCGGTCGAGGTGTTGGACCTGCGCGACCTCGCCGCCGCCCTCCGCCTCATCGAAGCCCTGGTGGAGCAGCCGCCGACACGGGATGAGTTGGCGTTCCTCTCGCCCACGCCGTGAAGGGTCTGGCCTGTTTTGTGCTGTTGCCGTCGCATCGGCACAGGATGCTGGTCTACTGTGTCCTGCAAGGATAAGGGTGAAAGGAAAGAGTTGAGGAGCAACGATGGATATATGGCGACGGATACGACGATAGAGGTACTGGACGAGCGGCGCCGGGGGCAGGCGCGGGCGGAGCGCGCCTTGCTCGAGGATCTGCGCGCGCTCCTGGCCGGCTTCGACGCGGCGGAGGACGACCTGCGGACCCTGCGCGAGGCCGCCGCGACGCTCGACGAGATGTTCCTGCTGGTCGTGGTCGGCGAGTTCAACGCCGGCAAGTCGGCCGTGATCAACGCGCTCGTCGGCGAAACGGTCTCCGCGGAGGGCATCACGCCGACCACGGCCAGCGTGACCGTGCTGCGGCACGGCGAGGCGCGCGGTGAGCGCACGGTCGGCGAATACCTGGTCGAGCAGACCCACCCCGCGCCCTTCCTGCGCGCTATCTCCATCGTGGATACGCCGGGAACGAACGCCATCGTGCGCCGCCACCAGGAGATCACCGAGCGCTTCGCGCCGCGCGCCGACCTGGTGCTCTTCGTCACCTCGGCCGACCGCCCCTTCACGGAGAGCGAGCGCCAGTTCATGGAGCGCCTGCGCGGCTGGGGCAAGGGCGTGGTCGTGGTGCTCAACAAGACCGACCTGCTGGCGGGGCCGGAGCAGGTCGAGGAGTTGGTGCGCTTCATCAAAGAGAACGCGCGGGCGCTGCTGGGCTTCGACCCGCACGTCATCCCCGTGGCGGCGCGCCTGGCGCTGCAGGCGCAGGGCATCGAGAACGCGGCGACGCGTGCCGAACTGACGCGCGTGAGCGGCTTCGAGGCGCTGCGCCGCTACGTCTTCGAGACGCTCGACGAGGAGAGCCGCGTGCGCTATAAGCTGCTCAACCCGCTCGGCGTGGCCGAGAGCGTGGCCGCGCGCTACGCCGAGGCAGCCCAGAAGCGCGACGACCTGCTGGCGGAGGACCGTAAGACGGAGGAGAGCATCGAACGCCAGTTGGCCGTTTTCCACGAGGATATGGAGCGCGACTTCCGGGCGCGCCTGCTCCAGGTCGATAACATCGTGCTGGAAATGAACGAGCGCGCCTCGCGCTTTTTCGATGAGACGATGCGCCTGGGCCGCGTGCCCGACCTGCTCAATACCAACCGCATCAAGGGGCAGTTCGAGCGCGACGTGATCGCCGACAGCGCCCAGCGCATCGACGACGCCGTGCGCGAGCTGGTGGACTGGACGGTCGACGCCGAGGTGCGCCTGTGGCAGGGCGTGAGCGAGTACCTGGCGCGCCGCCGGCAGGCGGGCAGCGAGGAGGGTATGTTGGGGTCGGTCACGGGCTCTTCGTTCGCGCAGGACCGCCGCGCGGTGCTGGAGAACGCGGTGCGCGCGGCGCGGCGGGTGGTCGAACGCTACGACCGCGCGGCCGAGTCGGGGCAACTGGCCGCGTCGATGCGCGACGCGGTGGCCCAGACAGGCCTGCTCGCGGCGGGTGGCGTGGGCCTGGGCGCGGTGGTCGTGGCTATCGCCAGCGCGGCCGTGCTCGACATCACGGGCATCCTGGCCGGCGTAGTCCTGGTTGGTGTCGGGTTCTATATTATCCCGGCGCGCCGCAAGCGGGCCAAGGAGCGCTTCCGCCGGCAGTCGGAGGAGTTGCGCGAGCGCTTGGACGCGGCCATGACGGAGCAGTTCACGCGCCAACTTGCCAGCTCGCTGGACAACATACGCGCCGCCCTGGCCCCCTACGTGCGTTTCGTGCGCGCCGAGTACGAGCGCGTCAGGGGCTTCCGTGATGGCCTCGCCGCCGCGCAAGACCGCATGCGCGCGCTGCGCTCCGCCATCGGGAGCGATTAGCTGACAGCTATCAGCTGTCAGTAGACATCCCTGTATCGACGCCGCGGCCCATGCGCCAGTACACGCGCATCGCCGTCACCGTCGAGAAGGGCGCGCCATCCGGTTTTGGCGGTACAGTTCTTGCATCGGGCTTATTGCGATAGTAGAGCGCGGACGCTATTACATCCGTCCGTAAGCTTCATATGTGTAGGCCCCGTATGTAGGAGAAGAGGGATAGCGCATGTCCATGGTCTTACAGCGGGACGACCGGCACGGGCCCGACGACAGCACGATGATGTACCTCAACGAGATCAGCCGGGTGACGCGGCTGACGCCGCGGGAGGAGTTTGAGTTGGGACGCCGCATCGCGGACGGTGACGACGAGGCGTTGCGCCGTATGATCGAAGCGAACCTGCGCCTGGTCATCGCGGTCGCCAAGCGCTATCACCATGAAGGGCTGGCGCTGCTCGACCTCGTGCAGGAGGGTAACATCGGGCTGATGCGCGCGGCTAAAAAGTACGACTATACCAAGGGCTATCGCTTCAGTACCTACGCGATCTGGTGGATTCGCCAGGCCGTGACGCGCGCTATCGCTAACCAGGGGCAGACGATCCGCGTGCCGGTCCATGTCATCGAGGGCATGGCGCGCCTCAACCGTGAGGAGTGGCTGCAGGCCGACGGTTATTTGTCGGAGGATGGCGAGGCGCCGGCGTACGCGGACGCCGATCGCGCCTCGGCGCCCGGCGGCACGGAGGTGGACGCTACGACGGATAGGGGCGCGCGGACGGAGCCCGCGGGTGATGCGCCAGCCCCGTCCAAGCGTGACCGCGCGGCCACTGTGCCATCGCAGCGCATTCTCGAAGCCGTACGCATCGTGCAGCAGCCGTTGTCGCTGGAGCGCACGTTCGGCGATGAGAACGACGCCTACCTGGGCGACGCGGTGGAGGACCCCAACGCGATCTCACCCATCGACGCCGCGGAGAACGCAGTGCTGCGTCACTACCTGCTGGACATGCTGCGCCAACTGCCCGAGCGCGAGTGCGCGGTCTTGACGCTGCGCTACGGCCTCTCCGACGGCCATCCACGCACGCTCAAAGAGGTCAGCAGTACGTTTGGGTTGACGCGCGAGCGTATCCGCCAACTCGAAAGCTCTGCCCTCGGGCATTTGCGCGCTACCGGGCAAGAGTTCGGGCTGCGGGAGTACCTCTTGGCGTAGTCGGTAGTCGGTAGTCGATAGTCGATAGTCGATGGTCGATGGTCGATGGTCGATAGTAGGACTGTTCCCCTCTCCCGCACACAGCGGGAGTGTGCTAAACCTGCGGCCCCGCGGTTAGGGCCGCGAGTTTAGTTAGCCGCAGGGTGGGGTGAGGGAAACTTGTCGCTACCGAGAACTACGCAGCCTTGCTACGCCGCCCATCCGACCCTCGACCCTCGACCCTCGACCCTCGACCCTCGACCCTCGACCCTCGACCCTCGACCCTCAACCCTCGACCCTCGACCATCGACTACACTAAAGGTGTGACACTCAAGCACCCCCGCCCGCCCGCTCCGCGCGCGATCTTGGTGATGATGCTGGGCGATATCGGCGATATCCTGCTCGCCACGCCCGCGTTGCGCCGCCTGCGCGACGCGTATCCAGACGCCACGATCACGGCGATGACCAAGCCGACGACGATCGCGGCGCTGGCGCGCTCCGGTCTGGTCGACGATTACTTGCCCATCGAGAAGCACATCTTCGACCGTCCGCGCGCGCTGTTGCGCCCGGCCGTCTTGTGGGAACTACTGCGCTACGTGCGCGGCTTACGGCGCCGGCGCTTCGACACCGTCGTACTGTTGCACCACCTCGTGACCGCGTGGGGAACGATGAAGTTTGCCCTGCTGACCCTGGCGACCGGCGCCCCCGTGCGCGCCGGTCTCGATAACGGCCGCGGCCTTTTCCTGACCCACGCCGCGCGCGACCTTGGCTTTGACGCCGCGCACGAAACAGAGTACTGGTTGCGCGTGGTGGACGCCCTCACCGCCCCTGCCCGCACCCCCCACCCCATGGCTAACTGGCCCCTCGGCTGCGGCCGACGGTCCAGCGCGCCTCTCCCTGACGCGAGAGAGGGGGAGAACCTGCCTACCCCCACCTTTATCGTCCCCGACACGGCGCGGGCGGCGGCCGGCGGCCTGTTGCGCGAGGGTCTGCGCGAGGTCGGGCTCGACCCGGATGGTCCGCTGCTGGCGATCCACCCCGGCAGTGGCGCGTACAGCGTGGCGCGGCGCTGGTACCCCGAGCGTTTCGCCGCCGTGGCCGACAGCCTGTCCGAGCGGCACGGTCTGGGCGTCGTCGTGGTCGGGACCGCCGACGAGCGGGCGTTGGCGGATGAGGTGCTTGGCCACATGCGGCGACGGGGCGTCAACCTGGCCGGGCGCACCTCGCTGGACGAGCTCGGCGGCGTGCTGCGGCGCTGCGCGCTCCTCGTCGGCAACGACTCGGGCGTAGGGCACCTGGCCTCCGCCGTGGGGACGCCCGTCGTCGCCGTTTTCGGCCCGTTCAACCACCATACCTGGCGCCCGCTCGGCCGCTCGGTCGTCGTACGCGCCACACCGGCCCTGCCGTGCATGCCCTGCGTCAACCGCGGCTTCTCGCGCGGCTACCCCGAGGGCTGCCCGCCGCGCTATTGCCTACAAGAGGTCACGCCCCCGATGGTCGTGGCGGCGGCGGAGGACCTGCTAGTCGAAAGTCGAAAGTCGAAAGTCGAAAGAGGGAGCGGATGAGCCGATCTCTACGCTACAGTCGCCCAAAGGAATCCATGAGCGGTTGTCACAACCATCACCTGACGTATTGTCGGCGAACCACTTTCGACTTTCGACTTTCGACTTTCGACTTCCGGCCATGCGCATCATAGCTCCGCCCACGCCCCCAGGCGACCCGCCGCCGTGGGCGGGGACGCCGGCGGCGCGGCGCGGCGCGGCGGGGGAGCGTGCGCTGCGCGCGACGCTGGCCGCGGCCCTTGATGACACGTACATACTGGCGCACAATCTGATTTTACCAGGCGGCGAAGGGGACATCGACGCCGTCTTGATCGGCCCGCGCGTGCTAGTGATCGAGGTCAAGACGTATGCCGAGGAGCGCCCCCTGCGCGTGCGCGGCCTACGCTGGGAGTACCAGGCGGCGAACGAGCGGGCGGAGCGCTGGCTAACGCTCGACGACCAGCCCAGCGCGCAGGCGCAGTCCAACGCGCGTCGCGTCGCCTACGCCCTGCGCAGCGCCGCGCTCCCCGCCTACGGCGTCACGCCGGTCGTCGCGCTCGTCGGCGGCGCCCCGTGCCTGGTAGAGCGTCCGCGCGTGCCCGTGCTGCGCCCCGCCGAGCTGACGCGCTTCGCCCGCGAGGGCGTGCGCATCGCGCAGCCGGCGTGGCCGGAGTTGGCGCTGCGGGCCTTATTAGTAGCCGCGGGAGTCGATAGTCGATAGTCGGAGGTCGGAGGTCGGAGGTCGGAGGTCGGAGGTCGGAGGTCGGAGGTCGGAGGTCGGAAGTCGGAAGTCGGAAGTTAACTTCCGCCCGTCGCCCGTCGCCCGTCGCCCGTCGCCCGTCGCCCGTCGCCCGTCGCCCGTCGCCTAACACGGATACGGCCCCGGCGCCTGCCCCGGCGCGCCGAACACCTGGCGGATGACGTTGCCGTAGGCGTAGCCGTCGACGTGGTTGGGGATGAGGCCGCTGCCCTCGCCGATCTCGTTCCAGGCGAAGACCAGCACGATGCGCTCGGGCACGGTGCGGCTCGGGTGTGTGTCGATCCAGCGCCGCGCGGCGGAGGCGTAGCACGCGAATTGCGCGGGCGTACGGCCCGCGTAGACGATCTTGGTCTTCAACTCGCGGTAGCTGAAGCGCTGGTCCCAGCCCATCGTGATGACGGGGATGTACGGCTGCGGCAGGTTGGCGGCCACGCGGGTCCACATGCCGACGTTCTCCTGCACGAGATCGCTGTAGGGGACGGGTTTGTTGTACTGCTCGCCGCCGGTGGCGTGGTAGTTGTAGCCGGTCGTTATGTCGTAGCCTTCATGGGCGATGCGCCCGTAGTTATAGGGGTTGCCATGCGCCGTCACCGTGGCGCCGACGGCGATAGTGACGCCGGGCAGGCCGGCCTTGCGCACGGCCCCGCGCAGGTAGTCGAGGGCGCGATGGACGTTATCCGAGCTGCCGAAGATATCGCGCATGTGTTCGGGGCTGAAGATGATGAACAGCGGCTTGCCGTTCACGCGCACGTAGTCGGGTTGCTTGAAATACGAGATCCATGTATGGACCAGGCCGTACCAGTCGCCCGCGTGCGGCATAAATGGGTTCTGGTCGACGAAGTTGAGGCAGAACTTGAGGCGTGAGCGATGGCGTGAGCTGAGGTAGTATTTCAGGGCGTTGTTGAGCGTCAGGTCGGTGGCGTAGCGCGCGTGAGACAGGTTGTACCAGTCGAAGGCGAAGAAACCGACGCCGGCCCCCGCCGCCTGGTCGATGTTTTTGTCGACCTGCGCCTGGGAGTCGTCATACCAGCCGATCAGCGGCTCGTAGCGGCGCATTGGGGCGCCCAGGAGCAAAGGCGTGAGGTTGTCGTTCTGCCCATGCGACCAGCCCGAGAAATAGTAGGCGCCGACGAGGTAGCGCGGTCCCGGCGCGACCCGGCCGGGCACGGGCGTCGGATACGCGGTCGCCACGGGTGGTGTCGGTGTCGGCGTCGGCGTTTGAGTCGGCGTCGAGGTCGGGGCGGGGGTCGCGGTGGCCCGGATGGGTGTCCGCGTCGCCGTGGCCGTCGTCGTCCTGGCCGGCGCGGACGCACGCGCGCGCGTGGTCGGCGTAGCGGCTGCGGCCTCTGTAGTAGCGTCCGCTGTCGCCGCGCGCATGGTGGGTGTGGCGCGGGTAATGGCGGTAGAGGTTCTCGCGGTGATGATCCGCGCGACGGCCGCGCCGTTGTGCGACGCCGACGCCGACGCCGACGCCGCCACGCCGCGCCAGGCGCTGGTCCCGCCTAGCGCGAGCGACGCGGCTAGTAGGGATGCGCCGACGCGGCGCGCGAGGTGACGTGTACGGGGAGATTGTGATGAGAGAGGCGCGAAGAGCATAGACCACTCCTTGGCGGCGCTAGACGTTGTGAGGGTAAGCGCGTGAGAGTGGGGACAAAAGTACAGTGTACAGCGCGCGCGAATTCCACGCCCCGGTTCCTAGACGGAGGGGTGCGCGCCACTTTTTCGCGCAGGCGTCACGTATCTACGGGGACCGCCGCGGTCCCCGTAGATACGACAGGCGCCTGGGTGATCAGCGCGAAAAAGTGGCGCGCACCCTAGACGGAGGGACGGAGAGCCGCGGGGCTTGACGCGCCACCTCCGCTGATGGTAGCGTAAGCAAGGGGCGGCACGACGTCGCACCCCACGTAGTCTACAGGGAGCTTGCGTGTCAGCCACCCTTCGCATCGTCTTTCTCGCGGCTTTTGCCGGTCTCTATACCCTCTACCTCCCTCCCGTGCCGAGCGCGCGATCCCGTGTACCCGCCGTGTATGCCCATCCTGTGTCGCCGCGTTTCGGCGCGCTGTCCGCGCTTCTACGCGCGTTGCAAGGCGACGAGGGGGCCCTGGCATCGCCCGCGGCAGGCGACGCGCGTGATGAGTTGAACCACGTCGCGTCGTTGCCGGCGCCCGGCGGCGCGCTCAGGACCTGGGCGCCGGCCGTGGCGGCGCTGGCCGGGGGCGGCGCGGCGCATGCCGCGGTGGCGCGGGCGCTGGTACAGGACGTCTACGAGCGGCTCGGCATGCGCCCCGATTGGGCCGCCATCGCGCGCGTCGCGCCCCTATCCCCGCCCACTCGCGTGAAAGAGTTCTCCGTCGATTACCCCTTTGCCATCGCCGTGCCCTCGCCGAACTATTGGCCGGGGCGCCGCACGCGCGCCAGGGTGGTCCACTACGTCGTCATCCACGATACGGAGTCGGGCTGCGCCGCCGCGCTCAACACGTTTATCAACCCGCGCTCCGACGCCAGCGCGCACTTTCTGGTGTGCCGCGATGGGCGGGTTTACCAGCTCGTGCGCGTCGCCGACGCCGCCTGGCACGCTGGCAACGCCTACATCAACGACCACTCTATCGGCATCGAGCACGAAGGCTACGTTGGGGGGACGTATACCCTCGCCCAATACGAGGCCACCGCCGCGATCCTGCGCTGGGTCGACGCGCACGATAACCTCCACCTGCAGTGGACCCGCAACGCCGTCTTCGGGCATGAGAACGTCCCCGGGGCCGACCACACCGACCCCGGTCCGGGCTGGGACTGGCCCCTTTTCATGTCCTTGCTGCGCGAGGGCGCCGCCTATAGCGGTGGGGACAAGCGTCTCGCCGTCGTGCTGTGGCCGCGCGCCTACGTCCATACGTGCGCTGCGACGCGTTGCGCGTTGCTCGGCACGGCCAACTGGGGCGAGCAGTTCGTCGTCAGGGCGCGGCGGCCGGGTTGGGTTGGCGTCGATTTCGCCGGCGCGGCGGGCTGGATCGCGGCCGGCGCGACGGGGAGCGGGTCGGGGACGGTCGTGCGCGTCAAAGCGGTCAGGGCCGTCGTGCGCGCCGCTCCCGCGACGTGGGGACGGTCGCTGGGTCCGGTCACGCGCGGCGAGTTCTACGCCTCGACCCTCGTCGATGCCGCGGCCGACCGCCGCGGCTGGTGGCTGATCGAGTACGCGCATCACTACGCCTACCTCTGCGCGTGCGACACCATTCCCGGCTATCGTCCCACGGCGACGCCGGCGCGCTTAACCCCCACCCCCACCGTCACGACTACCCCGCTGGCCTATGCGCCTATGATTACCGCGTCCGCGACGCCCGCGGCCACCGCGACGGCGACCCCCTCGCCGACCCCACGCGCCACGGCGACCAAGACCCCACGCACGACGATGACCCCCTCGCCGACCCCACGCCCGACGGCCACGGCTACGGCGACGACGACCCCCACGGCATCCCCGACGCTATCGGCTACGGCGACGACACCCCCGACGCCGACGGCCACGGCGACCGTGACGCCGACGGCGACGATCACGCCAAGCCCGACCGCCAACGCGACGCCCATCGGCCAGTAGCCGGTTGCCGGTTGCGCCCATTTGCACGCGCACCGCTTTACTTGCTACTTTCTACTAGTAACTGGCAACTGGCGACTCACTACTACAACTGGAGGTTTGTGTGCGAACGCTTGTCTGTTGGTTCCGGCGCGACCTGCGGGTGCGCGATCAGACCGCGCTCTACCACGCCGCGCGCGACGCTGAGCAGGTTATCCCCCTCTTCATCGTCGATCCGGCCCTGATGGCCGCGCCGCACGGCGGCGGACCGCGCGTGGCTTTCCTGCTGGACAGCCTGCGCGCGCTGGACGAGAACCTGCGCCGTCTCGGCGGCTACCTGCTGGTGCGGCAAGGCGATCCGCGCGAGGTCCTGCTCGGCGTGTTGCGCGAGAGCGGCGCCGACGGCGTCTACGTCAACCGCGACTACGTCGAGCCCGGCCTCACGCGCGACCGGCGCGTACGCGCGGCCGTCGAGTCGGAGGGCTACTTGTACCAGGATTTCAAAGACATCGTCGTCGTTGAGCCGGGCGAACTGTTGACGGGCGGCGGCACACCCTACACTGTGTACACGCCCTACTGGCGGGCCTGGACCGCGCGCCCGGCGCCGCCCGTCCTCCCCGCGCCCGCAGGCGTGCTTGTCACGCCGCTCCTCGACGACATCGTTATTCCCACGCCGGAAGACGTCGGCTGGACCGTCGACATAGACGTGGCGAAGGGGGGCGAGGACGAGGCCCGGCGCATCCTGGATCGCTTCACTGACGGGGCGCGCGCCCCGATCCAGGACTATGCGACCGCGCGCAACGTGCCGGGTGAGCCGGGCACGAGCCGGCTGGCGCCGCACATTCGCTTCGGCACGATCTCGCCGCGTACAGCCCTCGCCGCCACCCGTGCCGTTACACAAGATGGCGTGCGGCCCGGCCCGCGCGCGGGCGGCGGGAGCGGCGGGGGGAAGGCGGGCGACGCTGCGGCGCGCAAGGGACCTGTGACGTGGGCCGGTGAGTTGGCCTGGCGCGACTTCTATTTTACCTGGATGCACAACAACCCACGGGTGGAAACGCACGCCTACGACGTGCGTTACGAGAACCTGCCTTTCGAGGACGACCCCGATCTGTTCGCGGCCTGGCGTCACGGGCAGACCGGTTTCCCCCTCATCGACGCGGGTATGCGCCAACTCAACAAAGAGGGCTGGATGCACAACCGCCTGCGCATGACCACGGCCAGCTTCCTATGCAAGGACCTGCTGGTCGATTGGCGGATGGGCGCCGACTACTTCTGGGAGCGTCTGACCTGCGGCGACAAGCCGGCCAACGTAGGCGGCTGGCAGTGGAGCGCCTCGGTCGGGACCGACGCGCAGCCCTACTTCCGCGTGTTCAACCCCGTCACGCAGGGCGAGCGCTACGACCCCACGGGCACGTACGTACGCCGCTACGTGCCCGAGTTGGCGGCCGTGCCCGACAAGTACGTCCAGAGTCCCTGGACCATGCCGGCAAGCGAGGCCGCGCGCATTGGCTTCACACTCGGCCAGACCTACCCTGCCCCCGTCGTCGACCACGCCGAACGCCGCCAGCGCGCCATCGCCATGTTCGAGCGGTTGCGCGGCAAGGGGACGCCTTAGGCGGCCAAT
>JAABUZ0100001003.1_pt1 | contig 58243 bp, 48 predicted proteins | sample 5562091 | NCBI WGS metagenome assembly JAABUZ01 (sample SAMN12813069, study PRJNA571459) | rock metagenome | isolation source: Antarctica rocks | place: Antarctica: Victoria Land, Linnaeus Terrace sud | collected 2015-12-21 | reverse complement strand
TCACCTTTATCAATGCCGGCGCGCAGCGGATGCTGGGCTGGACCGAGGCAGAGTTGCTTGGCGCGCCGATGCACGAGACGATCCACTTCCAGCGCGCCGACGGCACGCGCGTGCCGGCCGAGGACTGCCCGCTGCTGGGGGTCATACGGTCGGGGATCATGGTGCGCGCCGACGAGGACGTGTTCACGCGCCGGGATGGGACGATGTTCCCGGTCGCCTACACCTCGTCGCCGATCATGTTAGACGGGCGGGTGGCGGGCGCCGTGCTGACCTTCAGCGACATTACCGCGCGCAAGCGGGCCGAGGAGCGGCTGCGCCTGCTAGAGTCTGTCGTCGTCAACGCCAACGATGCGGTCTTGATCACGGAGGCCGAACCGATCGATCTGCCCGGCCCGCGGGTACTGTACATCAACGAGGCCTTTACTCGCATGACCGGCTATCGCCCGGACGAGGTCATCGGCCAGACGCCGCGCATGCTGCAAGGGCCGGGGACGGACCGCGCCCCGCTCGACAAGATTCGCCAGGCGCTCGCACGCTGGAAGCCGGTGCGCGTCGAGATCGTCAACCACCACCGGGACGGCACGCCGTTCTGGGTCGAGCTGAATATCGTGCCCATCGCCGACGAGCAGGGCTGGTTTACGCATTGGGTGTCGGTGCAGCGCGAGACGACCGCCCGCAAGCAGGCGGAGGAGGCGCTGGAGCGGGCCAGGGACGACGCCGAGCAAGCCAATCAGGCCAAGAGCGACTTCCTGTCCCGCATGAGCCATGAGCTGCGCACCCCGCTCAACGCGGTGCTGGGTTTCGCGCAACTCCTGGATATGGACGCCGTGGACGCGGAGCAACGCGACAGCGTGGAGCACATCCTCAAGGCGGGGCGGCACCTGCTCACGCTGATCAACGAGGTGCTGGACATCGCCCGCATCGAGGCCGGCCGCCTAGCCCTCTCGCTGGAACCGGTCAACGTGCGCGAGATCCTGCGCGAGGCGCGCGCCCTCCTGGCGCCCCTCGCCGCCGGGCGGGCTATCCACCTGGACGCGGACGTGACGAAGACCTGCGACCGGCACGTCCTGGCCGACCGACAGCGCATCAAGCAGGTGCTCTTAAATCTGTTGTCCAACGCCGTCAAGTATACGCGCGCCGGGGATGTCGTGGTCCTGTCGTGCGCCGAGACGGGGGCGGGCCGGCTGCGCATCATCGTGCGCGATACCGGTCCGGGCATCCCGGCGGACCGGCTGGGACGGCTGTTCACGCCCTTCGACCGCCTGGGGGCGGAGGGGACGGGGGTTGAAGGGAGCGGGATAGGGCTGGCCCTGTCGCAACGGCTGATGGACGCGATGGGCGGGACCATCACGGTGGAGAGCGAAGTGGGGCGGGGCAGCGCCTTCACGGTGGAGCTGTCCCTGGTCGAGCCCCCGCTGGCGCTCCTGGGTCAGACGGAGGTGGACGTGGTGGGCCCGGAGCCGGGGCCGGGCATGAGCCGTACGGTGCTGTACATCGAGGATAATCTCTCCAACTTCCAGCTGGTCCGGCGCATCCTGGCCGCGCGGCCGCGTATCACGCTGCTCTCCGCCATGCAGGGCCGGCTGGGCCTCGACCTGGCCCGTGAGCATGCCCCCGACCTCATCCTGCTGGACCTGCACCTGCCCGACCTAGCGGGAGAAGAAGTCCTGCGGCAGGTGCGGGACACGGCCGCCACCCGCGACATCCCGGTCGTGGTGATCAGCGCCGACGCGACTCCGGGCCAGATCGACCGCCTGCTCGGCTCCGGGGCCGGTCACTTCCTGACCAAGCCCTTCGACGTAAGACAATTCCTGGCCATTGTCGACGACGCCTTGCGGGATGATGATGCTCCGCCGGCTGGAGATCGCGAGCCGTGATGCAGGACGATACGTTCCATGACGCCATGATCCTGATCGTGGACGACGAGCAAGCGAACGTCCACCTGATGGAGCGCCTGCTAACCAGGGCCGGATACACGAATCTGGCCGGAGCCACGGATTCCCGTCGCGTCCTGTCCCTCTACGCGTCGCGTCAGCCCGACCTCATCTTGCTGGACCTGCACATGCCTCATCTCGACGGCTTCGCCGTCATGGAGCAGTTGGCGCCCCAGGTCCCGGCAGGAAGTTACCTCCCTATCCTCGTCCTGACCGCGGATGTAACCGCGGCGGTCAAGGAGCGCGCCCTGGCCTTGGGGGCGAAGGACTTCCTGACCAAGCCCTTCGATGTCGTCGAGGTGCTGCTGCGCATCCGGAACTTGCTGGAGACGCGCCTCCTCTACCGGCGGCTGGAACTCCGGAACGCGTCGCTGGAGGAGGAGGTGCGCGCCCGCGCGCGCGCGCTCGACGAGGCGCGCGTCGAGATCCTGCGACGCCTGACCCAGGTGGAGGCCGCGACGCGCCTGCGCGATGACTTCTTGCGCGCGGCGGCCCACGAGTTGCGCACCCCGCTGACGACCATCCGTGGCCGCGCCGACCTGGTGCAGGGGGGGCTGGACCGGGCCCGCGCCCTCGACCCCGCGTGGCTGCGCAATCACATGACGCCGCTGCGGCAATCGATCAACCGTCTGGTTGCCACGGTGGAAGAGATCACCGATGCAACACACGTGCAGACAGGGCAGGAGTTGCTGCTGCGCCGAGAGCCCGTGGACATGGCCGCGCTGGTGGAGACCGTCGCCGCGGACATCGGGGAGATCAGCGCGCGGCGGTCGGCAGCGCCGATCGTGCTAGACCGACCGGACGGCGGCGAGGGGACGATGACCTTGGTGAGCGGCGATCGCGTGCGCCTGGAGCGCGCCGTGTACAGCCTGATCGCGACCGTGCTCAAGCACAATCGGCCCGACCGGTCGATCCATGCGCGGGTGTTCCTGTACGGCGACGGCGTCGTCATCACCATTAGCGGCGAGAACGCCGTCCCGGATGACGAGCGCGCGCGTATCTTTACCGAACCGACTTTTACCAGGGGATGGTCGCCGTCGGCCCGCGAGGAACGGGCCTTGGCCTGTCCGCGGTCGCGCATGTCGCGGCGCAACACGGCGGGCAATTAACCGTGACCGGCGCGGCCATCACGCTCTTTCTACCCGGCGAACGCGGCGAACCCGGCGTGCCGCCACCTATGGGAGGCCCGGAAACAGCACAAGGAGGCGCCACGCCGTGACCGCGCACAGATCGGATACCCCGCCCGCGCTGGGGGCGGCGCCGAGCCCTCCCACAGAGGATGGCTCCCAGGCCCTGGAGGGCTCCATTCCCCGCACCGCGCGGATCCTGTTGGTGGACGACGAGCCGGTCAACGTGCATCTACTCGAGCGTATCCTGGCCCGCTCCAACTATGCGCGCGTGACGAGTACGACCGACCCTACCCGCGTCCTCGCGCTATACGACGATCTTCAGCCCGATCTCATCCTCCTGGATCTGCATATGCCCCCGCCCGACGGCTTGACCCTGCTACGGCAACTGCGGGCGCTTATTCCGGGTGACGACCACCGACCCATCCTGATCCTCACCGCGGACACAACCCTGGCCGCCAAGCAGCGGGCACTGGCGCTGGGCGCGACGGACTTCCTGACCAAGCCGCTCGACGCCGTGGAGGTCGTGCTGCGTATCCGCAATCTGCTTGAGACCCGCTTCTTGCACCGCCGTCTCCACAACGAGAACGGCGTGCTAGAGGATCGCGTGCGGGCGCGCACGCGAGAGGTCGAGCAGGCCGGGATCGAGGTTCTGGAGCGGCTGGCGCTAGCCGCGGAGTACCGCGACGACGATACGGGCCAGCACACGCAACGGGTCGCGCGGACCGCCGCCCTTGTCGCTCACACCCTGGGACTGACCGAGGATCAGGTCGACCTGATCCGACGGGCCGCCCCCCTGCACGACGTGGGCAAAATCGGCGTTCCCGACGGCATTCTGCTCAAGCCCAGCGCCCTCGCCCCGGAAGAGCGCGAACGCATGGAGACCCATACCGTCATCGGGGCCCGTATCCTCTCGGGCAGCCAGTTTACCCTGCTACGGCTGGCCGAAGAGATTGCCCACAGCCATCACGAGCGTTGGGATGGCGGCGGCTATCCGCGCGGGCTGCGGGGTGAGGATATTCCCCTGGCCGGGCGGATCGTGGCCGTAGCCGACGTCTTCGATGCCCTGACCCACAGGCGCCCCTACAAAGGAGCGTGGACCGTGGCGGAGGCGCTGACCGAGGTCGAGCGCCAGAGCGGCGGGCAGTTCGACCCCCGCGTGGCGGAGTCTTTCCTGGCCAGTCTGAGATCCGGCGACGCCCTCCCAACGGCGCGCGCAAGCCGCGTCCTGACGGAGCCGTAGTCATACAACGGATCTATCTGGCGTCGCGGAGGCGTGCTTACCACGCCGACGGGGCGAGTATGCGCGCCATAGCGTTGTCTTCCAGGGCAGCGTAGCCTAATGTCATTATATCCGCTCCGCGTCGCCGCGCGGGTCGCTGCCGTCGTGCTGGGCCTGTTCCTGTTTGCGCTGGGCGTGGCCCTCAACCTGCGCTCGGGCCTGGGACTCGGCCCCTGGGACGTGCTGCACCAGGGCATCAGCCGGCACACGCCCCTCAGTTTCGGGCAGGCCAGCCAGGCCACTGGCGCGCTGGTCATCGCGGTGGGGCTGTTCCTGCGCATCCGGCCCGGCGTCAGCACGGTCCTCAATATGGTGCTGATCGGCTTCTTCGTCGACCGCATCCTGGGGGCGCGGATCATCCCGTCCGCCGCGCCCAGTGGTCTGGCCGTGCAACTCCTCGTCGACGCCCTCGGCGTGCTGCTGGTCGGGCTTGGCTCGGGCCTCTACATCCGCGGCGGCCTGGGGGCCGGCCCGCGCGACGGCCTGATGCTGGGGCTGCAGGCCCTCACGGGGCAGCGCATCGCCGTGACGCGCGCGGGGCTGGAGATCATCGTGGCAGCGGCCGGATTCCTGCTCGGCGGGACGCTCGGCCTCGGCACGCTCGTCTTCGCGCTGGGCGTCGGTCCCGCCGTCGAGCTGGGCTTCCGCCTGTGCGGCGTGCCCCCACGCCGCGCCTCGGGCTCTTGACCAGATTGCTCTCCCTTCTCGTCGCGATCATGGTGTACGTGGCCATCCATAGCACGAATTAAAGATATGTAGCGGAGCAGACTTCCACCCTTCTTCCTACCCTCCCCCTCTAACTCGCGCACAGATATTTTGTATACAAGCATTTAGTCTGCTATCATCCATTATCGGCTTTGTATGAAAGGAGAGGGCGTGGGGCGCATCGAGGACTGTTTCATCTTCCAACTCGGCAAGGCTTATCAGCAGGTCAACCACGAGGCGAAGCGGCGGCTCAGTCCCTACGGGGTGACGCCCGTGCAATACGCGCTGCTCGAGGTGCTGTGGGAGACCGACGGGCAGAGCGGGGCCGCGCTCGGCGAGCGCCTGCGCCTCGACGCGGCCACCATCACCGGGCTGCTCGACCGCCTGGCTCATGCCGGCCTCGTGGAGCGCCGGCCGCACCCCACGGATCGGCGCGTCAACCACGTCTACCTCACGGATGAGGGGCGCGCCTTGCAGCGGGACCTCGACCGCGAGATCGACCTCCTCACCGCCGACATCCTCGGGCGGCTGTCCCCCGCGGACGCGGATCGTCTCCAGGACATCCTTGTTCGCATGGGGCGCGTCGAGACTGGGGCGCCGGCATGATCGTCGCGCGGGCGCGGCACGTGCATTATGCCTGGGTCACGCTGGCCCTCTGTTTCCTTGGCCTGCTCGCCGCCCAGGGCGTACGACTGTCCTTCGGGGCCTTTATGCTCCCTTGGGAGGCCGCCTTCCGCGCGGATCGCGGCGCGGTCTCGCTCGTCTCGCTCCTGAGCTTCCTCGTCTACGGCCTGACGCAGCCGCTCGTCGGCCGGCTGGCCGACCGTTACGGCGCCCGCCTCATCCTCTCGGTCAGCGTGCTGCTGGTTGGCCTGAGCCTGTTCGCCCTCGCCGCGGCCCGCTCGCTGCCCCAACTCGCGCTCCTGTATGGGGTCGTGGCCTCGCTTGGCTTCGGCGGCGCCTCGGGCGTGGCGGCCTCGGTCGCCGTGACCGCCTGGTTCGTGGAGCGGCGCGGCCTGGCCTTCGCGCTGATCGAGGCCGGCTTCGGCGCGGGCCAACTGTTGCTCGTCCCCGGCGCGCTCCTGGCCATCGACGCGCTGGGCTGGCGGTCCACCTTGGTTGTGATCGGCCTCGCCCTGTGCCTCGTCGTGTTCCCCCTGCTCCTGCTGCTGTTGCGTTCGCGGCCCGGCGACGTGGGCCTGCGGCCCTACGGCGATGGGGCCAGTGGGACGGCGGCCGCGACGGACGATGGGAGGGAGATGCCACGGACGGGTATTGTCGCCACGCGAGCTTTCTGGGGTTTGGCGCTGCCCTTCTTCGTGTGCGGCTTCACCACGACGGGCATGATGGACACGCACCTCGTCCCCTACGCGCACGACATGGGCTTCTCGACCATGACCACCGGCGCCGCCATCGGCTTTCTGGCCGCCTTCAACATCCTGGGTATTCTAGCTTCGGGGCCCATCGCGGATCACTGGGACAACCGCGCGCTGCTCGGCGGCCTCTACGGCGTCCGCGCCGTCTCGCTCATCGTCCTACTCGCGGCGCACCAGCCCGGTCAACTCCTGTTTTTCGGCGCCCTGTTCGGCCTGGTCGATTTCGCCACGGTGGTCCCGACGCAGCTCCTGGCCTCGCGTTACTTCCGCGGGCGTGGGCTCGGCGTCGTCTTCGGCCTCCTCTCGTTGGGCCACCAACTCGGCTCGGCGCTCGGCGCCTACGTGCCCGGCGTGGTCTACGACCGGACCGGCAGCTACGCGCCAGTCTTCGCGGCGGTCGTCGTCCTCGCGGGGGCCGCTCTGTTCTGCGTCACGCTACCGCCCGCCCATCGTCAGCCTCGTCGCCCCCTCGCGGCGGCGGGCCTGGCATAACCGTCATGGTCGGCTACCCGATGGCGCGATAGAGCGTCCGGCACAGGAGGAGGATGTCGTGATCTTCGAGACGAAAGTGGCGCTGCTGGTGCGCGACGACTTGCTGGCCTGGCAGAGGCTCAACGTCGCGGCCTTCCTAGCCTCGGGCATCGCGGGCGCGGCGCCCGAGGCCATGGGCGAGCCCTATGAGGACGCTGCGGGACGGCGCTATGTCCCCCTGCTCGGCCAGCCGATGCTGATCTTCGCCGCGTCGGCCGCCGACCTCCTGAAAGCGCGGCGCATCGCGCTGGAGCGGGAGCTGACGACCGCCGTCTATGTCGCCGCCATGTTTGAGACCGGCCACGACGCCGCGAACCGCGAGGCCTTCCGCGCCGAACCCGCCGACACCCCCGACCTCGTCGGCTTGGCGTTGCGCGGACCGAAGAAGGACGTGGACAAGGCGACGAAAGGTCTCAAGCTGCATCCATAGCGACACGGGCATCGAAAAGGTACGGATGTGCGGGCGAGCCGTTTCCGATACCGCCCTCTCAACGCGAGTAGACCGTTGTGACAGGATACGTCACCACATCATCGCTGAGAGGAGACATCCCATGAAGCTGGCCGATCTCTCGCCCGCTCGCCTGGACTGGCTGAAGGACTGCCTGTACGACTCGCTGATCGAGAAGCACGACGGGCCCTGGGACTGGGGCGGCTACCTGCCCGACAGCGAGGACCACGAGGACCACGAGGACCACGAGGACCACGCCGAGTTCCTTGTCCTGGACGGCCACGAGGTGCTTTTGCCTGTCCCCGCCGACCACAACCCGTACATCTCGGTGCTCCACGGCGCCGCCAGCGCCGATGGCCAGTTTGTCACCCTCTGGCTCAAGGACATGTATCTGGGCAGCCGCTACCCTGACCATGGCTACGCCGAAAAGGACGCATGGTTCTGGGCCGGCCACCTGGCCGTCTGCCAGCGCGCGCCCGACGCGGACTGGTACGTGGCCGTGTTCTACCACGAGATGTACCTGCAAAGCAGCGATTCCAGCCCGGCCAGAGCAATCCTGCTGCCCCCATGGCCCAAGCCGGACACAGATGCGCCAAACGCGCGGTCGGTTGGGAAAGTGCTCTTATCCCACCGGCTCCCTATCCAGCCCCTATCATGACGTACGTTATATCTGACGTACGTCAGATATAACGTACGTCATGATCAACGGTCGCTGCCGCGGAATCAGAGGGCAAGGTTTGATTGGGCACGTGTCACACCCGACCGCAGTCTACTCGTGGTTTGCCATGCGACCGCAGTCGTGGGCCTGACGAATGGAACCTGCTCGACGTCCACGTCTAGCGACCGCGCTCTACCTTATGCCGTATGCCGTCACGTATCAGGTCACGAGGCGACCGATGTCGGAGCGGCCTCGACGGTCAGCGAGACGGCCTGGTCGTCCGCCACGCCGATGTAGGGCTTGTTCCAGACAATGCGGACGGCGCGGCGGTTCGGCGGCGCGGTGAGGTAAGTTATCGCTTATCCCGTGTTGGGAAGGGGAGGTTCGAGCTGTAGCAGGCGGTAGATCGCGCGCTCAAGGGCGGGCACGTCGTGGACCTCGGCGTCGGGCCGCTCGTCCCACGAGCGCGGCTGCTGGTCGCGGTGGCGGCCAGTGCGCAAGAGCACGGTGGGCATGCCCAGTGTCCGCGCCGGGACGATGTCGTTGTCGATGCGGTCGCCCACCATCACGCAGTTCACCGGGGCGACGCCGAGACGGTGGCAGGCGTGCAGGAACAGGCGCACGTCGGGCTTGGACAGGCCGCGCGCGTCCTCGTCCTCCCGGTCCCAGAAGTAGCGGCCGATGTCGTGCTCGTCGTAGCACGCCAGGATCGCGCGGGAACTGCCGGGGGCGTTGGTGGCGAGGCCCAGGCGCACGCCGCGCCCGTGCAGGCGGGCCAGCACGTCCCGGATGCCCGCGCGCACCTCGAAGACCTGGCGCTCGGCGGCGCGACCCTGGAAGACACTGTAGACGCGCGCGGCAAGGTCGCCGTCCTGGCCGGCCAGGTACCAGACCATGGCGCGGTAGGTGTCGGGCGCGAAGGCGTCGACGGCCCGACGCGCCGCGGCGGCGAACGGCGCGTCGTCGATGGGGTGGCCGGCGCCGGCGAAGGCCTCGCGGATGTGCCGGTCGATCAACTGCTCCCGCGTGACCTCGGTGTCGATGGGGCCGCCAACGTCGAAGAGAACTCCTTTGACGCTCATCGTTCTACTCAATGTTGTCGCCGCATCAGGGGCGGCGCCCGCCGCCGAACCAGGGAGTCTTCCAGGGGCCGTTCGCGTTACCGCTCAAGTCGCAGTCCAGAACATCATCCTCGGCGTTGCGATAGAGCCGGATCGCCCACTCGCCGTTGTTGCCAATGGCGCCGCCCCGGATGCGGACGCTGGCGCCCTCGTGAACTTCGACGCCGGAGTGGTCGTTGTCCGCGATGGCGCAGTCGTCCAGCGCGCCGCGGCCGTTGGTGTCGAGGAAGACGCCGGCGCCATGACTCTCGCCAATGCGACTCTTGCGCACCGTCGCTTGCGCGTTGTTGGCGACAATGATCCCGTCGAACAGGCTGCCGACGATCGTGCAGTCCTCAACCGTGACCTGGCTATCATGGTTGAGATAGAGGCCGGACTCTCCGCTGCCGCGGATATCACAGCGGCTGACCACCACGATGCTCCCGTTGTCGGCGTAGACGCCGGTACCGTTATTCGCGTCGATAGGACAGTCCTCCACGGTGACGCGGCTATGTCCCAACACGGCCAGTGCGCTGTCCCGGCCGTCGCGAATGGCGCAACGCCGCAGCATCGCCCCGGCCCCATTCATCAGGAGGACCGCCGCGCCCGCGCCGCCGGTTATCTCGCAGTCCTCGAGCGCGCCGTGCGCACCATCGAACAGGACGCCGGGTCCGCCCCCATCGCGGATCGCGCATCGCCGCAGGAGGGAGTCCGCTGCCGGTCCGTCAACCAGCACACAGGGACCTGTCCCCGTCGCGGTCAATTGGCACTGCTCGAGGGTCAACCGTCCCCGGATGACATGGACGGTTGCCCACCCCTCGGACGCCCCGTTCGTCTCCACCGTGCTCAGGCTCAGCCCGCGCACCGTCGCCTCACTTGTCCGCACGACCAGGCAGGGCGCACGGTTGCTCACCACGCTGACCGATCCCGCTCCCGCTCTGGTGGCCGGGACGATCTCGACGGGATGGTCGATGGTGAGAGACTCGTCGTAGGTCCCCGGCCCCACCTCGATCCGGGCGTGGGGCCGCGCCTGCCGCAGCGCATCGCCGATGCGCGTGTAGAAGCCATGCCTTTGCCCGCCCTGCGCGACCTGTAGCACCTGGGTCGGCGGTTGGGCCGCCTGCACCGGCGCCGGCCGCGCCGGTGTCGGCTGCGTCACGGGCGTGGGATGCCCCGGCGCCACGCGCACCGCCGGTGCGGGCGCCGGAGGCGCTTGAGGCTTTGGCATGATGGGCGCCGAGGGGGCCGGGCGAGCGGCGACGGGTTGACTAGGGCGACCGGAGGGGAGCGAAGGCGGGCCTATCGCCGCGCGGAGCGCGTTTTTCATGGCCGCGGCATCGGGGAAACGGTCCTCGACGGCGAACGCGGTCGCCCGCGCCACGACCGCGGAGAGAGCGGCGGGGACATCGGGAGCAAGTGTGTCGGCGGGCGGGAACAGCGCGCGCATGGACCCCTCCACGTCGAGGCCGTCGCGCTGCAGCCGTGCGTACGTGGCGTCGGGACGCCGGCCGGTGAGCAGCGCGTGCAGCGTCGCGCCCAGCGCGTAGAGGTCGCTGCGCGGCTCGGCGTGGCCGAGCACCTGCTCCATCGGCACGTAGCCCCAGGTGCCAATGGCGGTGCCGCCGGGGCCGGCGAGCCGGCGGGCGATGCCGAAGTCGATCAACACGGGGACGCCCGGAGCGCCCGCGCGGACATCCACCAGCACGTTGGGCAGCTTCAGGTCGCGGAACACGAAGGGTGGCGTCTGGGTGTGCAGGTAGGCCAGCACGTCGCACAGCGCCAAGTCCCAGTCCGCCGCGGTGCGCCAATGCACGCGACCGCCGGCGTCGGCGAGTGTCTCCTCCAGCGTCTTGCCGGGCACGTAGTCCATGGCCAGGTAGAAGGGACCGGCCGCGGCGCGGGCGGTCCAGTAGGCATGGATGGCGGGGATAGCGGGATGTTCCAGGCTCAGCAGCGTGCCGACCTCGCGCTTGAACCAGCCGACCGCCTCGCGCTTCTCGTCGGGTGAGCCGAACGGCAGATCCAGCAGTTCTTTGATGGCGACCTGCCCCGTCGCGGGATCCTGCGTATCGTCCGCCAGGTAGACGCGTCCAAAGGCGCCGCTGCCCAGCACGGAGACGATGCGGTAGCGTCCCTGCAACAGGGCGCCCGGCGAGAGCGTATTGGCGGAGGTGGGTGAGACATGTTGGGACTGTTGGGACGCATAGGCCGGCGGGGAGGGGTAGCCCTCAAGGTCGGTCGTCGGCGCCCCTGGCAGAGGCACGGGCGCGTCCGTCAGGCGCAAGCCGCACGTTGGGCAGTAGCGCGCCGTGGTCGGGCACACTGTCCGGCACGCCAGGCAGGTCATGCTATGGCCGCGCTGTGACGTTCATAAACCACCTTCCCTTTTGCGTCTATTTCGTCGCGTATAAAGGGTTGTGTGCTTTTCATGTATTCCCATTCGTCGGGAGTGTACACAAAGAAATCGACCGTTACTGTCGGGCGTACCCGATGTATGACCAGCCGTTGCCGTTCCATGAAAGGCAGTTCTGTCTCCGTTACCACGACAATATCCAAATCACTCCACTCATGCACATCACCATGGGCGAGGGATCCGAATAGCACGATGCGCTCCGGACTCATCTCGCGCGACACGATGTCGACGAAACGAGCCAACTCAACCCGCAGCAATTGCGCGCGTTCCTCGTGCATAGATGCTTACCCTTTAAGAACTGCTTTGCGAGAGTCGATGTCTTTCATTGGGATGCGATGCTCACGATCACGCCTGATGTGATCAGCAATCTACACCCATAGTTTAGTGCATCTCGGGCTCTCGCCGCCCAAGAACGACCGCCATGCAGGGCGATCAGAGCCCCGCGTCGCGCAGTTGCTCGCGCAAGTAGGTGGCGTAGGCGTCGCGGTCGATCTCGAGCAAGGCGCGCGTGGGGTCGGGCTGCGACTGTTGCCACAGCCAGGCGACGCGCAGCCAGAAGCCCGGCACGACCCGCGAGTGATACAGGCCATTGCTGTCCGGGGGAATGGCCTGGTAGCGGCCCGCGTCGTCCAGTTGATAGAAGGTGGCCCGCTTGCGGCGCGGACGCGGGTCGATCAGCCAGTACTCGGGGACGCCCCCCTCCTGGTACTCCGCGAACTTTATCTGGCGGTCGCGCACCACACTCTCGGGCGACACGACCTCGATCACCAGGTCGGCCGGCCCCTGGAGGAAGTTTTGCTCGAACCGGTCGAGGTGGTCCCGGGCCACGAAGATGACGTCGGGCTCGCGTCCCGAATGCGGCAGCTTCATCTGGTAGGGTCCGTCGATGACCGCGCCAAGCGAGTGGATGCGCACGAAGGTTGTCAGGAGGTCTTGAAGGAAATAGGCGATAGTCTGGTGGCGTAGACTTGCCGGACTGCTCATGAACTCCATGACTCCATCGACCCACTCAGCGCGCGAATCCTCGTCGACCGCGTCGAGGAACTCCTCGTAGGTCATATAGGGGGACGAGGGGGACGAGGACGACGGGAGCGCCGCATCGGGTCGCCGGTCTGTGTCTGGGTATGGGAGAGAAGCTGGTCTGGATCGCCTGATCATAGGGGTTACTCGCTAGCGGTAAAGTGGGTGGTTGCTGTTGGAGGCAGTATAGCACGCAGGTCAGCCAGAGAGGCAATCTCAGCGTCCGGCGGTGGCGCGCCTTCCAGGACGGCGCCGGTGCGGTTGAGCCACACGGCGTAGACTCCGGCGGCTTGCGCCCCAACAATGTCGCGCGCGGGGTTGTCGCCGATCATGGCCGCCTGCGTGGGCGGCGCGTCGAGCGCCCTCAACACGCGGGCGAAGATGCGAGGGTCGGGCTTGCCAATGCCCTCCTCGCCGGAGACAACGATGGCGTCAAAGAGGTCGCCCAGCCGCGAGCCCTGCACTTTCTCACGCTGTAAGTCGGGCGCGCCGTTAGTGAGGATGGCCAGGAGGTAACCCTGCCGCCGCAGGTCTCGCAGCACGGCCTCGACCTCGGGGAACACGACGTGGCGCAGCCGCCGCTCGCGCATAAACTGGGCTGCTAATTGCTCGGCCAGAGTCCCGGCCAGCGGCGCGTCGTCGACGCCACAGTCAGCCAGCGCCCGCGACCATACCGCGTGGCGATAGGCCGGCGCCCAGCGGCGCAGGCTGGCGAGATGCGGGTCGGCGGCGTCGCCCTGGCCCTGGAAGCGCGCCCAGAGCCCCTCGACCGAGCCGATGCCGATGGCCTGGCAGTAGGGGCCGGTCGGGGCATCGTACCAGATATGGCGCGCCTGCTGGCGCACCGCGCGCCGCAACGCGGCCAGATCGATATGATGGCGCGCGGCAGCCCGCGCGCCCACGGCCAGGATCACCTCGTCGTCGCGCGCGTCCTGCACGAGCAGTGTGTCGTCCAGGTCGAAGATCAGGGCGCGCATGGTCACGTCCTCCCGTAGTTGCCGTTTGCCAGTTGCCTCACTCGTCGCTCGTCGCTCGTCACGGGGCGTATACAATACGCCCCTACGCCTCACTCGGCTGAGAGGCTTGCCCACTCGGTCATCAGGCTGTCCAACTGCGCTTCCATGGCCGTGTAGGTCGAGCCCAGGCGCGCGACCTCCTCGACGCGTTGCGCCGCGCTCTCCTGTTCAAGGGTGCGGCTGCACTCGGCCAACTGCGCCTCCGCCGCGGCGATCTGGCGCTCCAGCGCGGCCAACAACTCGGCGCGCTTGCGTGCGTCGCGCCCGTTAGCGCCCGCGTTGCGCTTGTTGGCCCCGCCGGCCCCGTTGCCCTGCCGTCCATTGGACCGGGTGACGGCGTTGGCCTGACGCTCATCGGACTCGGCGACGGCGTTGGCCGCGGCCTGTTCGATTTTGGCCGCGCGACGCTGCTGGCCCGACTCCTCCTTCTCGCGCCGCGCCTCGATCTCACGTGCCGCCACGTACTCCTTATAGTTGCCCTTGAACAGACGCAGGCGGCCGTCGCGCACCTCCCAGATCTGCGTGGCCAGGCGGTCCACCAGATAGCGGTCGTGCGAGACCATTAGCAGCGTGCCCTCGAATCGCTCCAGCGCCTCCTGCAGCACTTCCTGGGCGGGGATATCCAGGTGGTTGGTCGGCTCGTCGAGCAGCAGGAAGTTGGCCCCGTCAAGCGCCAGCACGGCCAGGGCCAGGCGCCCGCGTTCGCCGCCGCTGAGCATGCCGACCTCCTTGAACACGTCGTCGCCGCGAAAGAGATACTGCGCCAGGTGGTCGCGCGCCTCGGGGATGGTCATGCCCTTGCGATGCGACATCAACTCGTCGACCACGCTGTTCTCTGGGTTGAGCCCGTCGTGGGCCTGGGCGAAGTAGCCGACTTTGAGGCCCGCTCCGCGCTCTACCCGACCGGCGAGCGGGGCGAGCTGCTCCAGGATGGTGCGCAGGAAGGTCGTCTTGCCCGCGCCGTTGGGACCAATGAGGGCTGCGCAATCCTCGCGCAGCAACTCCACGTCGTCGGCCTTGAACAGGGGCACGCCCGGGTAGCCGACCTCGACGCCCTTCGTCCGCAGCACGATCGTCCCGCCGCGCGCGGCCGCCTTGAGCTTCATGGTCGCCGTGGCGGGCCGCATGGGACGCCTGATGGCGCGGATGCGCTCGTGGGCTTCCTCGATGGTGAACGGGGTCAGGCGGCCCAGGCCGCTCTCGGACCAGTCCTTGCCCTGCGCCCCGACGAGGCCGAACTTGTCGATCATGGCGAGGTCGCGGCTGAGCAGCTTGAGCTTGCCCGTGGCCTCGGTGAACTTGCGCCAGGCGATGTAGCGGCGCACCAGTTCCAGCTCTTCCCGCAGGCGCTCCTTCTCTCGCTCGTAGATCAGCTGCGCCTGGTCCCAACGCTCGGTACGCTGTTTCAGGTAGGCGTTATAGTTGCCGCGATAGGTCTCGATATAGGTGCGGCTCATCTCCCAGACGTGGTCGACCACGCGGTTGAGGAAGTAGCGGTCGTGGCTGACGATCAACAGCGCGCCCTTCCAGTTCTGCAGGGTAGCCTCAAGCCAATCGACCGCGTCGACGTCCAGGTGGTTGGTTGGCTCGTCCAGGATCAGCAGGTCCGGTTCTTCCAGCAGCAGGCGCGCCAGCAGCACGCGCGTCTTCTGGCCGCCGCTGAGGTGGCTGAGCGGCGTCTCCCAGAGGGGGCGCGGGAAGTCCAGCCCTTCCAATACCTGGGCGATGCGCACGTCATACTCGTAGCCGCCAGCGTGCTCGAAGGACTCCTGCGTCGCGCCATAGCGCTCCAGCAACTCGTCGCTGAAGTCGCCCGCGCCCATGGCGGCCTCCATCTCGCGCAACTGGTCTGCCTGGGCCAGCACGGGCGCAAAGACGGTCAGCATCTCGGCGTAGATGCTGTGGGAGCGGTTGGCAAAGGCCTCCACGGCCTCCTGACGCAGGTAGCCCAGCCGCGTGCCGCGCGCTTGGTGGACGGTACCGGCGTCCGGCGCGGTCAGCCCGGCGATGACGCGGAGCAGCGTCGTCTTGCCGATGCCGTTCGGCCCGACCATGCCGATCTTGGCATCGTTGGGTACGTCAAACGAAATACCCTGGAAAACATCGAAATCGCCGTGGGCAAGGGCGAGGTTGCGGCCCGTCAGGACAGACATTGTGGTCCCCCGTTTATATCATAGGTGTGCGTCGAATGGGTCCAGTACACGATCGGGCTTTGAGACAGCTTGCCGACCGAGGGGACGGTACGCTAGCGACGTACACTAACCCCTGGACTTCAACAAAAAGGCCACCCGCCGCATCGACGGATGGCGCTGATGCATCCAGCTACCGTACTGAACTCTGCGATCCGGCCTACCCTGGCGCCGTATCGGGGATGCCACTCTAGGTGAAGAGAGGAGAGGGAGTCAGGTACGAGTGTGTCCGCACGCACACGTCCATGCCGTCGGATAGGTGAGAGACGCGAGGCAATGACACAGCAACAGGCACCGGGCCGTCGAAGGCCTGCACCTACCTATGCCAACTCTCTCGTGCCTCGACCCCCTGGCCGACCTAGCAGCAGACGCGCGAACTCAAAGGTGGCTCTCCTCATGACTATGACCAGTTTTATTTTAACAAACTATAAGCAAGAGTGTCAAAGTTGCGGACTTGTGGACATCGTGGGGGCAGCCTGAGACTAAAGTCTCATGGCAAACGACGGACACTAAAGTGTCTCCATGACGACAACCTCACTTGGAGAATACTCAAGCTGTGGCAGGGGGAAGTCGTCGGCAGGCTCACTTAAGGTGCGCCATCAAGCGATGTCCGCGCCGCGGCGATGATGCGCCGCATAGCCTCGGTGTCGCCCGCAGTGTAGCGGCGCAGGAACTCCTCAACGTCGAGCATAACGCGCCCGTTGCTCTCCTCGTCGGGCACAAACGCGTGGTAGGCGTCGATGCGCGCCGCGACCATCACCATGTAGGTGAGGTTCTCGGGTGCGATCCCGTAGTAGTCCGATTGAATTACCAGGGCGGTGCGGATGTCGCGCAGAACGATGCCGGCCTCTTCCATCGCTTCGCGCCGCGCCACCTGCTCGACGCTCGTCTCGCCCTCCTGCACGTGGCCGCCCGGCAGGTCGACGCCCCGCCTCAACAGGGCCGCCACGATGCGGCCATCATCGGCGAAGGGGACCACGGAGACGCTGGTCACCTGCTCGAAGGGCGGCGTGAACTCCGGGCCCAGCTGCACGAAGGTGACCATATGCCCGTCGCCCACATCGGTGCGCCGCCTATCTCTGGGCCGGTCGGTCATACTAGCTCTCCTACTTGTTCCTATGGTGGCAGGGTGCGCATTCCCCATCCGTGCGCCTCGTGATCCGTCAAGCATAGCATGTAATTTGCCTCCAAGGCCGCATTGGATACCTTGAAGGCGTTGCATTTGCAGCCCCTTGCCGTTCGCCTATTCATGTATTTGTGGCCCGTGGGGTGGTCAGGTCGATCCCGAAGAAGGGATGCTCGGGGTCGTGGTCAGGTCGATCTCGAAGAAGGGATGCTCGGGGTCCGGGCAGGGATCGCCGGTCAGTCCCAGCCGCCCGTAGAAGGGCAGTGCGGCCTGACCGGACTGCCACTCCAGCCAGGTTGCTCCCCGCTCCGTCGCCCAGGCTTTGACGGCCCCAAGCAGCCGTGCGCCAACTCCATGCCTGCGGTACGAGGGGGCGACAAAGAGGTCGTGCATGCGCACCGTGCTCTGCCCGCTGCGGATGTGCGCGCCGTAGTCCTGCGCCCAGACGTAGCCGGCGACGGATGAGCCATGGAGGGCCACGGTCAAGAAGTGGTCATCCCGACAGCTGACCTGCCGCACCCGCTCCCGCACCCGCGCCTCGGTGTCGGTTTTGCCCATTTCATGGAGGAGCGGCCACAGCGCCGGCCAATCGTCGTCCTGGACCGGTCGGATCGTGATTGCCATCGTCCTATTCACCGTGAGGTCCCTTTCAATTCCCGCGCAGGCATGCTATCTATCTGGTGCATCCATGTTCGGTTGTGTCGCTTCGTCGGCGCCGTCGTTTCCATCGTCCTGTCCCCCTATGCTTCAATTCTACATGCGGATAAGGGACGCTTTGACGCTATAATGGGACCTATGACAGGGCAGCGCGCTACCGCTACAACCAAAGATGGCTATCGGCCCGGTGTGTTGATCGTGAGGCATCGACGTGGGAAACCGAGCCTAACCTTCGCCTCTGCTCTAGGGCTCGTTCTCGCGGTCTGTCCGGCTGGCCCTATTCCATCGCATGCCCGCTTGATAGAGGCGGCGGGACCGGTTGTCCTGCGGACAATCCACCTCCAGGGCTCCCTCAACGGAATCGTCTTCGATGCACGCACGGGGCGCGTTTTTGTCGCGGCGTGGTCAATGAGAAGTGCAACCCCTCGTGGTGTGGTCGCCGTGCTCGACGCGCGCACCGGTTTGCCTGTATCGACGGTGTCCGTTGGGTACGTGCTCACCGGTCTCGGCGCCGACGTGCGCGCGGGGCATATCTTCGTCCTGGACGGCGCGGGCGGTCCCTATCTGGGGCTCCGGGGCACTGTGAGCATGCTCGACGCACGGAGCGGCAAGGTTCTGCGTACCGTTACCGTTGGCCCCGACCCGCGAGAGATCGCGGTCGACGCCGGTGTCAGCCGCGCGTTCGTTCTCAATGCGACCGATCACACGCTCAGCGTGCTAGACACGCATAGCGGGACACTCCTGCGCACGGTCCCCGCTGGTCCCGACGCAAGAGAGATCGTGGCCGACGAACGGACAGGACGTATCTTCGTGGTCGATGTTGTCTTCACTAACGAGATCCGCATGTTCGATGCGCGGACCGGTGAGCCGTTGCACACAACCTCGTTCGGCAAGCATGCCGGGCTGGAGTTTAGCAGAGCGCCCGCCGTCGATATTCGTACCGGGCGCGTCTTTGTTGCCAACAGCGCATATCCAGGCGCCGTGGCGATCCTCGATGGACGGACAGGACTGTTGCAACGAACCATACCCGTCAGAGAACCCGTCAGAGAGGTATTCGGCTATGCCGCGCTGGCGGTCGATGCGCGCGTCGGGCGCCTCTTTGGCGTTTATCCAGGTGTGAGCGGCAATCCAGTTAAGCAGGGCGCGGTCGACATGTTCGACGCGCATAGCGGCGCCCCGTTGCGCACGACGTCTGTGCCCGTCAGGTCCGGCAGCATCACCGTGGACACGCCACGCGCGCATGTGTTCGTGGTGAGTCAGGGACAGGTTGATAACACAGGGCATGAGGCTGTCCCCGGTCGCATCTCCGTCCTCGATGCGCGGACCGGCGCGCTTCTGTGCGTCTTCAGGGGCGGTCACGAGCGGAGCGGCGGCTCCTTCGATCCTGCTGGAACGGTCACGATCGACGAGCAAAGCGGCCATATCTTCGTCTTTGATCATCAACAGGGGACCGTTAGTGTTCTCAACGTGCCATGCTAATATTACAACGTGACATTGGCCCGCGACTGACGTCGCATGGCAAACAACGGACACTGAAGTGTCTCAAAATGCGCCGTCCCACGACTTTAGTCGTTGTTCTGTGCCATGCGACGTCAATCGCAGGCAGATCCTAACGTTGTCGTATTAGCGCACGGCCAGAGGAACGCGTCGCTGTACCTACGTATCGCCCTGACTCTGCAGGTCTAGCCGCGCGGTCGCTGGATCGGCCCAACTCGATCAGAGCTATGGGTCAGCCAGTCCACGAACCTCGCGCCTGGTCGTAGTCGTCGAGGATCATGGCGTAGATAAGAGTATCGCGCGGGTGGCCGGACGTGTCGAGGCTGTCGCGGCGCAGGCGGCCTTCCAGGGCGTAGCCGAGGCGTTCGGCCACGGCGGCGCTGCGCGCGTTGCGCGCGTCGCAGCGAATGACCACGCGCTGCGCGCTCAAGCCGTCGAAGGCGAAGCCTGTCATCAGACGCACCGCCTCGCTCACGTAGCCGCGCCCCTGAGCGGACAAGCGAATCCAGTAGCCGATCTCGCACGAGGGGATGCCCCACTTCAGGACGTGTAGGCCCACGCCGCCCAGGAACGCGCCGCCATCGCGGGCGAAGATGCCCATATCGAATCCCTCGCGCAAGAGGAAACGCGCCTGCGCGCGGCGGATGAACTCCCGCTCGTCCTCCAGAGAGAGGTGCGCGAAGGGCAGCCACGGCTGCAAGTGCTCGATCGACTCCCGGATCGCGGCGTACACCTCCGCCACGTCGTCGTCGCCGAACGCGCGCACGACAACGCGCTCACCCTCGAACCGATCGGGCACGGGCAGCAAGATCGGCCGCTCCGGGATCGGGTAGCCCTCGTCCTCATCCACGTTTCATCATCCACACAAGCGTCGCGGATATTGGTGTGATTACAGACCGGCCAGGACGTCGCCGAGTGTCGCCGCCCGCAGCACGCGGTCTGCCAGGCGGTCGAGCGTCGTCGCATCCAGGGTAGCCAGGCGGGCCTCGAGATCGTCCGGAAGTTGGCCGAAACGCACGCGCAGCAAGCGCGTCAAGGCACGCGCCTCACCCTGGACGAGACCCTGCTGGCGGCCTTCGGCCACGCCCTGCTGGCGGCCTTCGGCCACGCCTTGCTCCCAACCTTCCCGTCGTCGCTGTTCGCTCCACGTCAGTTCGATTGTCTCTGCCATACCGCCCTCCTCCTCGTGCGCCCGCCGCGCGTATTCCACTTGCTCTGCGTCCGCCAGCCGCAGATAGGTCTCCACACAGTTTACCAAGAGCGCCCCACGCGCGTCGTCCAGGACACCCGTGCCGAGCCGGCGCACGATGGCCAGCTTGAGGGCGACCCTCCCCTCGCTCCCTGGCCGCATCAGCGCCGCCAAGGCCACGCCCACCGATCGCCGCGAGCGCGCGAAGCGCCAGGCGTCCAGGTCCCGCAGCCCGATCAGCCAGTAGTCCAGCCGCGCGTAGCGACGGTCCAAGTCCAGGCCGTAGCGGACCAGGCGGGCGGCACGGCGGGGGCCAGCGTTGCCGTCGCCGAAGGGTAAGAAGGCCATGGAGAGGGCGGGCAGGCCCTCGCGGTTCTCCAGGGCCGTGTTGTAGGTGCGCAGGCGCTCGGGCAGGGTCGGGTCGGGCTGCGCCTGTGACTCCACGTGCAGCAGGATGGCGTCGCGGGGCACGAAGATGTGGGGGTCTGAGGGAGTAGGGGAGAGAGGAACGGGTCGCAGGGGGACGCGGGCGACGAGGTCGGCGATGCGGCGCTGGCCCTGGGGCACGTCGAGGAAGGCCTCGGGGTCGAGGAAGGTGGCGGCGGCAGCGTGACGGACGGCGACGTGACGGACGGGTGAAACGTCTGGTGGAACCGGTACCACTTGACGGTTTGAGTCTCAGGAGACGGCACACCGTCAAGTTCGGTTGAACCATACCATTTTTGCCCCCTATACTTCCGCGTCGAGATGTGCTATGATCTCTCCAACGCGTGGGAGGGCTGCTGAGAGAGTATTCCCGTCGCCTCCTCGGCCACCTTCGAGAGTCCGGCGACCTTGATGTCGGCGTAACCCGGCGTTCCCTACCCCCCGCCACGGTTGCCCGTCTGGCGTCGTGCTCTACCTCAACGGGCGCCCCTTCCTTTCGCGCCACCCGGCCCACCCGGCCCACCCGGCCCACCCGGCCCACCCGGCCCACCCGGCCCACCCGGCCCACCCGGCCCACCCGGCCCACCTGGATACCCCTCGCGCCCGGCACTCGGCACTCGGCGCCCGGCATCCTCGACGCAGCATTGACGCACCGCTCGCACGGAATGTGGGTTCTCCATGCCCGCGCGCCGATATGCGACCGTGCGCCGCACATGGTAAAGGAGACGCCCGTGATTCAGGTAGGCCGCGCAGACGTCGCCGACAATAGGGTTGAGCCTTCGTCCCTCCTCGCCATACCCCTGATGCGCCGGCGCGCCCCGGCGCGCTCATTCCCGCCGATCGTCATCGTTCCGTTCCCCCGCGTGAGCGTGGTGATCCCCGTGCTCAACGAGGGGAGGAACATTTGCTCCGTCCTGGAAGGGATACCCTCCGACATCTTCGAGGTCATCGTCGTCGACGGGCAATCCACGGACGATACGGTTGCCATTGCCCGCGCCTGCGCGGCGGAGTATGGCCTGCCGCTGCGCGTTGTGCAGCAGCCCCGTCGCGGGAAAGGCGATGCGTTGATCCACGGCTTCGCGCACTGCGGAGGCGACATCATCGTCACGCTCGACGGCGACGGCTCGACCGACGCCGCCGAGATCCCCCGCTTCATCTCCGCCCTGCGCGCGGGCGCCGAACTGGCCAAGGGGTCGCGGTTCGCGCCGGGCGGGGGCAGCGCCGACATTACGCCGCTGCGCCGTTGGGGCAACCGCGTCCTCACCGCCCTGGTCAACAAGCTCTACCGCACCGACTACACCGACCTGTGCTACGGCTATAACGCTTTCTGGCGCGACTGCCTGGCGCCCCTCGATCTCACCTGCGACGGTTTCGAGGTCGAGACGTTGCTCAACGTGCGCGCCGCCAGGCGCGCCCTGGTCGTCGCCGAAGTGCCCAGCGTCGAAGCCCGGCGCATCCACGGCGCCAGCAATCTGCATCCCCTGCGCGACGGGTTGCGCGTCCTGCGGGTGATCGTCGGGGAGCGGTTGAGGAAGTGACGAGTGACGAGTGACGAGTGACGAGTGACGAGTAGGGGTGTCTTGCATACGCCCAAACGATGAGCGGGGGCAGGGGATGGACGAGACGGAACAGGGACAAGAGGGACAGGGACAAAGAGAGACGCGACCCGTGCGTGTGTGCGTTGTCGGACCGGGCGTCCGATTCATGAGCGGCATCAGCTATCACACGGTGGGCCTGTGCAATGCGCTCGGCGACGCGGGCGCCTGCGTTGTGTCGGCCATCCTGCTGCGCCGCCTGCTGCCCCAACGGCTCTATCCGGGACGCGCCCGCGTCGGCCGCGTGGCTTCGCGGCTTGCGCTCAGGCCCACGATCCCCCGCGTCGACGGCGTGGATTGGCATTGGCTCAGCACGCTGCCGGGAGCGATATGGTTCCTGGCGCGGCAACGCCCCGATGTGCTGGTCTTGCAATGGTGGACGGGGACCGTCCTGCATACCTATCTCGCGCTGGCCCTCGTCGCGCGGCTATTGGGGGCACGGGTCGTCGTGGAGTTCCACGAGACGCTCGACGGCGGCGAGGAATGCCTGGGCTGGGCGTGCCGCTACGTCGGGCTGGTGGGCCCGTGGCTGTGGCGGCTTGCCTCCTCTTATGTCGTTCACTTTATGTCGTTCACTCCGACTATGACCGGCGGCGCATCTCCGACCACTACCGGTTAGCGCCCGAGGGCGTGCGGGTGATCCCCCTGGCCCCGGCCAACCACTACAGCAGCGGCGGTGGCGTACGCTGGCGCGACGCGCCCGAGGGATGCTGCAACCTGCTCTATCTAGGCGTGATTCGGCCATATAAGGGCCTGGAAGAGTTGATCGCGGCCTTCGATGCGATCCCCGCCGACCGCATCGACCGCTATTGGCTGACCATCCTGGGCGAAACCTGGCAGGGCTACCGCACGCCGGCGGACCTCATCGCGCGCAGCCCCTACCGCCACCGCGTAACATTCGTGAACCGCTATCTCGGCGACGACGAACTGGACGGCTTCGTCCAGGGCGCCGACCTGATGGTCTTGCCGTATCGCCGCTCCACCGCCAGCGGACCCTTATCGATCGCCATGCACGGGGGGTTGCCGGTCGTCGTCACGGCGGTCGGCGGCTTGCCCGAGGCCGTCGACGGATACGGCGGCGCCGTCCTGGTATCCGAGGCGACCCCTCAGGCCCTACGTCAGGCGATCGAAGAGGCCTCGGGCTTGCGCGGGAGGCGCCACCAGAGCCCGCACACCTGGGATTTGACCGTGGACCTCTACGGCCGGTTATTCGACCGATTGCGGGCTCAACCGCGACCACCGCGATGGCGACATAGTCCGGCGCTATCGGTGAGCGGCGTCGAGTCGCGCAGGGCGGCGCCAACCACCAAACGTCTCGGACCGTTGGCGCGCGGGCGGCGGTAGGGAAAGAGGAACGGTGATGACTCCACGTGCGATACCCGCTCTCGGCGCCGCGGCCCGCGCGACGACGGCGATGACGATGGGCCTCGCGGCGTTGCATGGCGCCGCGCGATCAATCGCAGGCGCATGGCGCCAACCTCTCTCCTTTCTTCCGTGGGTTGGCCTGCTCGCCGGCGTGCCCCTCGTCGCCGCGGCCTATGCCGTGGCCGCGTTGGGTCCCGCGGACGATCAGACCCATGTCCATCTTTTCTGGTTGGGACTGCTGCTCTTCGTCGTCCCGGCGACGCTGCGCCTGTGCGACGCCGCGACCGCGCGGGGTGAGCGCCTGGCCATCGTGGCGGCGACAGGCCTGTTCTTCTACCTGCCCAAGTTTCTGCGCAATCCAACCGCGCCCCTCTTCCAGGACGAACTGGCGCACTGGCACCAGGCGGAGACGGTCTATCACACCGGGCAGCCCTTCGCTCCCAACCCCATCATCAGCATCATCGGCTCGTTTCCGGGACTGCCCACGCTGACCGCCGCGCTGCACGACCTCAGCGGCCTCTCAACCGTCAAGGTTGGCTTCGTCATCTTGTTGGGGTTGCACGCCGTCTCGCTGGTTGGTATCGTCGCGCTGGCCGAGCGCTGTACGGGCTCGCCGCGGGTCGCCGGACTCGCGGCGCTGATCTATAGCCTTAACCCCGGCTATATGTTCTTCGACACCATGTACGCCTACGAGTCGCCGGCCATCGTCTTCTACATCTGGGTGCTGGCCGCCGTGGCCGGCCTGCAGGATGAGGTAGGCGGTCTGTCGCGCCGGCTGGCCTGGGGCGGGGTCGGCTTCGTCCTGGCCGCGGGCTGCATCGTGACGCATCACCTGAGCGCACTGGTGATGGTGGCGACGTTGCTGCTGATCGCGCTTGCCACGGCCATCGACGCGCGGCGCGCGTCCCGTGGCCCACGGCGGCGCACGGCGGAGGCGGTCATGCGCCGCCGCACGGCGCTGCTGACGGCCCTGTTCGCGGGCGTCGTCACCGTGGGGACCGCCCTCTGGCTGGGGGCTGTCGCCGTGCCCCTCGTCCGCTACCTGGCCCCCAGCGCGGCCGGAGTGGGCGACGCGCTGCGGCTGGTAGGACGGGAGGGAAGCGGGGCGCGGACGTTGTTTGCCGGGAGTACGACGCCCCTGTACGAGCGCGTCTGCGCGTACCTGGCGCCCGTGGTGGCCCTGGCCGGCGCCGCGGCCGGGCTATGGCTCCTGTGGCGGCGCGGCTGGTGGAGGCGCTACACGGTGGCGGGCCGCGGCATCGCGCTGTGTGGGCTGCTGTACTTCCCCTCGTTGCCGGTGCTCCTGACTCAGAGCGGGAACGAGGGCGCGCGCCGGAGTTGGAGCTTTACCTACGTTGGCCTGTCCTTGCTGATCGCGCCGGCGATCCCCGCGCTGCTCGAGGGCGTCTGGCGCCGGTATCAGGGCGCGCGCGGACGAGGCGCTCGTGTCGTGGCCCCTGTGGCATATGGGGCCGTCCCGGCCCTGATCGCGGTTGTGCTGATTGGCAACGTGACGGCGCATGTCAACGAGCTGTACCGCTTCCCCGGCCCGTACGTCTATGGGTCGGACACGCGCTCGACGACGCCGGAGTTGCTGGCGCTGACGCGCTGGCTCGACCGCACACAGGGCAACGGGCGGCGCATCGTGGCCGACCGCTTCACTGGCCTGCCGCTGGCCGCGTTCGGCGGCGCCTGGACCGCCACGGCCTCGCCCCACTTCCCGCTCTGGCAACTCTATTTTCAGGATCGCCAGCCCAGCGCCGTTCTGCTGCGAGAGATGCGATCCGCCGGGTACGGCTACATCGTAGTCGACCGGCGCATGGCCGGGGCCCTACCGCGCATCGGCATCTACTTCGACCCCCTCGAGCCCGCCGCCTACGCCCACACCACGCCGCCCCCTGCCTCCGCGCTTGCCCAATACGAACAGAGGCCGTGGGCGACAACGATCTACCAGAGCGATAATCTGGCCGTGTATCGCCTCGCCACTGGCGGAATCTGACCATGACAGGACCCCTCGATGCGCTGTCCCGCGCACCCGGCGACCATTCGCCCCATGGCGACGCGGCGATCCCGATCCAGGAGGCGGGAGTAGATCACGACAAGAGCCCAGCCCATACGCGCGTCGCGCTGGTGGCGGGGATGGATGCTGCCGAGGGCGCGGCGGGGCCGGCCCACGCGCGCGTCGTGCTGGCGGCGACGGCGGTGATGAGCCTGGGGGTGGTCGTGCCCGTCCCGACGGTGCGCGCGTTGCTGGTCTTGCCCGTGGCCCTGCTGGCGCCGGGCTACGCGCTGCTGATGGCCCTCTTTGGGGATGCTCGCCGCACGGGCCTCGACCCGGCGCCGCTCCTGGCCCTGTCCATCCTCTTGAGCCTGGCCTGCTACCCGCTCCTGGCGCTTCTCTTGCACCTCGCCGCGCTGCCCATCGCGACGGGTAGCGTGGTGGGCGCCACCGATGCCGCGATTATGCTGCTCCTGGCAGGCTCCGCGTGGCGTTCCCCGTCGTATAGCCCAGGCATGGCGCCGCGCGCCGGAGCACCACCGGATATCGCAACCGCGGGCAAGTGGGAGGGGCCACGCGGCGGCATCCGCTTCGCGGCCATCGCCGGCGTAGCCGGGCTTATCCTTGCCGCGACGCTGCGCCTGTTGCCCGCTCCTGTCGGCGCCCCGTACACCATGTTTTATCTGGCCGGTCGGTCGGCGTATCTCGCCGGTCCGGTGGGGGCCAGGGGGTATCGGGCCGCGGGGCCATGGGAACGGTGCGCGGCGCGTGCACGGGCCGCGCACCTGGCCGCGCGAACCGCCGAGACCGGCGCCGTCAGCACGGTGGATGTCGCGGTCGGCGTCACCAATGGGTCCGCGCGGCGCCGCTCCTACCACGTCGTGCCCCTGCTCGACGGCGTCCCCTGCTGGCGCGGCCAGACGCTGTCGCTCCGGCCGGGCGCCTCGTGGAGCGGACACATCGGCGGCGAGGTCGCCGCCGACGGCACCCTGCACCGCCTCACCATCACCTTGCATCAAGTGGACCAAGCGGGCCAACCGGATGGGGGCGGACAGGACGGGGCAAGGGTCGTGGGGCCACTCGTCGTGTGGGTGCAAGGCGCCCGTCGCCTACGAGCGACGCATGGTGGGCCGCGCCAGTCCTCGCGCCCGCGCCAAGCCAGGACAGCGTGGCTTACATCGGTGTGCGTGCGGCGACGGCCTTTGACCCAAGTCGCAGGGCAGGGACCGGACACTACAGCGTCTCACCGGATTGCCAGGTTACGTGAGCCAAGGTGTATTGGCTATCGCCAACACCGTCCGCGACTCATACGACGTCGTCCTGGAAGCGCCCGCAACCCGCCCGCTCGGCGTCGTCCTGGGAGCGCGAGCAACCCACCCGCTCGGCATGGCCCCATAACTGGGAGCGCGCCCGTTCGTCGCGCGCGGCTCTACGCCATGGCGCGATCACCCTCTCGGCAGAGCCATGTCGTTGGGAGCGCGGGTGGGGTGCCCGCCTGGTATCGCCTTCATACTGGTTGGGGACATCGACCGGCGCCGTTGCGCGGGCCGCGTGCGGCCCGCCCGTGTTCGCAGTTGAGCGATGGCGCACCATCGCGCCGCGCCGCCGTCGTGTTGCTCCAGAGGCGAGCAGGCCGTTCGCATTCCCGGACGGATCACTTGGCGACAACAAGGCAGCGGCCTCGGTCGCGGAACTGGCCCCGCGACAATAGACAATAATAAATAGTAGAAGGGATAGCGCAAGATGACGTCCTATTCGCACACCTACGTTGCCCCCGCGCCCGAGCCGGTCCATACGCGGCTCTCGGCGCGGAACCTGGCCGGCCTGCGCCGCTATCTGTGGCTGCGCCTGCGCTATCCCCGGCTGCGCGTGGGATTGTTCTTCGCCGATCGCGGCGCGGAGATCGTGGTGGGGCCGGGTGCGCGGTTGCGCGTGGGCCGTGGCGTGCGCCTGATGCGCGACTTCAGCGGCCATTTTGACGGGGTGGTGACGCTGGGCGACGGCGTCTTCTTCAACCGTGGCTGCACCGTGGTGGTGCGGCACAGCCTGGCCATCGGCGCTCACAGCCTCTTCGGCGAGGGCGTCTCGATCCACGACGAGAACCACGTCGGCGGGCCCGGCGCCACGTTCCTGGCGGCGCGCGGGTTCGTGGCCGCGCCGATCGTCGTCGGGTCGAACGTGTGGGTCGGCGCGCGGGCGGTCATCCTGGCGGGCGTGCATATCGGCGACGGAGCGGTGATCGGGGCGGGCGCCGTGGTGACGCGCGACATCCCCGCTGGCGTGCTGGCCGCCGGCGTGCCGGCCCGCGTTGTGCGCCTCCTGCCCGACTGTTGCCCCTAATTGGCCCACCTTGACGCCCATGCGTGTGTTGATGCTGTCCGACTTCTATCCGCCGACGGTGGGCGGCCTGGAACGGCACGTCCAGATGCTGGCGCATGAGCTGGCGCGCCGCGGGCACGACGTCGCCGTGGCGACGCTGCAACAGGGCCGCGAGGACGCGACCGGGGCGGGGGCGGCGCCGTGCGAGGAGGAGGACGGTCCCGGCTCCCGCGTGCGCCTTTATCGCCTGGCGGGCTGGAGTCGCGCCCTCGCCCCCTTCTACGAGGACCGGGCGCGTCCCTTCCACCCCACCGCGCCCGATCCCGGGGTGGTAGCGGCGTTGCGGCGCGTCGTGGCGGTCGAACGTCCCCACATCGTCCACGCGCACGGGTGGATGCTCTACTCCTTCCTGCCGCTCAAGCGGTGGAGCGGGGCGCGCCTGGTGATGACCCTGCACGACTACGGACTGGTCTGCGCCAAGAAGACGCTGCTGCGCGAGGGCCGCCCCTGCGCCGGCCCTGACTACCCGACCTGCCTCGGCTGCGCCGCCGCGCACTATGGCGCCGTGAAGGGCGCGGCGCTGACCAGCGGCCTGCGGCTCAGTCGCACCCTGCACGGGCGCGTGGATCGCTACCTCGCCGTCGGATCGACCGTCAGGGCGGCCAGCATGGCGGCAACCGCCGGCCGCCCGGTCGATGTCATCCCCTCGTTCGTGCCCGACGGCATCTTGGCGACGGATGGGGCTCGCGAGGCTGGATCCGGCGCGGGTAGGCCCGGTGGGCATGGTGGGCACGGTGGGCATGAGGATAGCGCCGCCAAGGCCGATGGCGGCGCGTCCGTCTCCGCGAAAATCCATGCGGAGGGACTGCCGGCGCGCGACGGCTATATCCTTTTCGTCGGGGCGTTGGGGACGCACAAGGGGCTGCGCGTCCTGTTGGAGGCGTATGAAGGGCTGCCGGAGCGCACGCGCCCACCTTTGCTGCTGATCGGGACGCGGCAGGCCGACACGCCGGCGCGCTTCCCAGAGGGCGTGTCGGTGGTCTACGACGCGCCGCACGCGACGGTGCTGGCGGCGTACGACGGCGCCGCCGTGGGCGTGGTCCCCTCGCTGTGGGCCGAGCCATTCGGTCAGGTCGCGGTCGAGGCGCTGGCGCGCGGGCTGCCGGTCGTGGCGTCGGCCGACGGGGCGCTGGCGGAGCTCGTGGACGACGGCGAGACTGGGCTGCTGGTCCCGCCGGGGGACGCGGCGGCCCTGCGCGAGGCGCTGCGGACGTTGCTGGCCGACCCGGCCCGCCGCGCGCGGATGGGACAGGCGGGCCGACGGCGCGCGCGGCGGTTCGCGTTGTCGTCCGTGGCCGCGCGCGTCGAAGCTGTGTACGCCGACCTGCTGGCGGCGGACGCGCCGTGACCGTGCCCTGGCCACCCATGTCCAACAGGTTGCTTCCCCGCCTCACACCCACCGCGCTCCTCTTTCTCGGAAGATCACTCCTTGCCGTGAGGCAACGACTTCTGTTCGCGTCCTTTCTTTGTGAGGCAATGCGCGGGCTTGACAAGGGAGGGGACAGTCTTTATAATGGATGGGAGTGGGCACCATTGTGCCACGGCCCACGTTGCCCTTGGCTTCGTATGGGGCTGAAGCGCCTGATCCCGTGTTGTGCTGACTGGACTTGCGCGCCCGCGCCGTGCTCTGATTGCCAACTTGTGTCCGCTACCTCATCTGCGTCGACACGTTCCTCTTTTTGGTGGCGCTGCAACCAAAGATAACCCGCCGTCCGCAGTTCCTGGACCTTGCTCCTGGCGGTTGCCCTCTGATGCAACGGCACGACCATTGTTCGCCCCGGCTTTCATGTCTGTCATGTGTCACCGCGGCTAGGGCAACGTACAGCGGGGCGTGTCTTGTGTCTGCGGTGGCCCATGTGTCGGCGTGCGGACCGGTACGGTGGATGGTCGGGCCGATGATATTGGCGGGAGAGAAAAGGCGTCGATGACCGAAAACCTGGATCGTAACCTTGGCCTTGAATTGGTGCGCGTGACCGAGGCGGCCGCGCTCGCGGCGGGCCGTTGGATGGGCAAGGGCGATAAAGAGGGGGCCGATCAAGCCGCCGTCGACGCGATGCGGTTCGCGCTGGGGAGCGTGGACATGGACGGCGTGGTGGTGATCGGCGAGGGTGAGAAAGACGAAGCGCCGATGCTCTATATCGGCGAGAATATCGGCAACGGCCAGCCGCCGCGCACGGACATCGCGGTCGACCCGATCGATGGGACCACGGTGCTAGCCAAAGGGCTGCCCAACGCGCTGACGGTGGTGGCCCTGGCCGAACGAGGGACGATGTACAGCCCGCCGAACATCGTCTACATGGAAAAGGTGGCCGTCGGGCGGGCCGGCCGGGGCCATATCTCGATCGAGGCGACCCCGGAGGAGAATCTGCAGTCGCTGGCGCGCGCCAAGGATTGCGATGTCGCCGACCTCTCGGTCATTATCCTCGACCGGCCGCGTCACGACGAGTTGATCGCCCGCATCCGCGCCGCTGGGGCGCGCATCCAACTGATCAGTGACGGCGATGTCGCCGGCGCGCTGATCGCGGCGATGGAGGAACATACCGGCGTGGACCTTTTGATGGGCATCGGCGGCGCGACGGAGGCGGTGCTCGCGGCCTGCGCGCTTAAGTGCGTGGACGGCGATATGCAGTGCCGGCTCTGGCCGCGCAACGAGGAAGAGAAGCGGGCGGCGATCAGCGCCGGGCTGGACCCCTCGGAATTCGACCGCGTGCTGACGATCGACGACCTGTGCGCCAGCGACAACGTCTTCTTCGCGGCCACGGGGATCACCAACGGTGAGCTCCTGCGCGGCGTCCAATACTCCGGGCATGGCGCCCGCACCCACTCCCTTATGATGCGGTCCCGCTCGGGAACCGCCCGCTGGATCGAGGCTCAACACCGCTGGGAACGCTTGATGGCGTATACCGGCTCGCCCTACGATCAAGCAATCTGGCGCGATCGCACCCGCGCCACACGACGATAGACCAATAACAAACAAAGAGTGTAAGATATATGCCACGTACTCGACGACCACGCACGTCCCAGCCTCCCATTGGCGAGAATGATGCAGCCATGCAAGCCCAGGCCATGCAGTTCCCTGGCGCATCGGCCGCGAATAGCCCCGACATCAACGGCTCTGACATCAACGGCCTCGACGACCTCGCCACAGCCGCCCCCACCTCCACCTCCACAATCCAGGCCTACGCTTCCCCTCCCTACACCCCGCCGATGCAGAACGGCAACGGCGCGCCCGTCCCGCGCAGCGGCGCCGCTAATGGCAATGGCGCAAGCCCCAATGGCAGTGCCAGCGGCAATGGAAGTCACACTGGCACTGCCATTGGTAACGGCGCTGGCGTGAGCGGCAACGGCGCTGGCGTGAGTTCTAACGGCAACGGCGCCGGGCGTAGCGACCGTGGCGACCGTGGCGACCGTGGCGACCGTGGCGACCGTGGCGACCGCCGTCCAACCTATTTCGACCGGCGCGATCGGGACAATAACAATAGGGGGGAACGCGAGCGGGATCGCGAGGAGCGACGCGAGCGGGAGCGGGAGCGCGAGGCCAGTCGTGGGCCAGCCCTCTCCGAACTGGAAGGTAAGACGATGGCCGAGTTGCGCGAGATAGCCAAGCAGCTCGACATCACCGGCATCACCGCCCTCAAGAAGCAAGAGTTGATTTTCCGCGTGATGCAGGTCCAGGCCGAGCAGCAGGGCAACATCTTCCGCATGGGCGTGCTCGACGTGGTCGACGAGGGGTTCGGGTTCCTGCGGCGCGCCCGCTTCCTGCCCGGACCCGACGATGTGTACGTGTCTCTCTCGCAGATTCGTCGCTTTGGCTTGCGCACCGGCGACATGGTCTCGGGCCAGGTGCGGACGCCCAAAGATACCGAGAAGTATCACGGGCTGTTGCGCGTCGAGGCGATCAACGGGCTCGACCCCGAGGTGGCCAAGCGCCGCCCCAACTTCGACAAGTTGGTGCCGATCTATCCCAACCAGCAGTTTCTGCTGGAGACGAAGCGCGAGATCCTGCCGACACGCCTGGTCGATCTGGTGGCGCCGATCGGCAAGGGACAGCGCGGCCTGATCGTGGCCCCGCCCAAGGCCGGCAAGACGATGATGCTCAAGCACATCGCCACGGGCATCCAGCAGAACTATCCCGACGTACACTTGATGCTGGTGCTGGTGGGCGAACGGCCAGAAGAGGTGACCGACCTGGAGCGCAGCGTGAAGGGCGCCGAGGTGGTCAGCGCGACCTTCGACGAGCCGGTGGAGCACCACGTGCGCGTGGCCGAGATGGCGCTGGAGCGGGCCAAGCGGCTGGTGGAAGGCGGGAGGGACGTGGTGATCCTGCTGGACAGCATCACGCGCCTGACGCGCGCCTACAACCTGTCCGTCCCGTCCTCGGGCCGCACGCTCTCTGGCGGCGTGGACCCGGCGGCGCTCTACCCGCCCAAGCGCTTCATCGGCGCGGCGCGCAACATCGAGTTCGGCGGCTCGCTGACCATCCTGGCGACGTGTTTGATCGATACGGGCAGCCGCATGGACGAGTTGATCTACGAGGAGTTCAAGGGCACCGGCAACATGGAGTTGCACCTGGAGCGCAGCCTGGCGGAGAAGCGTATCTTCCCGGCGCTCAACATCCAGCGCTCCAGCACGCGCCACGAGGAGCTGCTAATGGACGACACAACCCTGAACCGGGTCTACCTGATGCGGCGCATGCTCACGGCGCCCGAGCTCTCCAACCAGGCCACCGAACTGCTGCTGACCCGCATGGCCAAGACGGCGAGCAACCGCGAGTTCCTGTCCACGCTGACCAAAGAGTCGGTGTAGCTCCATCTTGATCGTCGCATGACGGCGCTGGAGACGTACCTGCGCGAGGTGGGGTCCGTGCGGCTGGTGGGCGTGAAAGAGACGGCGTTCTATCCCGCGCTCTCAACCTTGCTCAACACCGTGGGCAAGAGCCTGCGGCCACAGGTGCATTGCGTGATGCACCCGCGCGGCCAGGGCGCGGGCCTGCCCGATGGCGGCCTGTTCACGCAGGACCAACTGCAGGGTCTCCCGCTCGATAAGGCCATGGAGCGCCAAATCCCGGCGCGGAGTGCTCGAAGTGAAGGGCAGCGCCGCCGACATCGCGTCCCTGGCGAACAGCCGGCAAGTGGCGATGTATTGGGATCGCTATCGGCTGGTGCTGGTGACGAACCTGTGGGAGTTTGCGCTGGTCGGCGACGACGGCCGGGGCAACCGCGCGGTGCTGAAGAGCTATCAACTGGCCGACGACGAGCCGGCATTCTGGGCCGCGGCGGCGCTGCCGGGCGCGACGGTCGAGCGGCACGACGCGGGCTTCATCGACTTCCTGCGCCGCGTTATGGTGCAGGCCGCGCCGCTGACCGCCCCGCGCGACCTGGCCTGGTTCCTGGCCTCGTACGCGCGGCAGGCCCTGGCGCGCGTGGAGCGCGGCGACCTCCCGGCGCTGCGCGGCGTGCGCGAGGCGCTCGAAGGGGCGCTGGGCCTGAGCTTCGAGGGCGCGCAGGGGGAGCACTTCTTCCGCTCCACGCTGGTGCAGACGCTCTTCTACGGCATCTTCTCGGCGTGGGTGCTGTGGTGCAAGGAGCAGACGGCGGCGAGCAGGGAGCGATTCGACTGGCATGGAGCGGCCTATCTGCTGCGCGTGCCGATGATCCGCGGGCTCTTCGAGCAGGTGGCCACGCCGGGCAAGCTGCGGCCGCTGGGTCTGACGGAGATCCTGGACCGCGCGGGCGCCGCGCTCAACCGGGTGGACCGCGGCATCTTCTTCGAGCGGTTCGAGGAGGACCACGCGGTGCAGTACTTCTACGAGCCGTTCCTGGAGGCGTTCGACCCGGAGTTGCGCCGCCAGCTGGGAGTGTGGTACACGCCGCCCGAGGTGGTGCGCTACATGGTGGCGCGGGTGGACGCGGCGCTGCGCGAGGAGTTGGGCCGCCCGGCGGCGCCGCATTGCGCCGGGGGCTATGGAGAGCACGGCGCGCTTCAAGGCCGGGGCCGTGCGCGCCCAACTGCGCAAGCGCGGCTTCCTGCCCGACCGCATCGTGCGCTACGCCTACCGACCGTTCGACGTGCGCTGGCTGTACTGGGAGCCAGAGACAGAGCTGCTGGATCGGAAGCGCGAGGAGTACATGCCGCATGTGTTCGAGGGCAATCCTTGTCTGGTTTCGCAGCAAAAGCCTCGCCGTGAATGGTCAGTGCCTCAGATTGTTAGGGGTGCGTTTCATGTGAGTTGGAGCGCCACCTCCCCCTCTCCCGCGCACAGGGAGAGGGGGCCGGGGGGTGAGGGTGTCCCCAACACGGATGAAACACACCCGATTGTTAGCGCGATTGGTTGCCTTGACTTGATGGACAGAGGAGCTTCTTGCTTCTCGTTGTATCTCCGCTCACCCGATGGCAAGCCTTCGCTGTTCGACACGGATACGGATAAGCCCACAGGGCCGCGTCCGAACTTGAGCGCGATGGCGAGCGAGTATATTGCCCGCCTGGACGCGACGGCGGAGGACTTGTTCTACCACGCGCTGGCCGTGTTGCACGCGCCCCTGTACCGCGACGAAAACGCGGGCGCGCTGCGGCAGGATTGGCCGCGCGTGCCGCTGCCGGAGGACCGAGAGGTGTTGCTGGCCTCGGCGGAGCTGGGGCGGCAGGTGGCCCTGCTGCTGGACACGGAGCGCGAGGCGCCGGGCGTGGCGGCGCGGGCCGGGGCGGTGCGGCCGGAGCTGCGGTCGATCGGTCCGGTGACGCGCGTGGGCGGCGGGAGTCTGGGCGCGGACGACCTCTCCGTGACGGCGGGGTGGGGACACGGCGGCAACGGGCGCGCGGTGATGCCGGCGCGCGGCCGGGCGGTCGAGCGCGCCTACACGGTCGAGGAGCGGGAGGCCATGGCCGAGGGCGCCGGGGCGCTGGGGCTGACGCCGGAGGACGCCGCGCGGCTGCTGGGCGCGGGTACCTACGACATCTACCTGAACGACGCGGCCTACTGGCGCAACGTGCCGGCGCGGGTGTGGGACTACACGATCGGCGGGTACCAGGTGCTGAAGAAATGGCTGTCGTACCGCGAGCGGGGGGTGCTGGGCCGCGCGCTCACGCCGGACGAGGCGCGCGAGGCGCCGGCGATGGCGCGGCGCATCGCGGCAATCCTGCTGCTGGGGCCCCGGTTGGACGCGAGCTACGCGGCGGCCAAAGAGGCGACGCTGACGGTATAACGTGGGGCGACGGCCGGAGCGGCGGAGCAGCACCCTCGCGGACACAGCAGAGGGATGGGGTACAGTCGGACGCGGTCCATCGGCCGCGGGGGGCGACCCTTGAGGGACGGGCAGCGCGCCACCACCTCGTCGGGGTCCGTCCCCTGCCATTGCCATGGTCCTCCAGGGTCAGGCCACCGGTTGGGGATGAGGGTTCCCGATTCGTGATATGCTAAGCGCGTCGTCCCATGATCTATCATCTATCCACGGCAAGCGACACGGCCGGTCGGAGTTAGAGAGGAACGGTACACATGAGCATGACGCGGCGTTCCAGGGCGGCGCGACGTAGGGCGCGCGGCGTAACAGCCGGTCTCATCGCACTCCTAAGCATCATTATCGTGGCTACCCCTGGCGCGAGTAACGCTATTCCACCCTCCCTCCGCGCCGCCCTCGCCGCCACCGACTCCGGAGGACACGATGTGTCCCTGGACGGCGCGTCGCACGGCGCGCCCACCATCTCCTCCGACGCATCAAACCTCGTCTCTCCTGGCCTGACGTCGGCCCGGGCGGCCGTGGTGGCCGCGCCACTCTCAGCCGACATCGTCACCCCGTCGGTGACGATCACCCCGACCACTACGGCGACGATCACCCCGACCAACACCGCAACGAACACCGCGACATCCACCCCGACCAACACCGCGACATTCACCCCGACCAACACCGCAACGAACACCGCGACATCCACCCCGACCAACACCGCAACGAACACCGCGACGTCCACGTCCACATTCATGCCCACGGCGACCAACACCAACACCAGCACCTCGTCGCCCTCGCCCAGCGCGACCGCGACCCTCACCCCAACGGCCACGGCCACATCACCTCCAGCCCCGACCGTCACTCCCGTGATGCCCTCGGCGACGGCGCCTATCACAAACGCAAGCCCGTCCCCCTCTCCGCCCTTGACCGTCCGCGTGTCGCCGCCGCGGGTCCGCTCCGGCGGTCTACTCACCGTGCAGGTCGCGACGACCCCGCGCACCCACATCGACATCGCGATCATCGTACAGACCACGCGCGTCACGTCGCGTGTCGTGGTCAAGAATGGGCAGCGGCTACACGCGCGCACGATTCAGCGGATCGTGCTCTATAGGCTGATCGCCCGCGGTATAACCGGCCCGCGGGGCCGGTTCACCGCCCGCCTGCGCATCCGCTATCGGCCTACCAGGGCGGTCCAGGCCCTGGTGCAGGTCGAGGCCCGGACGAGCCATGGCGGCCCGCGCAGCACCACTCGGATAACAGTCCTTCCCGGCCCTCCCCCGCCCGACCCTGTCTGCCCCCTCCCCTGCACCATCAGGGTCGGCGCGAGCCCCACCGCCGTGGCCCTGGACGCGCGGACCGGACGCGCCTTTGTCGTCAACGAGGGCGGCAACAGCGTCAGCGTGCTCGACACCGCCACCGGCGCCGTCCTGCGTACGGTCGGGGTGGGCGCGCAGCCCGGGGCCATCGCGCTCGACGAGGGGACGGGACGGGTCTTCGTCGCCAACGGCGGCGCCAATACCGTCAGCGTGCTCGACGCGACCAGCGGCGCCCTCCTGCGCACCGTCACCGTCGGTGCCAACCCCTATGCGCTGGCGGTCGGCACGGCGGCGCGGCGCGTGTTCGTGATCAGCAACAGGGGCGTGGACGCGCTCGACGCCGCCAGCGGCCGCCTCCTGCACACCGCCGCCGTCGGCAGCGACCTCAACGCCGTGACCGTCGACGAGGCCACCGGCCGCGTCTTCGTGACCGACCAGCTCAGCAACAGCGTCATTACCCTCGCCGCTGCCGGGGCCACGCTCCACACCACCAAGATCGGCAGCATCCCCTGGACCGTGGTTACCGACCCGCGCACGGGCCGCGCCTTCCTGGGCTGGGACAACGACCGCGTCAGCACCCTCGACGCGCGCAGCGGCGCCCTCCTGCGCACCGTCACCGTCGGCCAGGTGCCCAAAGTCCTTGCCGTCGACGCGGCCACAAACCGCGTCTTCGCCGCCGCCTCGGCCGACGGGACCGTCGGCGTGCTCGACGCGACCACGGGCCGGCTGCTGCGCGTCGTGCGTGTGGGCCAGGCGGCCGGCGCCCTGGCCGTGGACGAGCGGCGCGGGCGCGTCTACGTGGCCGACAGCGGCAGCGATCGGGTCACCGTGCTCGACGCGGCCAGCGGCGCCGTGCGCGGCGCCATCCCCGCCGGCGTCCAGCCGGTCGCCGTGGCCGTGGACCCGCGCACGAACCGCGTCTTCGCGGTCGACAAAGGCGCCGGCGGCGGTCGCTCCCATGGCGCCGTCACCGTCTTCAGCGCCCGATAACATCCGTCCCATCGAGCACATGCAGCCAATGGATAGCCTGGACAGCCTGGACAGCCTGGACAGCCTGGACACCATGACCATGGCCCGCGCATTAGGGCAACGCAGTTCTCGGCCGTGCGGGTCATTTCCGAGAGTAGGGGGGGGGGGGGGGGGGGGGCCCCCCCGCCCCCGCCCGCGCCGACGCCCTCGCGCCCGTGACCAGGGCGTCCGCGCGACGCCCCTACCCCGGTCTGACCACCCTACCGGGAGAACGACACGGCCCTGTCGCGCCCTCCGCGGGCTTGCCGTCGTCATCCTGCTGACCGCCGTCGCTCCGGCCGCCCTTTGCACCCCCTCTCGTGCGGTCGGGAGAGGGGGTGGGGGGGTGAGGGGTGCTCCCGCGAACGGGAGAGGCGCGCTCCAGCGTCGCGCTCCGCAGCCAGGAATCGCGAGGGACCAGTCAGCCACGGGCGGGGGGGTAAGGGTTGTCTCACAGCCGGGCTCCCCTCTCCCGCGCACGGGAGAGGGCTGGGGGGTGAGGGCTCCCTTCCCGTCCACGATTGGGGTGGGCGCCGGCCCTGTCGCGGTAGCCATCGACCTGCAAACGGAACGCGCTTTCGTCGTCAATGGGGGCGGCGCCAGCGTCAGCATCCTCGATACCGCCACCGGCGCCGTCCGCCGGACCACCGCCGTGGGCGCGACGCCCGACGCCATTGCGATCGACGAGGGGACGGGGTTGGCCTTTGTCGCCAATGGGGGTGGCCATAGCGTCAGCGTGCTCGACGCGACGAGCGGCGCCCTCTTGCGCACCGTGGGTGTCGGCGCCAACCCCTACGCGCTGGCGGTCAGCGTCCCGGCGCGGCGCGTGTTCGTGATCAGCAACGACGGCGTGGACCTGCTCGACGCCGCGTCCGGCGTCCGCCTCAACACCATCGCCGTCGGCGGCGCCCTCAACGCTATCGCCGCGGACGACGCAACGGTTCGCGTCTTTGTGACCGACCAGCTCGGCAACAGCGTCATCACCCTCGACGCCGTCACCGAAGCGGCCCTCCACACCACGCGGATCAGCAGCATCCCGTGGACCGTCGCCAGCGACGTCCGAACTGGCCACGCCTTTGTGGCCTGGAAAGACCGCGTCAGCACCCTCGACGCGACCAGCGGCGTCCTGTTGCATACGGCCACGGTCGGCCAGCTCCCCAAGGCGCTGGCCGTGGACGACGCGACCGGACGCGTCTTCGCCGCCAACGCGGTCGACAACACCGTCGGCGTGCTCGACGCGGCCAGCGGCCACCTGTTGCGCACGGTCGCGGTCGGACCGTCCCCCCTCGCCATGGCCGTGGACGAGCAGCGGGGCCGCGTCTACGTGCTCGACAACGGGGGCGATAGCGTCAGCGTGCTCGACGCCAGGACCGGCGCCGTCCGCGGGACCGTCCCGGCCGGCATGCAGCCCGTCGCCGCCGCCCTGGACCCGCGCACCGGCAGGGTCTTCGTGGTCGACAAAGGTTCCGGCGGCGAGGGGAGCATGGTCACCGTCCTCGCCCCCCCACCGCCCTCGACGGCGACAGCGCATCTCTGAAACCTGCAACACCCCCCGCCCGTGGCCCGGCCCAGGCGCGGTCACCGTCCGGGGAGGCGTCCACCAGCCCCCATGCCATTGCGCCGCACGCCGCCGTATGCTACAGTACCACCAGCACGGCGCGCTTTCCGTGTCCCGCACGTCATCTGATCGCGGACATCGCGGGCGTCGCCAGGCCACGCGGCGCATCATCAACGACGGGCTTATTCGGCGACAGAGACGAGTCTATGAGCACCTATCACCCCCACGAGCGGCCGGAGCGTGAGCGACCCAGCCCCACCCCTCGTCACATCCCGGCGCCGCGCGCGCACGAATCCGAGCACGACACACCGCCCGCGACCTCGCCGGTGTATGAGGCCGGGAGCCAGTTCGCCGGGATCATTCACCGTCAGGTAGCAGCCGAGCGCGCCGCCCGGCGGACCGCGGCTGGGGAACCGGAACCACCTCCTCCCCTCGCGACGAACATGCCCGCGCAGTTGCGGCACGGGCCGGGCAGCCAAACAGCCGCCGCGTTCTATCGCGAGGCGGCGGAGCGGCAGCGCACGCGCGAGGCAGCGGGGCGCGTATCTCCGCATCACGACGGTAAGGGAGAGGTACACGACCACGACGCGCACGCGGCCCGCCATGCGCCCGTCGAACACCACGCCCTCGCGCATCCCACCCACCGCCCTGTTGTCCACCACGCGCACACTGCCGTGCCGCAGGCGGCGTCGCATCAGGCAACTGCTGCCCTGGCGCATGGGGTGGACCCGGAGCTGCTGGCGGCGGTACTGGCGGGGCCGGGCGCGCCGCTGGACGTCCCTCTGCAAGAGGCGGTGGAGCGGCACCTGGGAGTCGACCTGGGCGCGGTGCGCGTGCATACCGGACCGGAGGCGGACCTCCTGAGCGAGCAGGCCGGGCGCATGGCCTTCACCGTGGGCGAGAGCCTTATCTTCGGGCAGGGCGCCTACCGTCCCGCGACGCCGGAGGGGCAGCGCCTCCTCGCGGACGGGCTGGCCGCCGTGCTGGAGCACGCCCACGGCGCGCCCAGGCACCTGCCGCGCGCGACGACCGGCACGGGTGGTGGCGGTGGGGGTGGATTTGGGTTCCATGGGGAGGGCGTCGGAGCGGTGCGGCCCCTCGCGGCGGCGTCCCTCTTTGCCGGGACTGGGGCGGCGACGGGCGCGCACGCGGCCACGGCGGCGCAGTTCCTGCCCCTCATCCACCAGGTGTACGCGCGGCCGCGCCATCCTGTCCGCCCGGTTCACAGTGAGCAGGGTGGTGGGGCGTTACCCTTGGCCTCGGCGACGCTCGGGAGCGGCGCACCCGTCCATATGCGGCCGAAAGACCCTATTGGCCCCACGGGACCCGATTCGGGCACGGCGCCGGGGTCCTCAGCCCAAGGGCAGCAGAATATCAGGGACGAATATGTCCTGATCAACGATCTTGCCAAGGTGGTCGGCCGCAACCGCATCTACAACGCGAACGACCCCGCGGGCCTCCAGAAGGCGCACGACCATCATGGCTGCGACGCGGCGATGTGGGTCCACACCAAGTATGCTGAGCTCGACCTGGTCATCCCCTTCATCTCCGATGCGGAGTATGCCATCACCAGGGAGGTGCCGACGATCGTGGGAGACAGGGGAACCGCCACATGGAAGCCATGGGCAACGTCCCAACAAGACGCCATCAATGCCCTCCACGGCATTGCGCGGGGTTTCGGGCTCGACGCGCTCTTCTACCAGGAGAGGCAGGTCTTCGCCAACATAGGAGCCTCTCTCCTAAATAAGAGGTCCGATCACTGCGGATGGAGGGCGTAGTTCCAGTCGCCATGGAACGTATCGCGCACGAGATGCAAAGCCTGAAGTTCTGTGTCGGAAACGATTATCTTGGTCGGATACACGTTGGTATCAACCACAGCCTCGACGGTCAGACCTCCTGTTGTTGTGGTGCTCGAGATGAGTTCGATCACGGTCTCCATGCTCGTGAGCGGACGGGCGCGCCAGTTGATGGAGATGTACGAGAAGAGCCGGTGTTCGATCTTGTTCCACTTGCTCGTGCCCGGCGGGAGGTGGCAGACCCGTAGGGTGAGCCCCGTTTCGGTCGCCAACCGCTGCAATTCCTTCTTCCACAGCCTGCTGCGTGCGCTGTTAGATCCCCCGCCATCCGCCACAATCAGGAGTTCGTGCGCGGTCTGATACTGTCCCTGCCCGTGTTGACGCCACCACCGACGGATACTCTCCACCGCGAAGGCCGCTGTGTCATGGCCCTGCCCCACGTTGACGAAGCCCGTATTCCGCAGGATGTCGTAGACGCCGTAGGGAATCGCTTTGCCATCCGCCAGGCTCAGGAAGTCGTAGACATTCACCGTGACCGGCTGCCCTTTTGGCTGCCACTCCTGCCCGTTGTTCTTGAAGTTCCCGATCAACTCCTTCTTCTTGCAGTCGACCGAAATGATCGGATGGCCGTCCTCCTCAAAACGCGCGCATTCCTCCTTGATGTGGGTAAATTGATCATCGCGATCGGGGGCGCTGGCTCCTTCGTACTCTTTCTTATTCGCCTGGAGCGTATAGTCGTGCGCTTGCAACAGGCGGCGAACCGTCGTCTCGGCGACCGTGTGCCCCTTCTCTTGGAGGGCCTGATGGAGATGGCCGATGCTCTTGGTGGTCCACTTGAGTAGGCTCATGGGATCACCCTTCGGCTCCACGAGCGCTTCCAGATCGGCGATCAGCGTCGGATCCTGCGCGCTCAGGCTTTTCCTACCTCCGCCCCTGCTCCGGACACGATTCCCCTCCACATAGGCCTGTCCGCCCTCGATCTCTGCGATCCCCTTGCGAATGGTCTTGCGGGTCGTGTGCGCGTCGCGCGCCACCTGACTGATCCCGCCACGCCCAATCTTCTTGGCTTCCACCGCAAGATAGATCCGCCACTGCCGCTCGTTGAGCGCGGACCGCATCAGATCGAAGGCTGCTGGCGCCGCGTGCTTCTCCATCATGCCAGCATAGCACACCATCCTTTCAAATGGATATCTTATTTAGGAGATGCTCCATAGCCACCCTGTGGGGCAACTTCATGGGCTGGCTGGGCGCGCAGACCGACTACATCGTCAGCAAGTGGCTCATCGCCGACTTCGGGAGCATGAACATCTCGCTGCCAGGCGCCTGGAGGATCAGCAACGAGATTGCCGATATGGGGAACGGGGAGCTTTACACAATACTGGCGCCCTATTACCAGGACCCAGGGCAGGCGCTTGGACAGGCGCTGATAAATGTCGGCAATTGGTTCAAAGACCAGTTGGTCAGCGCCGCGATCACCCAACTCGTCGCATTGGCAAGCCCCTTAACGGGGGCTATCCTTGACGCGATCCAGGCGGTCCTCGGCATCATCCAGTTCGTGCAGCAATACGGCGCCCAGTTGAAGGCCGTGCTGGGGAAGCTGTTCCAGGATCTGACGCACGGGCATGGCCAGGATGCCTTCCAGATCGTCGAGACCGCGATCTGGGACAACGTCGGCCTCATCATCGACTTCGCCGCCGGGCTCATCCATAAGGACCCGTCGAACTATGTCGCGGACGCCTTCGGCGGCGCGCTGAAGAAGGCCGGGCACGCTGTCCATGATAGGGTCCATCCCAACCACTCTACCTCCCCGGCGCACCGTCCCCATGAGCACCCGGCGCCGCCGTTCTCGGCATACATGGAGCACGTCGGCGCCCTCAAGGGATCCCTGGCCGCTTTCGGGCAACATCGCGCCGTGGAGCAACAATCGCTGCTGAGCCTGCAACAGGCGATCGCGCACAAGGACGCCCATTGGATTGCCACGTCGCAGCACAGCCTGGACGCGACGCGAGGCCGCGAACAGTCCGACATCGATCATGCGCTCCGCGCGGGTGGGTCATTGCTGGAGACGCCGCTCGACAACTACACCGCGTCCCAGGAATGGAATCTCACGAACGATTTGCTCGCGCGGATAGCTACCGGGCCAGACGTCAACGGTGTCAAGCGCACCAGGTTCGGCAAATTCTTCGTCGTCCCTAACGGGACCGATGGTCCGTACCCCACTAATAAGGATGATACAGACGTCAAGCTGGTCGATGAAAAAACGATATTTTACATCGCGCATGCCATCAACATGTTCGAGAGCTTCGGCACGTCCATCATCACGCTGAATGGGGACAATCTGTCCCAGATCGGCATCCTGCTGGACCTCGATGCTTTGCTCACGCAAAGTCAAGAGCAGACCGTGATAGGGCAGATTTTGGCATCGGGCCACAGCCTAACGATTCAACTCGGAGGAGAAGACGCCCTGGATGTTGGGGACTTCGTGTCAAGCATCGTTTTCGCGGACAACGAGCCGAATTACGGCTCGAACGTAACCCTCACCTACCAGGCAGCGCCCTGGTCGGGCGAGGTAGTCTGGAGGGACCGCCCACTGGCAGCTACCCTCCCTATACTCCTCGCGCACGCCGCGACAGCGATGCAAGGGCTTGTGCAGCCGCTTGACGGCCCGCCGGCGCCGGCCGCCTCGTCGCGTCACTAAACCGATGAGGGGAGTAGGCGGACAAGTGGGGAGAACCATAAGACAGGTGATGAGCATTACAGGCGAGGCGGCAGATGGCACAGCTATCGTATATGACACACGACACCGGTAACCGGCTTCCCGCTGTCTTAGCGTGCCTGGCCTTGACGATCCCTGTCATGACCACGACAGTGATAGCGGCTGCAGCCCCGCGAAGAATAGTGACGAACACGGCCAAGGCGACGTGGTCTGTCACGGGCTCCTTGCATGACGCCCGCTCTCGCTTCACCAGCACCTTGCTCCCCGACGGGCGCGTGCTCGTCGTCGGAGGGACGAGCAATGTCGCCATCGTCCAGAGTGCGGAGATATTCAACCCGCGTTCGAGAACGTAGGCGCGCACGGGTATGCTAGGGGTTGGGCGCGCGGAGCACACGGCGACGCTGCTCCGTAACGGTACCGTGTTAGTCGCTGGGGGGTCGACCTCTATCCGCCGGTCTGTTCAGCATCTCAACGGCGCTGACATTTTCTCCCCACGCACCGGCCACTGGACCCCTACGGGAACGATGCACACGGCGCGCTACGGCGCCCTGGCCACGCTGCTCCCAAGTGGAGAGGTCCTCGTTGCAGGGGGATCGGAGGGGCTGCCTTCCCGGGCATCCTCAGCGGCGGAGCTTTATGATCCACGGACGGGGCAGTGGCGGCGGACGATGTCCCTACATACGGCCCGCGCCTATGCGGTATCAGCCCTCCTGCCCGACGGGAGAGTCTTGATCGCGGGCGGGGCGACGGCCGACAAGAACTACAACACGACGCTGGCGAGCGCGGAGTTGTACGACGAGCGCGCGGGACGTTGGACGACGACGGGCAGCCTGTACCAGGCGCGCCAGGACGCCGTCTCCGCCGTGTTGCCTAACGGCGACGTGCTCGTTGCCGGGGGCGTGAGCGCGAACAACAATTCCGATACCTACCTGGCGAACGCGGAACTCTACGACGCCCATACCGGCCGCTGGACGAGGACGGGGTCGATGACCATGCCCCGGCAGGGCGCGACAGCCGCGCTCCTGTCCGACGGGGATGTCCTCGTGGCCGGCGGGGATAGCAATGATGAGACGGCGCTGGTCAGCGCGGAGTTGTACGACCCTCGCACCGGTCGCTGGACGCTCGCGGGCGCGATGCATGTCGGCCGCTTCTTCCCGCAGGCCACATCGTTGCGCGATGGGCGCGTGCTCGTCGTCGGCGGCGCGCACAATCTCTTCAGCCCGAACCTCCACGCCTTCGCCAGCGCCGAACTCTACACACCGTGAGCAGGGCGTCTACCAGCACACGAGTTGCCATACTTGCATCCGACTGGGGCGCCGCACGACCAACGACCGGTCGGGACGCGACGACCACAGCGTCAGGCGATCATGCACCACGCGCATCACGGTCCGGACGGGTGTGGCACGAAGCGACGTCGAGCGCGGAGGACGGGCGGCAGGCCGATCCAGGTAGGGACAGCGCCTACCAGGCCGATCAGGATCGTGATCTCCCACTCATCGTAGAAGTCGTCGATCTGCGCATGCCGCGGCTCGGACGGAACGTAGCGCACAGGAACCCTCTGGTCGAATGTGCACTGCGGCACAGCAATGAAAACAATGCTGCTGATGGCGCGGAACCAGATAGATTCTCCTTGTGCATCGGTGAATGAGATGATCGGAGTCGTGAATGTATTCATCATTTTGCCATGTTCGTACTCAGTGTCGCCGTCGAGGAAGACCACGATGCCCGTCGTAGTCGAGGATGAGACCAGGAAAGCAACTTCCTTCACTAGGGTGAAGATAGCAAAAAAAGCGGCGAGGGGCACCACAACCGTCCAGGCAGCAGGCACCCAGGGACGAACCATCTCACACTCCTCTTCGATCCAGGTAGTCTTCATTGAACTACATGACAATAGTATATCTTTGACGACGGTCATCAAGGCGCAATTGCCTTTCCTGAAAAAGGGGCGAAGATGATCGTCCTATGGAGCGCGAGGAGTGGGACCTGGGACAGACCACGACAGAGAGACTGCCGGTTCGCACAGACGAGAATCGCACAGGCTAAGGAGGGCCGCCCGCGGATGCCACCCGCCTGCACCATACGCACCACCTGCTCCATGAGGCGCGCGGGCTCGCCGCCGCTAGGGCCGGCGCACCCACCAACGCTGCCCATGTGGGGCATATGGCCCCTGCAGGGGTGGCCCACCCAGCGTTGACGGGCGACCACGACGGCGACTACTTCGCCCAGGTGCAGGGAGACCTCGCGGCGGGCAAGTTCGTCGGCGTCCTCGACCTGCTCGACACGCACTGGCCGGCCGGCGCGCGCATGGCCGGCATGCAGGAGGCGCGGGCCTACGTCGGCGCCGCGATCGTCGCCAGCCTCCACGCCGCGCTCGCGCCGCTCAAGATGGACGCGATGCTGCGCACGCTGAAGCAGGTGCGGACGCGCCTCGATGAGGTGATCATCGGTGGCCAGCACCTGCGGGACCCGCTGGCCGAGGCCAGCGTCCTCGACCGCGATCACCTGGCTTACGCCCCGACGGTCCATCGGGAGGTCAGGCTGTCGGCTCGTCCCCTCGCCCTCGTATGTACCGAAGATCCCGGCGACGTTGTATCATGAGGGCGTCGGCGCGGGATGCCGATCCATTGTTCTTGACGTCTGCCTCCCGCATGAATCACTCCGGGAGGGCTTGTAGAGAGGAGTACCGCCCATGAGCGCGACGACTCACCGATCCCGTCCTGCCCCTTCCAAGAGGCGCACGGCAGCCCTTGGCCTCATCACGACCCTCGTCGGCGGCTTCATCATTACCGCTCTCGGCCTGAGCATCGCCAACCCATCCTCCATCCGGCCGGCCTACGCCGATAGCGGGACAGGCCCCCTCTTCGTTGCAATCGACGCCGGCAGCGCCACCGGCGCGGCTCCATTTGTCGCCGATACGAACTATCAGAACGGAAACAAGGCAGCATTCAGTGATCCTATTGATACATCGGGTGTTTCCAACCCCGCGCCCCAGGAGGTTTATCAAACGGAGCGCTATGCAAAAACACAAACCTCATTCACATACACCATCCCGGTTCCCGCCGGTGTTTCCTACATCGTGCGCCTCCACTTTGCCGAACTCTTCTATAATGTCACTACAGGACAGCGCCAGTTCAACGTGAGCATCAATGGGACGCAGGTACTGACCAACTTCGATGTCTATCATGCTGCAGGCGATATGTCAGATAAGGCTGTTATTGAGACATTCTCTGCCGGCGTCTCCAATGGCAACATAGTCATCGTGTTCTCCGACGGTGCAACAGGAGCTGCCGAGGTCAACGGCATCGAAATCTACAACCCACCACCGACCCCGACGCCCACGAACACCCCAACAAATACTCCCACCAGCACCCCAACGAATACCTCCACCAGCACGCCGACCAGCACCCCAACGAATACCTCCACCAGCACGCCGACCAGCACGCCGACGAGTATCCCCACCAGCACGCCGACCAGCACGCCGACGAGCGTCCCCACCAACACGGCGACCTCTGTACCGACCGCGACCCCGACCGCGACGAACACCCCCGTCCCGCCCACCAGCACCACGTCCCCCGCCCTCACGCCCAACCCACCCAACGGCACGCCGCCGGCCTCGTCGGTCACCGCAGCACCCTCAATCCCCCCGGTCGGCCGACCATCCGCAACGCCCTCGCCAGCCACCAAGCCGCATCCTCGCCCGGTCAAACCGCATCCCGGCCATGCTCGCGGCAACTCCTGCACTGGGCGTCTCATCGGGACGCCTGGCCGCAACCTGCCCGCCTTGACCGTGGGAGCCGCTCTTATGCCGCAGCCGCGCATGGCGTCCGGTACCCTTGCCGGCGGCCGCCCCTTCACCATTGTCCTCAGCTCGCTCGCGCGTGGCCAGCGCGGACGGATCAATACTGTCCTCCAGACCATGACCATCAGCACCCAACCTCGTCGCACCGTGGTCCATACGGGGGGGCGATCCAGCCGGCGTCCTGTCCCTGCACAGACCCGTGTCACCGTCGTCTACCACATCGTGGCCCTCGACTGCGCCAGCCTGACCTTCCGCGCCGACCGCCATGGTCGGGCCAGCGTGCGCGTACCATTGGGCTACGTCCCGCAACGACCGGTGCGCGCGATCCTGGCGCTCACCATCACCGCAAACGGACATCGGGCCATCCGTACCATCCCCAATCTCCTCGTTATCCCGCCGCCGGCCCAACCTCGCCATCCTGCGCGCCCATTGCACCACCGCTAACCCGTAGGGCTGTGAATTGTCGTAGGCGCGCAAAAGTCCTGGGGGCGCGGGCGGCCCGCCTGTTTGGCCCCGTGGCACGCGGCACGACCGCGCGTCCGGCAGCGACCGCCGCGGATGCGCCCGATGCGGGCGGGCCGCCCGCGCTCCCAGTTGCCTCGCCATCCAGTCCCAGACCTTCCGCGCGCCAACGACTTTTTATAGACCCTGCATCGGGCGGGGTGAGGGTCACTCCCCGCAGGCCAGCCACTGTACCGTCACTGTCGCGGTCACCTGTCCCGATGCATGCACGGTGAGGGTGAACCCGTTCGCCGTGATCCCCGCCACCGTCGCGGCCCAGGCAGGGTCGGCCGCCGTTGCCACCACCACCGGCGTCCCTATGTAGGGACTGGGAAACGGCACGGCCAGCGTCGCCGCGCTCGCGCCCGCCACACCCACCGATGCGACTCCTGCCTGCGTCAGTTTCGCTCCCAGCGTCGCGCCGCCCGGCGTCGCTAGAGCCGCTGGGGACGCCCAGATCGCCGCGACCACGCCGTCCGATGGGTTGTGCTCGTCGAGCAATACCACCAGGCACGACGCGCCCATCACCATGGCATCGCGCGGCACGCCCGCCGTCAGCGCAATCGGCCCGACGGTGCGCGACGGCGCTCCCGCCAGCCGCACCAGCGCCGTCCCGCTCACCGGGTCGTACGAGGCTACCTGCCCCACCTCCGTCAGCGGCGTCGCCCGGCGCGTCGCGTGCCTATGTCGCGCCGACACCCTATGCTGATGATGGTGCAGCGGCGTCCGCCCCGCTGTCGCCGTCGCCGTCCCATCCGCCGTCACGGCGCCCTCACGCTCACCCACCGTCACAAGACGCCGCGCGGCGTGGCGATGCGGGTGCGGATGCCAGCCCTCGTGACGGTGCAGGTGATACACCCCACGATGCCGTGGCTCCGCCGCCGCTCCCTGCAGCCGTTGCTCCACGGCCGCGGCCTCTTTATCGTGAGGTCCGTTGTCCGCGCTCATTGTCGCCCTCCTGATTGTGAGGTCCATTGTCCCCTCTCCCGCGCACAGGGAGAGGGGTCGGGGGTGAGGGCCTCTGCTCCGCCGCGATGCGCTCCCTCTCCTCGTGGATGTCGATCTCCACGTCGGCGCTGGCGTAGAACAGCCGCATCGCCGTCTCCTCGCTAACCCAGCCCTGCTGCCGCGCCGTGGCCAGCGCGGCGGCCATCGTCCCCGCCGCCGTGGCCGCGCTCGTATTGTCGTCCGGCGCCAGTTCCGGCATCCGCACCTCGTACGAGCGGTCGATCCCCGCCGGCAGCGTCCCCGTGCGCACCGCCTCGTCCAGCACCCGGTCGACGATGGTGCGCAGCAGCAGCGCGAATTGATCCTGACGCCGCTGGAACTTGCGGAACGTGGGCAGACCCATCTCCGCCGCCGTCGCCCGGTTAGCGTTCCCGCCCTCGCTCAGGTAGTGCTCCGGCAAGCCGGCCCCCATGGCGATCATCAATTTGATGGCCCGACCATCCGCCTCGACATCGTCGGCATTGATCTGCGGCTGGACCGCGCTCCACTCCTCGCTCTCGTTGTGCACCACGATGCTGCCCGGCTCCGGCGGGAACGCGTACTCCATGCGCTTGCGGTCGATCGTCTTGCGATCGGCGCCGGTCAACCTGATGGTCCACAGGAACGCGCCCTTATACTTGTTGATGCGCACGCGATCGGTCAGCCAATCCTTGTAGCGCCGCAGCCAGGGCAGCAGCGTTGCCAGGTCGCTCTTGCCCCGCTTCGCGTTGCTCACCTTGTTGATTGCCACCTGCACCACGTCCTCCGGCACCGCCAGCCACTCGCCGGAGTTGTCAGTTGCCAGTTGCCAGTCGCCAGTGTTTGTCCTGTTGCCACCCGTGTGGGCGGCGCCAGTTGTCCCACCGTCGAGTTTTGTCTCTCCAGCCCCACTGGCAACTGGCAACTGACCACTGGCCACTCGCCGGTGGATGCGCGTGATGCGCTCCACGTTGTCGGGGTCGGCCTCGATCTCGTCGATCAGCGCCGGGTCGAGCTGGGCGATCTTGACGTGGCCGTCGTAGGGGTTGACGAAGAAGCGGATAAACTGTTCACCGTACAGGCTGAGTTCGGTACACAGGGCGTAGACGCGCGTGGACATGTGGTTGTCCGGGTCGTCCCAGAAGCGGTCGATCAGGCGCTGCACCCGCTTGTTGGCCGCCGCCACGCGCACGCCGTTGCCCAGCACGAAGTTGGTCGTGATCTCGACGATATAGTTGGCCAGCGGGTTGGCGTTGTAGGCCTCGTAACAGGCGTTGTGGATCTCCAGGTAGGTCGAGGGCAGCACGTCCTTCTGGGAGGCCGTGTCGGAGAGGCGCCGCCAGTAGTAGTCCTCCTCCGTCCCGCCCGCCGCGCGGCCCCAGTAGTGGTCCTCCTGCGTCGGCGATGCGCTGTACGCCGTCGACGCCGCCCCCATTCCCATCCCCGCCGTGTCCAGTTGCTCCCGCACGCCCTCCATGCCCGGTATGACGCTGCGGTCCGCCCTTGCCCCTCCATCGGGTCCCGTCGCCACATGAGCCTCTCGCATACCCATGGTCGCGCGCATCCCTAATCCGCGCAGGTCCGCTGTCCACCGCCGTATCCCCATGATGCCCCTCCCCGCTCACCTGCCGCCTCATAATAGAAAAAATGTTCTATTATTATGGCCAGTCTACCATGCAATGGACGCGCGTCAAGGAACACACAACGCGCGACGTGGCGCTCGTGTCATAATCCGGCCCTGCTCCGACAAGATTGTCGCTTTGCGCGGCTTCCCCTGTCATCAGGTGGCGCCCGCATGCCTGTATAGTAGAGAAGAGACGGGCGCGCGGCGGATGGGGGCTCCGCCACGTGTCCGTCTCTTTTGCATGTGCGCTATGCCCCTCGCGCTGAGTCGGGAGGGAGCCGCGAAATGGAGAGGGACGGAGCACTGTCGGGCGCCACGAATCCTGATCATGAGCCTATCTCGTCGAGTCTAGCCGTCGCGGCCGGACGCTCCTGGGCGCAACGGCCGCGTTTCGCCGAGACGCACCTGGAATCGGCCGCGTTCAGCGCGCGACGGACCCATATACTGGAGCGGACGCTGCCGGGCGGGGCCAAGTACGAGGAGCAGTACTATCCCGATGTAAAGGGCGATGACGGCTACATCGAGCATCGGACCTGCGTCACCTCCGCCATCTTCTGCGCCGTCGCCGCCGTTGAGGGCGCGGTTGCCGCGCTCTTCGTCGATGCGTACGAGCACGATCCCGCCTTGCGCACCTCCGTCGAGCACGCTCTCGCGGCGCAGTGGTTCGATGCGAGCGACAAACCACTGCCCCTGAAAGTTGCCGCCGCGCTGCGCGCCGTCGAGGCGCGACCGCGCCAGCTTGCATCATGGCACGACATCGAGACCCTGCTCCGCCTGCGCAACTTCCTGACCCACTTCGCGGGTGGGACGACATGGTCACACCCGGCGCCCACAGCGCTGCGGGGTGAGCTAGCCCCCGCACTGGCCAACCTGGAGGGCATCCTGCGGGACGCAGGCTTCGCGCTCAATCCCCTTGAGGCCGGCCAGGTCTTCCCATTCACCTATTTGGGCTACGGCTGCGCGGCCTGGGCGGTGCGCGCAAGCAGGACCTTCATCGACGAGTTTTACGACCGCCTGGCGACACTAGCGCCGTTCGCCACCGTGGAGGATGATGCGCGCCGCCAGGGCCGGCCCTCGCCGTTCAGCGAGCTGCCGTTGCCCCCGGAGACCGACCCGGCGGCGCACCCGGCGCAGGACCCGGCCCTAGACCCTTCGCACCGCTAGCCTGCATTATGCACGAGACGACGCCCCCTGGGAGCGACGGCTCCCAGGAACTTACCAGCACCTACTTAGTATTACAATGTGACGTTGACCTGCGACTTTAGTCGCAGGCTGGTCTTAACGTTGTAGTATTAGACATGGTTCATTTGGAGTCGATTCTGCTTGACAGTGTGAGCCTGCGATAGGCGCAACACTGTCAAGTCCACCTGAACCTTGTCTTAGCACGGAATCAGAGGGTAACGTTTGATGCGCTGCGTTCCTCAACCGACCGCAGTCGGCCGGTGGTTTGCCATGCGACCGCAGTCGCAGGCCCCACGATTAGGGGCACGGTCCTGGTCGCGGCATCCGAGACGGTCGCCGCGCCACCCCTTCGGGGCCAGGCGCGGCGACCCGTCCCCGCGGACCTTCTAAGGTCGGCCCCTGCCATGACCCTTCAGAGCCAGGCCGGCGACCCGTGCCCATCACATCACTATCGCGCGGCGCACGCGTGGGTCAGGGGTGGTGCGTCCGTGAGGTCGCCGACAGCGGCACGGCCAGGCGGAACGTCGTCCCCATGCCCACGCGAGAGTTCACCGTCTGCGCGGCCGCCTCGCGCGCCACGCGCTCGGCCAACTCGGCCCGCTGCGCCACCATGCCGACCCACTGGGCCACCGCCTGCGCGAAACGGAGATCGTCGGCGGAGAAGCGATCCTCCCGCGTGGAGGCCACCTCGAAGACGCCGCGCCGCTCCCCACCCACCGGTAGGGGGATGACCATGATCGACCGCGACCCTAAATGCTTCCAGACGCCGACCGGCGCCAGCGGGTCCCAGTCGGCATGCCCTGTGCGGTACGAGCGCCGCCCCGGTCCACCTCGACGGCGTAGCCGCCGTTGGCGACGGGCACGGTCGACAAACCCAGCCGGTGTTGCAACCGCCCCATCGGCGTGTCGCTGGCGCTCAGGGCCACGAGCGAGTCGATCGTGGGATCGTGGGATCGTGCAGGAAGGCATCGACAAGGTCGATGCCCAGCGCCTCGGCCACCAGCTGGCTGGCCTCGTCGAGCGCGGCCTTGACCTCCAGCGCCTGGATCGCCAGCAGGCGTTCCAGCGTGGCGAGCAGGCGCTGCTGCCCCCCCCGTCGGAGCTATGTGTGTCGCGCATCATACCCTCTCAGGTCATCGTGGTAGAGCCGAGAGGCGTGCGGGAGGGCGTCCTCCGTCAGGAGGATAAGGGGAGGGAGAGGGAGGATCGTGTTATAAAAATGTCACACCCACTACCATGCCGCGCACCGTTCGCCTCGCGGGCTTCAGGGGCTTCGGGCAGCATGGCAAGAGACACACCATATGGCAGGTGTGGCAGGTGTCACGCTACACACGGGATGATCCGTGGTCGTTGTCGTGTAGCACGCCGGCCGTGTGACCGCGGATGGCTATATCACGAACGCCCCGTCGCGCATGATCGTCTGCCCGTCGAGCTCGACCGTGCAGCCGATCGGCACCACGTCCACGTGGACGGGCGAGTCCCAATCCGCCCCCGTGAACTGGGGGTAGGGGTTCCCGAAGGCCACGTGCAGCCCCGGCATCTTCTCGTCCTGCAGCAGGTTCCCCGTCAGGCGCGTCAGGCCCTCCAGCGTCCCGATAGCAAACTCGCCGGCGCGGCGGCCGTTGGGCGCGTCCCAGAAATGCCGACGCAATTCCTCCGCCAGCCTCGTGTCCGCGGCGTGGATGTCCTCGATTTGCCCCTCCCGCACCACGAACGTCACCGGATCGGCCAGCACCCCATACTTGTCGCTGAAGTAGTCGCCCAGCACGTCCACCACCAGCGTCCCCTCCAGCGTTGCCGGGGCCGTGAACGTCTCGCCCTCGGGCAGGTTGCCCCACTGACCCTGCTCGTGGTAGCGCCCGTGGCAGGGGACCCACGCCCAGTCGGGCCGGAAGGTTGCCGTCACGTCGCTGCCCCGCACCGAGGTCACGTGGATCGTGCGCGCCCGCCTGGCCAGTTCGTAGACCTGCACGGTGCGCTCGTACACGCGGTCGTAGTCGGCGCACATCGCGTCGGCCATCACCTCGGGCGTGACGCCGATCATATGCCCGTGGCGCACCCGCAGCTCTTTGGCCAGCAGCGGCAGCAGCGGTTGGCGCAGTCCCAGCTCGCCCGGTTGCGCCGTGGCGATATAGAACGACACGGTCGGGCGCGCCGCCGTCAGTTCGTCGCGCAAGGCCGGGGGCAGGCCGGTCAGGGGACGCGGGCCATATTCCTCCAGGCGGCGCGTCGTCACGGTCCCGCCCCTGGCCCTGCTCGCCCCGGCCACCAACTCCGCCAGGTCGCCGCGCGCGTCGTCGGTGATGATAAAGACGCGGTCGCCCTCGCGGACGCCCATGCATGCCGCCGCGTTGCACGCCCCCAACTCCAACCGCTCCGGCGTTACCCTCGGGCTGCCCGCGTCCCCGCTTGTCATCGTCATCACACCTTTCCTCTGCGTACTCACCGTGTTGCCTGTCTCACAGTACCACACGCGTCGTGCGGACGCCCTCACCCACCCCTCCCGCGCGCGGGACCCCACCCCTCTCCCGGTGCGCGGAGAGGGGGAGACGCCGCTCCAACGGGGGTGAAACACCCCCCAATCATTGGGCGAACCGGCGAGGCATGCCAACGCCTTTCCCGTTCGTGGGAGAAGGGTGAGGGTGTCACGGGGCGCTCAGGATGGTGACGCCGCCGTGCCGGATGTGGCCGTCGCCTTTGTCGACCACGATGAGCCTGCCGCTGCGCGGGTCCACGACCGCCACGATGGGCCAAGGGCCGGCGGGGATGGCGCGGCGGACGGCGCCGCTCGCGGCGTCGAGCACGACGACGCGGTCGCCGCCGCTGTCCAGCACATAGATGCGGCCGCGGCGTTCGTCCACGGCCAGAGCGACGGGGGAAGGACCGACGCGCACGGCGCCTCGTAGCCGGCCCGTGGCCGCGTCGAGCACGCTGACGGTCCCGTCGAGCGAGTTGGCAACGAAGACGCGGTTGGTGGCCATGTCGACGGCGAGGGCCCTAGGCGCCTGGCCGACGGTGACGGTGCGCAGGAGGGCGCCGCTGCGCGCGTCGAGGGTGCTGACGCGGTTGTTCCAGGATGCGAAGGCATGGCTGGTGCGCGGGTCGGCGATGATGGTCCAGGGGATGCCGCCGATCCTGATGGCGCCGCGCAGCGCGGCGGCGCCGGCGTCGAGGATGATGATGCGGTTGCCGAGTTGGTCGGTCACGAAGACGCGGTCGGTGGCCTCGTCGACGGTCACGGCGTTGAGGCCGCTGCCGACGGCGGCGGTGTGCAGGAGGCGGCCGCTGGCGGCGTCGAGCGCGTCCACGCCCCTGTTGCTGATCACGAACACGCGCCGCGCCGCCGTGCCGACCGCCAGCGCATAGGGGTTGGCGCCGACGGTGACGGTGCGCAGGAGGGCGCCGCTGGTCGCGTCGAGCACGCTGACGGTGTTGGCGCCGCCGTTGGCGACGAAGACCCGCCCGGTCCCCTCGTCGAGCGCGATGGCCCCGGGCTGCGCGCCCACCCCGACCGTGCGCAGGACGGCGCCGGTGGCGGTGTCGAGCACGCTGACGCTGTTGCCGCCCCCGTTGACGACAAAGGCCCGGCCGGTCCGCGCGTCCAGGGCCACGGCGGTGGGGCTCGCGCCGACCCTGATGGTGCAGGGGAGGGCGCAGCCGTGGCGCGGCGCGACAGGGGCGGGGAGGATAGTCAGGCGGGCGGCGGCGTGCAGGTCGCCGTGTGCGGTTTGGGCGATGGCCTCGACCCGCGCCGGGGTCGGAGTGGCGGGCCGATAAAGGATGCGCAGGCGAATGGCGATGCGGCCGTGCCGGTCGGTGACGCCCCGCGCGTCGAGCCGGTAGAGAACGACTGTTTGGGTCGTGCGCACGCGCACGTGATGCTCGTGCCTGACCACGTCGCGCGTCGGGGTGCGCGTGGTCCGTACCACGACCGCGAGCGCGACGTGGGCGCCAGGGAGCGTCGTGATCTCCGCGATGAGCGTGCGGCCGGAGGTCACGCGCGGTGGCGTGACGCGGACGGACAGCCTGGCGGCGGGCGGGACCGGGACGGCAGTCGGGCGGGCGTGGGAGACCGTCGTGGTTGGGGAGGGCGTGGGCGGCAACGGCGACGGAGACGGGGTGACGTTGGGGCGCGGCGCCGTGGGAACGGGCATCATCGAGGGAGCGGCCAGGGTTGGATAGGGCGTCGCCGTTGGGGCAGGGGGCAGGGTCAGGGTCGGGATCGGGGTCGCGGTTGGCGACGGGGTGTTGGCGTTGGTGTTGGTGGGCGTCGGCGTCGGCGTGGGGGTATCGGTCGGGGTATTCGTCGCGGTATTGGTGGGCGTGGCGGTCGCGGTGGCGGTCGCGGTGGGCGTGCGCGTCGTGGCGGTCGCGGTGGGCGTGCGCGTCGTGGCGGTCGCGGTGGGCGTGCGCGTGGCGGTTCGCGTCGGTGGCGCCGTGGGCTCTCGCGTGCGCGTGGCGGCGACCGTTGCGATCACGGCGGCGCGCGCGCCCGACGATTGGACGCAGCCTTTGACCCACGTCGCGGGGCACACGATGGACACTGACACGCCCGAGGCAGCCGCCGCGGTGGGGGCGCCGGTGCGTGCGCCAGGGGCGGTGGCGCCGATGCCCGCGCCCAGGATCATGATCAGACCGATTGTTGCGAGGCGCGCCCTCGGTTGGCGCCGCGCCGTGGGGCCATGTCGCGTCGTATCCATGCTCAAAGCTCCTCCCAACTCCGACCAGGTGTTGCTGCTTTGTTTGTCATGGGACGACGCGATTAGCATATCATGAATCCGCTACAGGGCGCTCACGATGGTGATGACGCCGTGCCGGCCGCCGGTGGGACCCTTATCGAGCACGAAAATCTTGCCGGTGCGTGGGTCCACGGCCATGGCAATGGGCCCGACACCGGCGGGGACGGCGGCGCGCACGGCGCCGCTGGCCGCGTCGAGCACGGTGACCCGATCGCTGCCGCTGTCGGCCACGTAGACGCGCCCGCGCCGCTCGTCTACGGCCAAGGCCACGGGCGCCTGGCCCACGGGCACGACGCGCAGCAGCCGGCCCGTGGCCGCGTCGAGCACGCCGACGGTGTTGGCGACCGACCCATCGTCCCAAGGCTGCCGCGCACCAGCAACAGGTCACAGGCCAGGGGGCGCAGGCCAGCTGGCCAATTCACCTGTTGGCCGCCCCGGATATCCGGGATATCCCGGATATCCGGGGCGGCCGGGTCGGTCGCGGCGCTGCCGCCGCTCCTCGCGCGGCGCTACCGTCGGATGGCGACGGTCCCGTGCAGGCCACCGTAGGTGCGGTCGATGCGCGCGCTGTAGATCTCCAGGCGTGCGCTGTAGCCGCCCCTGGCGAACCGTACGCGCAGCCGGAAGGTGCGGCCGGAGAGGTCGACGAGGCCGTGCCCGCGCCGGGCTGGCGCGTGGCCGAGGAACACGCGGCCGGTCACGTCTAGCAGCGGGGAGCGGCCGCAGGCCAGCGCCTGATAGCGCGTGTCGGCGTAGAAGGTGACGCGCCCGTCGTCGAAGAAGAGCGGGGCGGGCGAGGTCACGCGGGGATGGCGTCCGCCTGTGCCACGCAGGTTCGTGACAGTGATGTTCGGCAGCGTATAGAAGCTCAGGCCGGCGAAGCTGAAGCGCGAGCCGTAGAGGGAGAGCGCGCGCACCAGGCAGGGCGCCGTGGTCGGGACGGGCGTGGGCGTGGGCGTGCGGCTGGCCGAGGGGCGCACCGTGGGCGACGGGCGCGTGGGACGCGAGGTCGGCGTTGCCACCACGATGAGGGTGGGGAACGGCGTCGTCGTACCGGGCGTGGTCGTTCCTGCGGTCGTCGTGCCGGGCGTGGTCGTCCTTGGTGTGGCCGGAACCGTGGTGGCGGTCGGCGTGGTGGTCGGCGTGGTGGTCGGCGTGGTGGTTGCCGTCGCGGCGCGGGCCGTTGGCTGGCTGGCCACGGCAGTCGCGGTCAGGTTGCCGGCGACCGCCGTCTGGGTCTGGCCCGCGGCCTGGGTCTGGCCCGCGACCGCCGTCTGGCTGAGAGAGACGGCGGTCTGCGTTGACCCCGCGACCGCGGTCTGAGTCTGGCCAGCCACCACGGTCTGGCCGGCGACGACGGTCTGGGTCTGGCCGGCGACGACGGTCTGGCCGCCCGTCGTGCCGTCCTCGTAGGCCCCGATGGAGCAGTAGGCGAGGGGACGCGCCACCCCGCGCTGGTCGCGGCCGTTGACCGGCGGCGCCTGGCAGGCGGCGGCGTTGCCCGTGCCCCGCGCCGGACTATCCGCGCCCAACGCCTGGGTCAGGGTCGGTCCGCCATTGGCGGCCAACGGTTGCAGCCGGGGGTCCGCGCCCAATTGATCGCCCGCGATTGATCGCCCGCGCCCGCCGTGTAGCCCGCGCCCGGGGCGGAGCCCACGAGGTTGGCGCCGCCCGAGGTGATGGTCCCGCTGAGGTCGGCCGTGTTGGCCGGGACGCTGCTGCCCTGGTCGTTGCCCGCGGCGATAGTGTTGGTCAGCGCGGCCGTGCCGGCCAGGGCGGCGACGCC
>JAABUZ0100001002.1_pt1 | contig 58340 bp, 56 predicted proteins | sample 5562091 | NCBI WGS metagenome assembly JAABUZ01 (sample SAMN12813069, study PRJNA571459) | rock metagenome | isolation source: Antarctica rocks | place: Antarctica: Victoria Land, Linnaeus Terrace sud | collected 2015-12-21 | reverse complement strand
AAGTGCCGAAGTCGCCCCGCGCGATGTGGCTGATCCAGGAGAGATACTGGGTGGTGATCGGCTGGTCGAGCTGGAGCAACTCGTTGCAGCCCAGCGTAGCGCAGGGGTCGCCGGCCACCTGGCGAGCGAGCAGGAAGAACATGATCGAAAGGATGAAGAGGGTGACCACCGACTGGACCAGCCGGCGAACGATGTATGCAGTCATGCGTTGCCTTGGCCTGGACCCCGTATCTCAGTGTATAAGCTTGAGGATGCTTCTGATGACCGGTCGATGGCACACTTGTGCCGGCCTCAATCCATCCGCGTGGCAGATAAAGGCGGTTAGAAGGTTGGCCTCGGCGTTGTAATCCGTGATCAGCGAGGGCTCTGCGTGGTCCTGTGGGCGGCCCTTCTGAAGAGACTGCTGGATCGTGGCGAACGGTAGATTGACCCGGCCCGCCACATCGGCCAGGTCACCAAAGATGGCGACCTGGGCGTTGGACTGGAGGTACCGGGAAATGACGACCAGCGGGAACTGTTGCCTCGGTGACTGGTTGCCGCCCGACCGGTCATCGACGGCCGTATGCCAGACTGTGTCGTGCCAGTTGCTGAAACCCGTAAAGGCGACATAGCGAGTAAACAGGGAGCGTTCCAGCGGCGTCAGGGTCTGCCGCATCTGGAGATTCTGGTCGATCAGGTCCTTGTGTACAAAGACCAGATACCGGCTGTGATACACGGCATGCGACCAGTCGTAGGTCGCGACGCCGGTAACAAAGCCACGCATCACAGCCGGATCGCATTGCGCCTGGGTGCCCGGCAGGCCGTTGTGGTAGGAGCAGCTTCGGGTAACAACGGGGCTGACGTTCGACAGCGTGCCAAACTGATCGAGCGCCTTCACTATCGGCCAGCGCTCACCGGCTGATCTCGGCTCGACCAGGGTGCCGATGAACAGCAGTTCGGGCAGGCCATGGCCGGTCAGGGTGGTCTTGATCCGGCGAAATCCACCGATCGGCGGGAACTGGGGACGCGCATTGGTGGGCGGCCCAAGATCGGTAAGACTGTCGTGCTTGGAACCTGCTATGGTAACGCTGGTCGCCGCCACAATGACGGCTGCTATCGCTACCGCCAATGCCGCATACAGCTTGGTGTGGATGCGCCACCGCTTCGGCCCGACAGGTTCAGCCGGCTCCGGGTGGCCCAGTCTGTCCAGCGCGTCCCAGACGTGCCGCGCCGGTTGCATGGGGGGCAGGCGCCGGATGCCGGCTGGCGCGCGGTGCAGGTTGTAGCCGGAGTCCAGCACTTGAGCGACGTGAAGAAGGGCTGGGTCGTCTGCCCCGTCCAGCAGATCGGGATAGCCGGCTTTCAACTCGGACTCAGATCGCGGTATCACGGGCCTGCTCCTTCAAGAGATGCATGATTCGAACAAGTTCCTTCTGTACCGCGGCGGGACTGCGGCCCACCAGCGCGGCGATCTCGCGGGAGGAGCGACCGGCGGAGAAGCGGAGCGCGAGCAACTCCTGCTTGTCGGCTGGGAGCCGGCCCACCAGCACCCGCATCTGATTGAGCGCTTCGCGGTGCAGGCTATCGGCCTCGGGGGTGTTCCGCGCCAGCGGTTGCAGCGAGTCCGGCACGTGCTCCCAGGGGAGCGATCGCCGCTGCCGGCGGAAGGTGTCGGTCGCCGCATTGCGGGCGATCCGAAACAGCCACGCCCCGAACGGCAGGCCCCGATCCTGATAGCCGGGCAGGGCCTCCAGTGCCCGCAGAAACACGTGCTGGGTCAGATCCGCTGCGTCCTCTTCGTTCTCGGTGTAGGTGCGCAGATACGAGAATAGCCGGTCCACGTACAGGTCGTAGAGCTGGCCAAAGGCCGCCGGCTCGGTGCGGGCCAGCTCGACCAGCCGCCGCTCATCCAGCCGTTCCGTCCCCTGGGTGTCCCGTCGTGCCACTTCCGCCATCCGAGGTTCTCCTGTCACCGCTACCTGCCGGTGCGAGGTTGAAGCAGTCCTCTCTTTAATAACAACGGAGGAAGCGGCCAACGCGGACAGGGAGAATTGAAGTAGGAGGCCATGGGGCCGCGGTAAAGTGACAATTGCGGACCGCTAATCACAGCACTCGGCCAATACTGCGCATACCCTGTGCAGCCGTTCGGTCATCAAGAGTCCATTCTGCAGTATGTGAAATAGCTCTGCTGAAGCGGTGCCCTGGTGCTAGACCGCGACGTGCTCAGCGGTACTGGCCGGCGATGGAATGGACTGGCCGTCTTCCTGCAACCCCTCAAGGTGAAAGGCGATGGCGTCACGCATCAACTCCACCGTTTCCTGGCGGGTATCGCCAGCGGCAACGCAGCCAGGAAGGTCGGGGGAGTAGGCGCTGTAGCTGCCGTCTGTTCCTGCCACGATAACAAGATATTTCATTCACCGGTCCTCCAGGTGTGCCTGAGTCAGAATACTGCGCTCTGTCTTTGGGTGCAGGTCTTTGTGTGGCTGACCGGCAATCCTCCTCCTGCAGGTTCAAACTGTGTCGTAGTCTAAAGCTGGGCCCGGAAAACTGAAGCACCCAGTCCCTTCGGTCGGAGTATGGAAGGTCAGGAGATCGAGGAGAGAGGCAGCAAGTCGCTGATCACCTATGAAGAGTTCAGCCCGCTGTGCGAAGGGGACCGTCGTAGTAACGATCAAACTGACGTGCTCATGCTGACCCGACCGTATCAGGACCACGATCAAGCAACGGTCCGGGGCCTCCTCGACCAATGCTGGCCGGACGATCCCGTAATGCGGGAACTTCACGATCTGCATGGCCCCGGGCAACTCTCTCCGTGGCAGCAGACGCTGATCGCTGAAGCGGACAGGCAGGTGGTGGGCGCCGGGACGGTACGGCATGGCGAGAGACACCCCGTGCGGTACTGGCTGATCCTCAATGTGACTCCTGCCTGGCGACGACGTGGAATCGGCTCCCGCCTGTTTACGGCTCTCGCCGCCCTGACCCGCCACGACCCCCGTCCCTTTCGCGTGCAAGCGCGCCCATCCGACACCCACACCATGCAGTTTTTGCAGCAGCGCGGGTTCCGCCCCTTGATACGGACCTGGGAGGGGACCATCGATCCGAGGGATGGGGAGGTGCAACGCCGCCTCGCCGGTCTGGCCCGCGGCGTCGAGCACTTCCGGCTGGAGCGACCACGGGGGGAAGCGCTGGATGCCTCAAGGGTCGACCTGGCCAGATTCTATGCGGCGTGGTATCGGGCTATCCACACCTGGGATACGCCGGCCCCATGGTCGGATGAACAGGCAGTGGAGCACTTCTGCGGCGAGGATCTGATCGCGGAGTCCGTGGTCTGTGCCTAACGTGACGTGCACCTGGTTGGAGCGGGCAGCCTCATCGCCCCACCGCTCAACTCGCATCCAGATGAGTTGTACCTGGTCCAGGTGGGCACGCTGGGGGTAGAGGGTGACGATGCCCACGCCCTCACCGCGGCCCTGATCGCGGATCTCGTCGCCTGTGCCGCCCGGGTGGAGAAGATCATCAGCTTTGAAGTCGACAACGCCTATGTGGAGCTATGGCGCGTGATTGAAGCGCTACCCTTGGCGAGCGGTGATCAGAACTTCATGGTGCTGGCCAATGGCCCTGGGACGTAGGTCAGTCTGCCCAAGCATCAACTCTCCCAATCGCAAAAAGGCATCACAGGAAACGATACGGCGGACGTGGAACTCCCGCCTGTTCAGCTTGCAGCGTCACCCCGAGGTCGTTTGAGGCAAATGCCAGTTCGGCAAAAGACGGAGCATGTTTGAGAAGCACGTCTCCCACCAATTGCTGAACGGTGAGTGGCGGTCTCATCAGCCCCGCTTCCTATGCCTCGCAGGCGAGTTGGTCGAGCGCGTTGAGCATCTGTCGATCACGTCGTTGCTTGTATTCGAGCACGTCGCCGAGGACAAGTCTATGATGAGCCCCAACCTTGGTGAACGTAATCTCTCCCTTGCTCAGCAACTGCACCAGGAAGGGGCGTGAGTGGACCTGCTCACATGACAGGGGGTCTCCCGCACTTTCGATGAAAACGAGCTTCTCACCACAACCACTGGCCACCGTGGCGGGGGAATATCCCAGGTCTTGGGGCCAAGAGGCCGAAGTCATCAACTTTGCGGGAGACCCATGACAGGTAGCGTTCTTGGATCATGTGCTTTCCGCAGGTTCATGTGGCACAAGACTGCGACGCTAGACGTCGCGCTCATCAAGATCTGAACGCATGGCGCTCGGTTCCAAGCGTGGCGCGACGGAGGTGAGGTAAAATTCCCGGGCTGATAAGCCCGAACCGTCACGCTGTTTGAGCAGATCCAGATAGTCGTCGCCGAGATTGCCATCATGGGAGCGCACAAGGCCGCGATGTCCTGTTAGAGCATCTGCGAGGACCTGGTCATTGCCGAAGCCCAGCGGTTGTGGGAGATCGCGCGGGTCGAAGAGTTGAAGCTCCAAGGCCTCGCTTTCCTGTGGTCGAAGAGCACCGGCCACGGGTCGTGCCATGAATGCGGCGAAGTGGTATCCCCGATTGAGCCAGCGACGGAAGGAGTACATGCCGATCAGGTAGATAAGCTCGACCTCGAGACCCGTCTCCTCTTGGACTTCCCTCAGTGCGGCCTCTGCCACCGACTCCCCCGGATCGATATAGCCACCTGGAAGTCCCCACACATCGAAGTCTTGCCGTCTCATCAGCAGGACCTTCCCATCATCCACGATCACGACCTCGACTCCCACGTTGGGCAATCCATCCATTCCCTTATTCCTCCTACACCGATGATGAGATCCAACGCTGCTCTGCCGGCCCTGTATCAACAAGCGCCAGTTGGAGCACATCGGACACACCCCGCAGCTCGTGTCGCTCGTATGGCAGGCATGCAATCTTGCGCCATTGCTCATCATCCAGCTCCCACAGTTCAAGCTGTAGGGAGACATGCGCAGTCTGGAAGAGCTGGGGCGCCGTCACCTCACGTAGCCGCTTCGCGCTCCGGTCGTAGCGGTAGCGATACTGTGCCAACAGGGAGTCACCATAGGCTACCTGCAGCCGGCCTCCATGGAGCCAAATCGAGACCCGCTTTCGGGAGAGGCCACGCTCCGCGTACAGATAGAATCGCTGCACACTGACGCAGCCGCGAAGCGTCACGACCCGTTCCACCTGTAACTGTCGCAGAGCACGCTGGACGACGTCTGGTTCGACCATTGCGCCACGGACCCACTGCAAGACCTCAACCGGTGTGCGCAGCCCGTCGTCCCGCTGGCGATGCGCCCAGTGCGGTGTGGTGTTAAACAGTTCAACGAAGGCAGCGTGTCGCTCCTGGATCTTCTCCAGCGTCTCGGCTCGCTCAAAGGCGGCATCGGCCAGGCGTAGTTCGACCTTGAATTGGGCTTCAATCAGGTTCTGCCATGGCTTGCCCTTCTCGACGTGGCAGGCTTCGATGCCGAGTGTTTCCAGGAACCCCTGATAGGCATCCGAGGTAAAGGCCGAGCCATTGTCCGAGACGACGCCGGCTGGCCGGCCATACTCGGCCAGGGCTGCAGCGACCAACTGGAGAATGGCGCCGACATCCTGATACTCCGTGGCCATCCCTGCCAGGATCTTGCGGAAGTAGCCTTCGATGATGTGGAGCGAGTAGACCCAGTGCTGATCCTCACCGATGCGGACCAGATAGCGGATGTCGATGAACCAGTAGCGATGACGATGGGTCGGCCGGTACGGGAGGTACTTCACCTCATCCGCCGCTGGATCATCCTCCTGGCGATCAGTGTTCCATGCCGGCGGCGCACCGTGATGCTGCCGGTTGATCGCCATGCCACGCCCCACTGTGGCCTCACTCGGTGCCTGTCCCTTACGCTGCGCAACGACCCCACGGACCCGGAAGCGGCCAGCTCGCGGATGCTCCTTCTGCACATCAAGGAGGTCGGCCAGGATGGGTAGCGTGAGTTGGTTTTCGGGATGGGTTGCTGGGCGCGTGCGCTGATCTTCTAAACCAGCAAAGCCATCCTCCTTGAAGACCGTGAGGATGTGCCACACGTGTTTGTGGGAAAGCTGGAGGCAGTTAGCGATGCTTTGCTGGTGCCATCCCTCGTAGTACACGCGCACCACCGTGAAGCGCGCCTGATAGGCATCCTCAAATTGGAGGAAGGTGAGTTGCGAGAGCGGCGGTTGGACCGGGATGGGATGACGCTCCAAAAAGTGCCTAATCGTGCGACGGCGGCTCTTATAGCCATATTTGCGCTCGATAATCCGGCTAATCTCGCGGTAGTGAACGGCCGGATAGCGCTGCTTCAGATAGAGGATGTAGCCGGAAACCACGTCTGGGATCTGATGGCCGCCCTGCTCGCTGGTGGTATGCCGGTCAACCAGACCGAGCACGCCCTCTTCCAGAAAACGACGCGCTTTCTCACCAACGGTATCCCGGCTGACTCCCGTGAGCCGACTACGGTCAGCAATGGTCTCATCAGCCAGCATAATGCCGCGGATGATCTCGCAGTCATGCTGTACCGGGTCCGTGAAGCGCAGGGCCAGTTGCTGAAAGTTCTCCGGCGATGGCATGGCCGCTCACCAGCATCTCGTTCTACGATGTAGAAGCCATTATGACCTGTGCGTCTCTTCTGCACAGTATCGTAGGAGGCTGGAGTTCCGGCATCCAAAAACGTTACCTGTCATGTGAGCAAGCCCAGGGGCGTGAGAGGTTCAACATCCACGCTGCCTCATAGGTCGTGAGCAACTTGGTCTCCGGGATGAGCGCGAACGCGTCGCCGCGTGCTACGTGATGGAGGGCAAATGGAAGCACGCGCAAGACACTAGGGGCAGCGCGCCCTGCCTGCCATCCTCGAACACGAGCTTCGGAGGGCTAGGTTGGCGTTCCTGACCACCCTGTACTACCTGCAAGTACGCCCGTACCTGAGCTTCAGTTTGGTGGAGCGCTGCACTCTCGTCAGGAGGTTGCTCCGCGGGTGTAACTACAAGCTCGGTGGCTTCCACGGGAATACTCCAATTGTCTGGTGGAGGGCAAGGTAGGAGGTCCCGCCCCTCTTGCGGTAGAAGGACATATGCAGATCGAGGCTACAGCGTCGTACTGGATAATGCTTCATAGCTGCAATAAGTGGAATAGAAGAAAACTCCTGGCGATGCTCGTCAGGCAGCAGATCTAGTATCTACCCCCCAGTCGCAGTTTGAAGAGCACTTCGGCGACGGCCATGACCGTTAGCCCCAGCGCCAGATGGCCGAGGAATCCGCGGACGTGGGTTGATAGGGGATAGGCGGTGATCGGCGCGCTCCAGCCCATGGCGGGAGTCAGCCCTTCGTCGATTCCGAGGAACAGCGCCATGCCGGTTAGCAAGGCCGCCGCGATCGGTCCCAGGCTCGTCTTGTGGCGGAGCAGCACGTACAGCTCACCGGCGCCGAGACCGAGGCCCAGGTGAAAGAGCGATCCCACCTTCGCCGCGCCCTGGTCGTCTAGCGCGATGCCCACCCGCGCAGCCAGGCGCTGCGCCGCGATGTTGTAGGAGACACCAGGCGAGACCTTCTTTTCCTGCTCCCGGTCCTGCCTGGACTGCATCCCGGCTAGCTTGGTGGTGACCGGGGTCATGGCCCGTGTCCCGGCATAGCCGCTGATGGCGCCATTGAGTAGGTTTCCCGCCAGGGCGCGAATGGTCATGAACGTCTCCTTTGGGTATTGGCTACAGTCATCCGGTGGCCCGCTACAGCGTTACCGCGCCTCTCCGCAGTAACGCAGAGCAGCCAGGGCGATGGCCTGGGCACACGCCACCAGGTCATCAATTGGTACATATTCGTCAATAGTATGCGCCATTCTGGTGTTGCCCGGGCCAAAGCAGATCGATGGCGTGCCGCCCAGCCGCGTAAACGTGGCGCCGTCGTGCCAGTTGTCCATGCCGGTAATGCGTCCCGGCCGGCCGACATCGGCAGCAGCTTGCAGCACCATCGGCACAATGGGTTCCTCCGCCGAAATCTCAGCCGAGGGGACATCCGGCGCCCACTCGATGGTGGGAGGATGCAGGGCCAGCCAGGAATCGGTCTGCGCGGCCCGCCCGATCCAGTCGCAAATCTCTCGCTCCACGGCGCTGCCCCACCCACCTTCGTCGGCGTGCCCCGGGAGGTAGGCGACATGGTAGGTGAGGCGGCAGGAGGAGGGATAGCTGACAGCCCATTCCCCGCCTTCGATCTGGACCGGAACGATGTCGCCTGGCGAGAGGAGAGGGTGATGATGCGACGGATGCCGGCGCCACTCATACTGCAGCCGCTGCATGGCATCCATCACCACCTGCATCTTCTCGATGGCGTTGACAGCCCCGCCCTCACTCCAATGTGCCTGGGGGAAGCCGGCGTGTCCCGGCCGGCCGGTGACGGTAATCGAGGGGATCAGACTGCCGCGACAGGCGATCCACACATCGAAGTTGGACGGTTCAGTGACGATGGCGGCGTCGGCGCGTACCCCGTGGGCGACGGCAGCGGCCCCGCCCGCACCGGTCGATTCTTCATCGGTCACGGTGCAGATCAGGAGGTCGCCGGCCAGCTGGATGCCGAGCCGCGCCAGGGTTTCGGCGGCAAAGACCATGCAGGCGATGCCGCCCTTCATGTCGCAGGCGCCACGTCCGTACAGCTTTCCCTGCCGCACCTCGGCCCGGTGAGGGGCACTGGTCCAGCGCTCACGGGGCTCAGCCGAGACCACGTCGATGTGCCCGTTGAGCAGCAGGCTGCGGCCACCACTGCTGCCCGCAAAGCGAGCAAGCATCTGGGGACGGCCCTCGAAGCCCAGCCCCGCGGGGACCAGCCGGTACCCCTCCACTTCGTCTGGAGCGGGCTCCCAGATCTCGGTGTATGCTCCCAGCGCTCGAAGCCTGCCGGCCAGATAGTGCTGCAGGGCAGCTTCGTCTCGGGGTGGCTGTCCAGGGTCCCTGGCCAGTGTGTCGAAGCGAATGAGGTCGGACAGCAGGGCGATTAGTTCGTCGCGATTCTGATCAATCGTCTCGACGATCGTGCGCTCGCGGTCCGAGAGACTCATCCCGGGGTAGAGGCAAGAGCGTGGATGGCCATAGCGGAGGCCGTCCGGAAGCGGTCAACGTGCTCGCCGGTGATAATCAAGGGGGGAGCAAGCCGGATCACGGCGCCCTCCGGCCCGCAGGTGGAGACGATCACCCCGCGCTCGAGCAAGCCCTGGCGCAGTTGCAAGGCGGCCTCGCCGGTCGGCAATTCTAAACCGATCATCAGGCCGCGCCCACGCACCTGGCTCAAGGCACCCGGATATTCCTCGGCCTGTTGCTTCAGCGCGGTGAGCAGCTCAACGCCTCGCCTGGCTGCGTTGCCGATCAGATCCTCGTCTTCGATGACATCAAGGGTCGCGGCGGCGGCGGCACAGACCACGGGATTACCACCGAAGGTGTTTCCATGTGCTCCAGGCGCCCAGGCGTCCATTAGGGAGCCGGGACCGACCAGCGCCCCCATCGGCAGGCCTGAGGCGATCCCTTTTCCCAGCGTCATCAGATCGGGGGAAACGCCGCTGTGCTGGCAGGCAAAGAGCAAACCGGAGCGGCCAAAGCCGGATTGGACCTCGTCGACGATCAGGAGAATACCATGCTCGTCGCAAAGTTGGCGCAGGGCCGGAAGGAACTCATCGGGCGGGGTGACATAGCCGCCCTCGCCCAGAATGGGCTCGACGATGCAGGCGGCAAAGCGGTCGGGTCGAGATTGCTCGCGGAAGACCTGGTCGATTGCAGCCAGGGTGGGCGCGAGATCGCGACGCGGGTAAGGAACCACCGAGACACCCGGTAGAAATGGCTCGTGCCCAGCGCGAAAGGCAGCTTTGGAGGTGGTGACCGAGAGCGAGCCCATGGTGCGACCGTGGAACCCGCCACCAAAGGTGAGGATGTTCGGCCGGCCGGTCGCGTAGCGAGCCAGCTTCAGTGCCGCCTCGACCGCCTCGGTCCCGCTGTTCGTATAGAAGAGTCTGGCATCGTCCATCGGCGCCACCCGGCAGAGGCGACGTGCGTACGCTTTGGACGGCTCGGTATACCCGACGGTGGAGACGTGGATCAGCGTTTGTACCTGCGCCTGAACGGCAGCGACTACTCTCGGATGGCAATGCCCAGTATTGGTCACGCCATAGCCGGAAATGAAGTCGAGGTAGCGCGTGCCGTCCTCGGCGATAAGTTCCGCCCCCTCACCAGCGGTGAAGGTGAGGGGGGTGGTGGTTGCAACCGCGCGCGAGAAGGGCGCGGCGATTTCATTGTCAGGGCCTGCGTATATCGTGACCATGACTGCTATTGTACGGTCATCGGCGGCTCCGAGGCAATTGGGTTCACGTTGACGCCGGCGCCACGCCCTTCAGGGCTGGTCGGTCGATGGTAAAGCTCTCGATTGGATACGGCGTCCGACCATCAATCACTAGTTGGCTGAGGATGAGTCCAATCAGGCCGGCAAACTTATAGCCATGCGCCGCTCCTAGGCCGACCACCACCTGAGGTGCGTCCGGCACGGTGTCGAGGATGAAGTTCTCGTCTGGAGTCGAATCGTAGAGGCAGGTCTTGGTATAGAGCACCGGTCCCAGGGCGCCGGGGATATGCTGGGCTAGAAACTGCCGCAGGCGCTCCAGCGCGGCTTGATTCGGCTCAAAGGTGCGCGTATCGGCTGTGACGACATCGGTAAGTTTGGTGTGCGCGGCCTTGGTCGCAACCTCTCCATACACCGGAAAGCCATAAAAGTTTTCATGGCCGCGCCACATCCACACGGGGAAGCGGTCCGGGGCGAAGTCGCGAAGATGGGGTGTCGCGAAGTAGGTCACCTGTTGCTGTGTCACGGTGATCGGTAACTGGAGCCCCAGGCTCTCCAGGACAGTATTGGTCCAGGCGCCGGCCGCGATCACTACCCGACCCGCGGTGAAGGCGCCCCGGCTGGTCTGTACCTCCACGCTGGCCCCCACGGTGTAGACGCCGAGAACTCGCGTCTCGTCCAGGATGGTGGCGCCGTTGGCTCGCGCCAGGGCCAGGTGCGTGGCATTGGCGCGGTGGGCGTCGACCAGACCGGTGTCGGCCTGATAGAGCGTTCGCATGGTGTCCGGCAACCTGAACTGCGGCCAGCGTTCCATAACCTCCGGAGGGCTGAATTCTCGGAAGGGGATGCCCTGATCGCGCATGGCACGAGCGTAGTTCTCAATGGTGGGGCCGAGTTCGGTATCCATCTGGCCGAGGATCAGTCCGCCGGTCTTGAGGATCAGCGGGATGCCGGACTCAGCCTCGACCTGCCGCCAGGCGGTGTAAGCATAGGGGGCCAGCGCAGTGAATTGAGGCGCATCGTACGCCAGGCGAATGATGCGCGAATGGTCGTCCGAGCCGCCTCGCGGGTGGCCCAGCTGAAACTGCTCCAGGGCCAGAACCTCACCGTGCGCCTGGCAGGAGAGCCAGTACGCCGCGGCACCCCCTAACCCCCCACAGCCGATGGTAATAAAGTCATACGCGGTCTTCATCCCGCACCTTCCCTCTGCTCTTCACTCCCATACGATGGCCACCTTTCCTGTCCGCCCTGAATCAAATGTTTCATACGCCTGCCGGCCTTCCTCAAGGGAGAAGCGATGCGTCACCATGGCCTCCGGCCTGAGCTTCCAGCGGACCAGCAACTCGACCAGGTCCTCCATCTGCGGCACACTGCACACCCATGAGCCGTAAAGCGAGAGTTGCTGGTGAATGAGGAGCGGACTCGGCGCAAACTCGACTGTGCCCCCTTCTCCCACAAAGACCACGCGCCCCCACTCACGAGCCGCGGAGAGACAGAGATGGCGCGCCTCCGCATTGCCCGAGCAATCGATGGCCACCTCGAAACCATGTCCATCGGTGCGCTGCAGGAGGGTCTCCACGACGCCGGCCTCGGGCGACAACACGTCGTCGAAGCCGAGCTTGCCCGCCAGAGCGACGCGCTCCGCCACTGACTCCACGCCAACCACGCGCGCCCCCATGGCGCGACAGAGCATGGCGGTACCGATTCCCACCGGCCCCAGGCCGGTGATCAGCACGGCGGTCCGGCCCGACACCTCGGCCCGAAGACAGGCGGCGTACGCCGTGCCCATGCCACAGGCCACCATCGCGCCATCCAGATATGTCAACTGATCCGGCAGGCGCACGAGCGTATGCTGATCGGCCAGGAGGAACGGAGCGTGCCCGCCGTCGCGCTGCCAGCCATAGGCCGCGCGCCGCGGCGAGGAGCAGGAGATCATCCAGCCCGCCCGGCAATCATGACAGAGACCGCACCCGGCAATGTGATACACGATGACGCGATCACCCGGCGAGAACTGCTCCACTCCCGGCCCGACCTGCTCAATCACGCCGCATGGCTCGTGCCCGGCAATCACCCCACGGTACGCCTCCGGCCCGGTACCCTGATCTACGGGGCGATAAATCGCGCGAAGATCACTGCCGCAGAGCGACGAGGCCTTCATGCGAATCAAGACCTGCCCGTGCCCCGGTTCAGGTACTGGGACCTCCCGCATCTCGAGCTGGCGGTTGCCCGGCAAGGTGATGCCGGTCATGGTAGTCATAGGACTTGCTCGATCTCCTGTCGCGTTTGCTGGTCGAGCGTCCAATCGGCGGCGGGCAGGATGCCCGTGATGTGATCCGGCCGGCGCACACCGACGATCGCCGCCGTCACCGCCGAATTGGAGAGGACCCAGGCAATGGCCAGTTGCGCCACCGTCTTGCCGAACCGGTCGGCAATCGCCCTCAGTTTGTCGACCTTCTCCAGATTGGCCCGCAAACCGTCACCGGTAAAGTCCGGGTTATGCGCCCGCCAATCGCCATCATCAAACGTCGTGTCCTGGTTGTACTTGCCGCCCAGCAGACCGGAATGGAGGGGACTGTAGGCGACGACTCCCATCCCATGATCCTCGCAGAACGGCAGGAGATCGTTCTCGACGTCCCGACTGAACAGGTTATATGGAGGCTGCAGCGAGTCAACATGGCGAACCGCTAACGCCTGTTCCAGCAGGGGAACGGTGTAGTTCGAAACACCCGCGTATCGTACCTTCCCGGCCTGTATCAGGTCGCCCAGAGCCCGCATGGTCTCCTCTACCGAGGTTCCTTGCCGATCGGGCCAATGCTGCTGGTAGAGATCGATATAGTCGGAACCGAGACGCCGCAGGCTGGCATCGCACTCGCGTATCACGGAGTCATACGACGCACGCTCCGTCAGGTTTCCCTGCTCGTCCCACACCGTCCCGAACTTGGTGGCCACCACGACGTCATGGCGCCGCTTGCCCAGCGCCTTGCCCAGGACCTCCTCGGAGTGACCCAGACCATACACCGCGGCGGTGTCAAACCAGTTGATGCCCTGCTCCAGCGCAACGTGAATCGATTGGATCGATTCAGCATCATCCTGCGGCCCCCAGCTACCGGCCCAGCCGGCCCCGCCCATGGCCCAGCAGCCAAAGCCGATCACAGTCAGCGCGGGGCCTTGCGACCCCAGTTGTCGAGTCTGCATGTTCGCTCTCTCCCAGTGGTAACGTTCGTCATTCAGGTTCAGCGCGCTGTCCCGTAGACGGTCCGCTTCCCGTCGGGTATCTCCCGCCGGGAAGCCAGCAAGCACCGCTCTGCATTCTATTCGTCTCCCGGTCCCGATGCTCGCTTCAAGCCGAGCGCCCTTTCAGCGCCGGCAGCCAGGCCGCGGGAATCAGCGGGCGACCTGCTGGAACGGTGATGGCCAGGGAGATGGCGCCTACCGGACTGCAGGGTGGTGAGCCCGCCGGTGCGTGGTCCGGCGAGAACGCGCAGAACCCGGTCAACTACTACGCTGACCGGGTTCTGGATCACGATTATTTTCGGCCGGCGGCTCACCCGCCGGCCAGTGCTCTACGGAGTCGTGTTGAGTACCAGAGCGACCATCAGGCCCGCGGCGGCCAGTGCCGCGTCACGGCCCGGATAGGTCACCTGCTGGCCGGGGCCACCGATAAAGCCTTGATCCCTGTACATTTTGTAGAAGTTGGCCAGGTAAAACGCGGTATCCGTCTGGAAGGCTTTGTTATTGGGCGGCACATCGGCCTGTCCCAGCAGAGCGAGGGTGGCCCGGGCGACCACGCGGTGCTCGGCTTCGGTGCCCCCGATTTGGTAGTGCACCTGCGCCATCACGGTTTCCGGGGTGGTGGTTTGCGCTCCAGCTGTCCGCGGATACGCCGCTGCCACGATACCAGCGCCGGTTGCCATCAGGAACTGGCTCCGGCCGACTCGTGTCCGCAGGTGGCCGGCCATGGCACGTTCGTAGGGTGTTTTTTCGTCCTCGCTCACGTCTGTCTCCTTCAATCGGGCCTCCAGGATCTCATGCTATGGGCGGAGAGATGAATTTGCGCGCCCTTCCTTTACAAGAGCTGAGGGATAAGTCAAGAATGGGGCGCGTTTCATGCCAGTGGCGGCGAGGGAGTAGGGCTTCAGGGGTCGCCGGGTCCGCTCGGTTCGCCAGATCGGCCCACGGTACGTGCAGCGTTAACGACGAACGCTCTAGCGTTTTACCAGAATCGAGGTCCTGCTCTGGTGGTTGACGCCTCCAATGGAGATGTTGCCGGTGAAGACCCAGCTGCCGGGGTACGAAAACTTCACGGGGAAGGTGGCGTAATAGCCGCCAGGACTATAGGATGGCTTGCTGCCCTGGAAGCTGTCGTGCGCCACCACCTTGCCGCCCAGCGTGGCGGTGTAGACGTAGAGTGGCTTCATGCCGCTCGGCACGGTGCTGACCTTCCAGTAGATAAAGACATACGCCTTCCTACCGACGGTGGACGTCTTGAGCACCGGCGCATTGTCCTTGTTCCTGGCCTGGATGCGAACCCCGGTGACCGAGAACCGGGTGACGGTATCCCTGGGCTGCACCCGCGCTGCGGCCTGAACCGCGGCCAGTGCGTCCACCTTGCCGGCGCCGTAGACCGGCGTCCAGACGGCGTTGCCGGTGAAGGAGTCGTGGCGCGCGGTGGATTTCAGGAGTGCTGTAATCTGGTTCTGATCGAGGTTCGGCCTCACCTGCAACATCAACGCCACCACGCCGGCCACGTGGGGCGCGGACATGCTGGTGCCGGTTTCCCACAGATTGGCGCCGTTCGCCGAGATATGGCGTGGGCTGAGGCAGCTATGCTGCGTGTCGGTCGCACAGACCGGCGCATCGTCGCTCAGCGAGGAGAGGATCATGGTGCCGGGCGCCGAGATATCCGGCTTCTGGCGACCATCCGCGGTGGGGCCGATCGAACTGTAGGCGGCGATCTCACCCACCTGCAGCGAGTTGTTGGTGCACGGGAAGTTGTTGCACACCTGATGCACGTTATTGTCTCGATCGGTCCAGCTCACTCGCGTGGCGTAATTGCCGACGGCGATGATGTGGTGCGAGTCGGCCGGCTCGTTGATGGTGTCGGCTTCGTTGGCCCTGGTGAAGTGGGCCACGTCATCTTGGTCAATCCAGGCGTCGAAGCGCCCGGTGTCCCGGACCTTGATGCCCGCCAGGTCGAGGGAGAGGTGGCCCGCGTCGATGGGAGTGCCGTCGCTGGACGCAAGGTCGCCGTAGATCACGCGGAACTTGCCGTCCCAGGTGTCGTTGGCCAATGTGATCTTGAGTTTGCCACTCGCGACCGTGCGGTTATCGATCGCCTGACCCGGCTTAAACGGACCGTAGGTTTCCTTGGTGAGGTCGTTGCGGAGCCGAAAGGTGAAGGAGTCCTGCGCCGGGTAAAACAAACCGAAGGTGATGTCGTTGTCGTTGCCTGAGACGTCCATCTCCAGGGTGGTCGTCCGGTTGGCGCCCAGTGTACCGTCGGTGTGCAGGGCGGCATTCCCCTCATTGCCGGCCGCCGCCACGAAAATCGCGCCGGGACCTGCCAGCAGGTCGGCTGTTTCCGAAAGCGGCGAGCTGCCGTTGTGCGGGCTGATCATGCCGCCAAAGCTGTTGTTAATCACCACCGGTTCGTGCAGTTGCCGCGCTTTGGCAATGATGTACTTCCAGGCGGCGATGGTCTGGTCGGTGTCCGGGCCGCGCTTGACCACGATGATATCGGCCCGCGGCGCCACGCCAATCTCGCGCGCTGGGGCGCTGGAGCGGCCGTTGCCGGCGGCAATGCCGCCGACGTGGGTGCCGTGGCCGTCGATATCCTTCTCCGGGCACTGGCCACTGTTGATCGACCCCGCATCGCATTCATACCCGAAGCTGTAGCCGGCCGGCGCATGTCCGTTGATGGTCTGGTCCCAGATGTACTTGATGCGCGTCGAGCCGTCCGGATTCTTGAAGTCGAGGTTGTGGTAGTCGATACCGCTGTCCACGATGGCAACCATCACATGGTTGCCCTGAATCGTGCCTCCGGAGGGGGCGGGCTGCGCCCACACTTGATCGGCGCGGATATCGGGCACGCTCTGATCGAGCGATTCGTGCAGGGCCAGGGAGGGATACAGAGTGCGGACACCGGGCTGCTGGGCCAGGGCCGCGATCGTATTGGCCGGGACCCGAGCGGCGATGATTTTGCCCCGAATATCAGCCTCGACTACGCCACCCAGGGAGCGAACCGCGGCGGAGACGTCGCGATCCGTCTTGATCTCCAGTGGTACCAGGGGCGAAGTCAGATGATCGCGGAAGGAGTGGCGCCCAAGCCGCTGGGCTTGCTGCGCACGCCGAACTTGCAGTGCCAAAAGTCCGTTGACGAGGCCGTACTCCATTCCCGGCACACGGTGCGGGGTGGCGGAGCTATGGGCGCTAGCGTGGGCGTATGCCGGCGCCGTCCGAGCGCTGGTCACCGCGGCGAGCACCAGCACGGCCGGCATCAGGAGGTGAAGCGAACGAGGTTGTTGGCCGCGGGAGCGGTGGGGAAACGTCATGGTATGAATTCCCTTCCGTGGACGCTGGGGCTGAAATGCAACAGACAGATCACGGGCACGGGCGCGTGCCAGGCTCTACCTTCTCATATCCCGCGGGGAAAGGCAAGAGGCAATTGGCAGCATAATTCTCAGGTTTGCTGAATCGTACATGACGCCGTGCGGCAGGTGAGTGAGAGAACAACCGCGCGTCTGGCCGCCCAGGGGTCATAGTGGGTACCCTCGGGTGGCCGCGGCGCCATCATCACCTGGCTACCCGGCCCTTTGCTTCAACTCTGCGCCAGGAAGTCGCGGACAGCGGCGAAGTAGAGGTCGGGGCGCTCGATGTAACTCTGGTGGCCAGCCTGGGGGATGATCTCCAGATGGCTGCCGGCAATGCCCGCGTGCATCTCGCGGGCGGCGCGCGGTGTGGTGGTGCGATCGTGCTCACCCACCAGGATCAACGTCGGTTTGCTGATAGTGCTCAGCATCGCTTCGTACTCGATGTGATACTCGTGGCTGGCGGTGTAGGCCAGGATCTCCGGAGAGTATACGACATGATCCTCTGCTTGCAGATAGCGTCGATAGCCGTCGCTCTCGACGGAGGCGAAGTGGAAGGGCATCTGCAGGCGCATCAGTTCCGCCGCGTCCTCCACCGTTTGAACCTGTGGCTCGCGCGCCCAGGACTCCGTCACCTGCTCGCGTAGCTCGATTGGCTCAAAGCTCGCCAGGTTGGCCTCGATCTCCGGCATGGACTTGCTCATGCTGGCCGAGCCGGCGCTGATGATGTAGTGAGACGCGTCTCCCTGCTCGATAGCGTGCGTCAGGGCAATAAAGGCGCCGTAGGAGTGGCCCAGGAGTGCATACTGCTGGAAGCCGAGTTGGTTGGCAAGCCTGGTCACGTCCTCGGCATACCGACTCAAGGTGAGTGTGGCAGGATCGACTTTCTCCCCTCGGCCGTGACCGCGCAGGTCGAGGTAGATCAGTCGGAAGGTGTCGCTGAGTGGGTCCAGCCAGGGGTGCATCTCGGTATGATCGAGTCCCGGTCCACCGTGCAGTACCAGTACCGGATAGGCATCAGCGGCGCCGACCGAGTGATAGAACAGTCGTACTCCGTCGACGGTCACGTCCATGGCGCTTCCCCTGATGGTGATGGTGTGGTTGGTAGCGATCGACCGGTATCGACCGGCCGTAGGAGCGACTTTGAGGTGGTCACCGGAAGGGCCGCGCGAGAGCACCGGCCCTGGCACGTAGCACTACGTTCCTGACTGGCTGAGCTGTTGGGCGTGGTCGGTCGAGCAATCGGTGCAACCCGTGCAGTATCTTCCCTGCTCCATTCCTTCTTGGGGGCCGGCTCAGCGGATACGTTCACGCGCTCGCGCCACCGGTACTGCCTGCTGGACCAAAGCGGCGTGGCTTTGGTTGAAACTGCCAGGCAGCAGATACCAGCGCCCCGCCACCAGCGGAAGTGTTGATTCCTCGGCGCCGCCGTAGACCACGTCCGGCGTGCCAGTATTCACATAGTAGTTATTGCGCAGCGTGAACTCGCCCGGAACACAGGGATTGAGCCCTGCAACCGCTGATGGGGTGAGGTTCTGGCGCAGGAGCCACTCCAAGCCAGGTGGAATGCGGTCAGTTCGCACGGGCCTGCCAGCTTCTCGAACGTTTCACGTGAAACACTCACTCTCTCTAGGTGGCACGGTGACGGGCTGCATCCGGTGACGGAATGCAGCGCTGGTGTGAAGGAGATGGTCAGGACAGATCGGCGATCCTGGCGTCGGCGTCGCGTAGCCAACCCGTCAGGACCGGGAGGATACTCAGGGCGATCTCCGGATAGGTCTTCAATTCCGCGATAAATTGGCTCTTGTCCAGCAGCACCGCGGTGGTCGACTCGACGGCGGTAACGGTGGCGGAGCGTGGCTTGTCGTCCAGCAGAGAGATCTCGCCAAACGACTCTCCGGCGCCCATGGTTCGAATCTCTCTCTCCTCGTTGGCTGAACGCTTGGTGATCTTCACCGAGCCCGATTGGATGCAGTACAATCCCATCCCAATTTGACCCTCATTGACCACCACCTGCCCGGGCTGGTATGTTCGGGTCGTCGTCCAGCGCGCCAGGGACTTGAGTTGCTTTGGCTGCAACCTCTCAAATAGGGGAACTCGTCGCAAGGTCTCTTCCACGTCCACGGACCATGCCTCCACTCTCTGCTTGAGACGGCCAGATGCCGACTCCTGACGCGCGCATCATAGGTCTTGATGGTCTATCGCGTCAAGCAGGGGACTGCTATGGTGAGGGCAGACCTACCTATATATGGAGTTTACCGTGCTCGATACGACCAATGTGCGCCGGCACTTCCCCTCGCTGCGGCGCACCCAGGGCGGCCGTCCTGTCGTTTATTTCGACAACCCGGCCGCCACCCAGGTGCCTCAGGAAGTGATCGACGGCTTCCGAAACTACTTCGAGCAGCACAACGCCAATACGGGCGGCTTCTTCGACACCAGCCGCGAAACTGACCAACTGATTGAGCAGGCCCGCGCCGCCATGGCCGACCTGCTGGGCGCCGCGTCGCCCGGCGAGATCTCCTTTGGCCAGAACATGACGTCGCTGACCTTTCAGGTCAGCCGGGCACTGGGCCGCGTACTCCAGCCCGGCGATGAAATTGTGCTCTCGCGACTGGACCACGACTCCAACGTGGCGCCCTGGCTCGCGCTGGAGGAGCAAGGCGCGGTGATCCGCTGGATCGACATCGATCCGCTCACCGCGACGCTCGACCTGGAGAGCGCGGCGGCGGCGCTCTCCGAGCGTACGCGCCTGCTGGCGTTTGGGTATGCATCAAACGCCTTCGGCACCATCAACCCGGTGCGCCGTTTGACCGAGATGGCACACGCGTATGGCGCCTGGGTTTTCGTTGACGCCGTCCACTACGCGCCCCACGGCCCCATCGATGTGCAGGAGCTGGGCTGCGATCTGTTGGTCTGCTCCGCCTATAAGTTCTTTGGTCCCCACCTGGGCATGCTGTATGCCTGTCGCGAGGTTTCCGAGGCGTTGCCGGCGTACAAAGTGCACTCGGCGTCCGAAACAGCGCCGCACAAGTGGGAGACCGGCACGCAGAGCTTTGAGTCGTTGTCCGGCCTGTTGGGCGCCATCGCCTACCTGCGCTCGCTCAGTGCTCAGACGGAGGGTTCCGGCCGCGCCGAACTGCAGAGCGCGATGACCGCCATTCAGCAGTACGAGCGGACACTTTCCGATCGATTGCTGGCCGGCCTGACCTCTCTACCCGGCGTGCAGGTCTACGGCATCACCGATCCGGCCCATTTCGACCGGCGGGTGCCTACGGTCTCCTTTGTCATCCGTGGCAAGGACCCCGCCCTCGCGGCGAGCGAACTGGCGGAGGAGGGAATATTCACCTGGTCCGGGAATCACTATGCCATCGAGCCGATGCGCCGCCTGGGACTGACGTCCACTCAGCGCATTGGGTTGGTGCACTACAATGAGCCGCACGAGATCGATCGATTCATGGAAGCGCTAGCGCGGGTGGCTTCTTCAGCCATCAGCCGTTGTCCATTAACGATCGGCTGATGTGGCGCGTTTGGTTATACGTCTCCTGCTAGAGCGTCCCGTTGTATCGCGACCATCCTTCTCGCCTCACCCCAGATCGTGTCGGCAAGGGCAGGGCGGCATTCCCATGAATCTCGCTGTCCGATGGATAGGATCGCGAAATCAGGGCGTTGACGAGGGAGGAGGCTCAGGGGGCGATTCTCCCTACCCCGTCATCGTGCAGGCGAAAGCAGGGCGTTGACGAAGGCAGAGGGCTAGAGGGCGGATACTCCCTATCCCGTCATCGTCCATGCGAGGCCAACAGCCCACCTGTTCAAGATGGTATCTTGCCATACAGAGCGCGAATGGAGCCGGCATTGATGGTGCCCTGTGAGATATACAGTGCCTTCGCTACACGATCGACATGGACACGTTTCTCATGAATCGTGATGTATTGATGAAGCAGATACTCCTCCTGGTGGTACTGTTGGGAGGTCTCTGGGTTCTGCTGCCTCTCGCGGACGCGGCGAGCAACGACCACGTCGCGTCCGTCCCAGCGAGATTGTCCTGGATACCCTCCGGGGCCCCTGCCGGGAACCTGCGGCCCCAACAAGCCGTGCTATCCACCATCACTGCGACGCCGTCAACCATTACGCCGCCCTCGACCGTGACCGCGACGCCATCAATCATGACTTCGACGCCGTCGACCGTCACGCCGACACCGTCAACCATCACTCCGACACCGTCAACCATCACTCCGACACCGTCAAACGCGACGCCTGGTCCATCCATTACCATTGCTGCACCGACGGCGGTGGCGGTCGATTTCAGCGTGGACAGGGTGGCGATTCAGAGCACAAGGAAAAAGCGAGGGAAGGTACTGAAGAAGGCCAGGGCGGGCGCCAACGCGTATGTGGCGATTTACTGGACCCTGCGCCGCGCCCCCGTCGGTTCGAAGCCCACTACCCTCTTCTTCGGTACACTGTGCAAAAAGAAGTGGAAGACCGGCAGGCTGACTGGAAGCAGGTCATCCTATCCGCCGAGGCAGTACTACGCTACTCTGCCAATTACCCTCAAAAAGGCCGGCACCTATCGTATCGGCGGCGGCGTGAACGTCGACGGTACGATGCGCGCCGCCGGAGTCGCGGTGATAGTGGGTAGCAGGCGTTGCTAAGGGGCCACGCCCATAAACTGCTCGACGGTCGATATCAGTTCGTCGTTTTCAAACGGCTTGCTGACAAACGCGTCAAAGTCTCCAACTCGGTCGGCCAGTTCCAATGCGCTGTCCGACGCCGACATGGCAATCAGGGGAACCGTGCGGACGTGGGGATCGTGGCGCAGGGCAAGTGCCAAGCTAAGGCCGTCGACCGATGGCATCATCAGATCGACCAGGATAACCTCGGGACGCTGAAGTGCGATAACGTCCAGCGCCGCGCGAGCGTCGTTGGCAACCATGACTGGATGACCCTGGAACTCCAGAATATCGGTCAGCAACTCAGTTATCCCGGGTTCGTCGTCTATCACAAGTATCACGGCCGTTTCCTTTCAAGAGCGGATGCCGATCCCGAGTGAGTGAGCGGTACCCCGTCGTGCGCAGACCGCTCCTGAACTACGTTTCAGATTACGCAGAGATAACGGCAATATTGACATTTCGTCAAGCATTGTAACGCAGTACGACAGCCCCTTCCCGGCTATCAGAGGACTATCATCACCGTCGGCACCCTCCGGTCGGCTCCATGCAACCCTCGGTGACCGGGGACTTGTTGGTAGACGCTGGCAAGTTACATGCCACCCCGCACCTGGCAGGGAGAGGAAGTGTGGATCGTCGGCCCGACGATACCATATCTATGGCGCTGGTGAGGAAGAATCTTCTACGGGGCAGCGGTTGCCGTCGACTGTGGATTGAGTGGAGCGTAGATCGTGATGGACGGCGTTTGGTCGCGAGTCACGTCCAGCACGTCCCACATGAAAGCGTCCGCGTGGTGGCCCACCTCACAGATAATTGAGTACGTGCCGAGGCGCGAGGCCGTGAAAGAGAACTGGTCGGTCGCTCCTGGCGCCGTTCCCGCCGCGGGATTCAACGAGCTGGCGGCGCGGAAGGCGAGCGGATGCGCTCCCTCACTGCTCCTGACCGTGTAGTCGGTGACGACGGCGCTATGTGGAAAGCTGCTCTTGTTCGAGAAGTTGACGGTCACCTTGTAGCTTTTGGGGACGCTCACTACCATCCCGCCGGCGATGGCGCCGTTGAAGTTCAAGGTGTGATTCGCGCTGGTGTAGCCCTCTATAAGGGCAAGCGTGGCGGTATGCTTCTTTGTGTTCCAGGTCAGGAACGGCGACTTCGACGCGGAGGATACGGTCCCGATTCGGGTAGCAAGGGTGGTTGTCAGCACGCCGGCGATGGCACTTGCAGCGAGGAGGAGGGAGCGGATCATGAAAAACCTCCAGGAGCGACGTGTCCGGTATACGATCGACAATCATCGACCGTGCGCCGGATACCCTCGACCCTGAGAGCGTGCTCACAGTGAAGACTCCCTTGAATCTATCTCACTGTGTGCCGAGCAGGTCCAGTCTCTGTCAGCACCCGCACCCTACTCAACCAAGAGCCGGGTACCAAGATTACGCACAGGGCTGGGCGACGGGCTGCGTTCCGACGGCTGACACGAAATTCCGTATTATCTGCTGGCCGATGCGACCGCTGCGCTCTGGGTGGAATTGAGTTCCCCAGACCGTCCCTGCCGCGACCACGCTACAGAACGGCTCGCCGTAGTCGGTCATGCCGGCAATCATGGCCGGATCGCGCGGCCGGCAGATGTAGGAATGAACGAAGTAAAAGTACGGATCCTGGGGGAGATCGTGCCACAGTGCGCTGTGGCCCTGAGGCGCGACCTGGTTCCAGCCGATGTGCGGAACTTTCATGGCGCCGTGGAGTAGCTGGACTGTTCCGGGCAGCAACCCCAGGCAGGTGGTATCCCCCTCCTCGCTGCCTTCGAAGAGGAGCTGCATACCCAGGCACAGGCCCAGTACCGGCCGGCCGCGCCGAGCCGCGGCCAGCACTGGCTGGTCCAGGTTGCGCGCTCGCAACTGTCGCATGCCGGCGGAGGCAGCGCCGACGCCGGGGAGCACCAGACCGTCGGCTTGTTCCACCATAGCTGGATCTGCCGTGATCGCCGTCTCGACGCCGGCCGCCCGAAAAGCGTTGCGCACGCTGGCCAGGTTGCCGAGCCCGTAATCGACAATCGCTATCATAGCGCCCCTTTGGTGGAGGGCAGATCGTCGCGTACCACGCGACTGGCCGCGTGCAGGGCCACTGCCAGGCTCTTGAATACTGCCTCCAGTAGGTGGTGGGTGTTTTCGCCGCGAATGCGGTCTACGTGCAGCGTGAGCAGGGCATGGAAGGCCAGGGATTGGCAGAAGTGCTCGACCAACTCGGTGTCAAACGTCCCGACCCTGTTCGTCCGCACCGGCACCTGGTACACGCAGAAGGGCCGGCCGGAGAGGTCGAGGCTGGTGCGCACCAACGCTTCATCCATTGGGACATAGGCCCACCCATAGCGGGCCACGCCTCGCTTGTCGCCCAGGGCGGAGCGAACCGCCTGGCCCAGGACGATGCCGACATCCTCCGTGGTATGGTGATCGTCCACCTCGGTATCACCGCGGGCCTCGACCGTCAGGTCAAAGCGGCCGTGGCGAGCAAAGAGGGTGAGCATGTGATCGAGAAAGCCCACTCCGGTAGAAATCTCGCCGGTGCCGGCGCCGTCCAGATTGAGATGCACACGCACGTCGGTCTCGGCGGTCTGGCGGTGGATGTCGGAGGAACGGGGAGGAGTCGTCATCAGCCGGCAAGCCCCGCGTACGTTTCCTGGAGCGCCGCGAGGACTATCTGGGACTCCCCTGGAGTGCCGACCGAGATGCGCAGGGCATCCACCGGGTCGTGCAAGGCGCGGAGCAGGACACCTTGCTCGGCCAGCGCCGCCTTAAGCGCGACAGCGGAGACGTCGCCGGTCTGCCAGTACAGGTAGTTGGTCTCAGAGGGGAAGACCGTACCGAAGGGTAGGGCTGCCAGCCGCCGGTAGAGCTGCTCACGCTCTTCCACGATACGAGTCACGTTGGCCATCAGGTAGCCGCGGTCCCGCAGCGAGGCCACCCCCGCCGCCTGGGCCGCCGCACTGACGTTGTACGGCGACTTGATCTTCTTCATCTCGCGGACCAAGACCGGGTCAACCACCGCGTAGCCGAGCCGGAGCCCGGCCAAAGCGGCCCACTTGCTCATGGTCCGCAGCACAATGAGATTGGGGTAGGTGTCCGTGAGGTCGATATGCGTTCTCCCCGCGAACTCGGCGTAGGCTTCGTCCAGCACGACCATGCAGCCGAGTTCCAGCAGGCGCACGATGTCCTCACGGGGCGTGGCGTTGCCGGTCGGGTTGTTCGGACTACACAGGAAGATAACCTTGGTTCGGGTGGTGAGGGCACGCCGCACCGCGTCCACGTCGACCGTCCAGTGCTCGCCGCGCGGCACGCGCACCACTGTCCCACGGTTGTACACGGCCGATAGCTCGTACATCACGAAGGAGGGTGTGAGGTCGATGACCTCGTCGCCGGGCTCCAGAAAGAGACGCAGCAGGAGATCGAGCATCTCATCCCCGCCCGCACTGCAAACAATGCGCGCCGGATCGATTCCCACGTGCCGGCCCAGTTCCACGCGCAGCTCCGTACTGTCGGGGTCGGGATAGCGTTCCGCGCAGCAGCGGCTGAGGGCGTCGGCCACCCGAGGCGACGGACCGTACGAGTTTTCGTTGGCGTCCAGCTTGACCACCGGCCGGCCGATTCGCTGCTCGAGTGCGCCCAGTTGTGGGGGCGGCGGATAGGGCGCCAACGCCATCAGATCTCGCCGCATCAGGTCGCTGGGATTCACGCCGGGTCTCGCCTTAGGCGAATCTCGACCGCTCGCGCGTGGCCTTCCAGGCTTTCCGCCCGCGCCAACTGCTGAACGGTGGGAGCAATGGCCGCCAGCCCCTGGGCGCTTACCTCCTGGCACTGCAGCATGCGGCCGAAGCTGTTCACTGATACCGGGCTGAAGGTGCGCGCATACCGCGCCGTGGGCAAGACGTGATTGGTACCGGTTGCGTAGTCGCCGGCTGCGTTGGGCGCATATGGCCCCAGAAAGATCGAACCGGCGTGCTGGATGCGACGCAGTACTTCCCGCGGCGCCTCCGTCATGATCTCCAGGTGCTCGGGAGCATACTCGTTGGCGAGGTCAATGGCCTGGTCCAGGGAGTCGGTCAGCACGATCAAGCCCCATTGATCGAGTGCCATCCGAGCCACGTGTTCGCGCGGCAGGGAGAGAAGCTGCTGCTCGACCTGCCTGGCAATTTCCTCCGCCAGCTCGGGAGAGGTGGTCACCACCACGGCAGGAGAATCTGGCCCGTGCTCGACATCGGAGAGAATATCCGCCGCGATCCACGCCGGTTCCGCGCCGGCATCGGCCAGAATTAACAGTTCCGAGGGACCGGCCGGAGCATCCAGGTCGCGATCGGGGAAAGCCAGTAGCTTGGCGGCGGTCACGTAGGCATTGCCGGCGCCAAACAGTTTGTCGACCCATGGCACGGATTCGGTCCCGTAGGCCATGGCGGCGATCGCCTGCGCACCACCTAGCTTGAAGACATGCTGAATACCGACCAGTTGGGCCGCCACCAGGGTAGCGGCCGGAATCGTGCCCGTCGCATCCGGCGGAGTACACATCACGACCTGAGGACAGCCCGCAATGGCGGCCGGCACGCCCAGCATTACCACGGAGGAGGGATAAGCGCCGCGCCCGCCTGGGACATACAGCCCGACCCGTTCGATAGACCGCCACTCGCGCCACACGCACACTCCGGGGGCGGTCTCGACCGCTTCCTCGTGCGGTAGCTGTACCTGGTGGAAGCTCTGCACAGCGCGAACCTGCGAAGCAAGCGCCTGGTGCATCGCCGGGCTAATCAACCGCTGCGCCTCCATAAACTCCTCGCGCGACACCTGCAGGCTGTCGAGCCGGGCACCGTCGAAGCGTTCAGTCAAGCGTCGCAACGCTGCGTCACCCTCGGTGCGCACCGCCTGCATCATGGAGCGCACATCCACCATCAGATGATCGAGCGCGAGGCCACGCTCGAAGAGGGCGGTGCGGTCGCGGCTGGAGAGATCGCTCTGGCGAACGATGCGCAGACCTGGCATAAGAGAAACAGAATTCCAATACAGTGTCCGGAGACAGCACAGGGGAGGCCGTCCCTTTTTGATCAGCGGACGCCGAAAAACGCCACTATCTCATTACACTATCGTAATACGAATGAGGTGCAAATCATGGCGAAGGTGATCCACGGCGATCGAATTGGTGCCACGGCCCGGCTGGTAGTCGGTTGCACGGCAGTGATCTTCGATGCCGATCGTGCGAGGGTTCTGCTTACTCGCCGCGCTGATAACGGCCAGTGGTGTCTTCCTGGGGGCCGGATGGAGGTGGGCGAAAGCGTGACGGAAGCCTGCGCCCGCGAAGTGCGGGAAGAGATCGGGCTTGAGGTGACGGTGGGCAAGCTGATCAGTGTGTATTCTAGCCCGCACCGCCTCATAGCCTATCCAGATGGGAACCGTTACCAGGTCGTTTCCCTCTGCTTCGAGGCTGCTTCACGCGGCGGCGTGCCGGGCCTGAGTGACGAAGTCACAGAGGTCGGTTACTTTTCTCCGGCTGAGATGGAGGGGATGGACCTGCTGGAGCCGAGTCGCGAAAAGGTAACGGATGCACTCGCAGGCGGCGAAGCATCGCTCGTGAGATAAACAGATTACTCGAACGGTTGCGAGGTGTTCAGCCAGGAGTGGCCGGCTTTGTCGTCCACCAGCACCAGCCAGACAGCCTCAAGCGGAGCGATGCCGCCCGCTGCGGGTACAGGGCGGCGCAGGCTGGAGGTGTCCACCACGATCTTCCAGACATCGATCATCTGGATGCATCCCGGAATCAAGCGCTGCCAGGAGCCATACTCGGTGCGCAACGGCAACTCTCGTAGGTCTTCGTTTCCTTCCGCCTCCAGAACCTCGGCCACCGCCTCGCGCTCAGTCAACTCCGGCATCTCCAGCGGCTGCTGGAGGTTCCAGGTTTCCAGCGAGCCGGGCAATGGCATGGCCACAAAGGCAGTGAGGCATTTCCCGGAGAAAGCATCGACCACTATATGCCGGCCGCACTCGGCGGAATCAAGAACGGCCTCTGGTGCGGCATCAACCTTACCCTGGATGGTTACCACCCAGACGGGATGGTCGAGATAGAGCGTGGTTCGGATGCCGGAGGACGCCACCCGAAAGCGACCCTTTTCGGTGTACCAGCCCGTGGTAGGGTGTATATCGACCGCGCGCGCCGTACCCCAAGCCGACGATTGGACTCGCTCGACTGCCTCGCCTGCGGTAAGCGCACCAGCGGCCAGTGGTGTTGGGGTAAAGACCCAACCGAAGCTCTCAAGTTGTTCCAGGTCGGGTAGCACCACCCACCATACCCTGAGTGCCGGCGCGGAACGCTAATGATGTAACGCCAGAGCGCCATCGAAAGATGTCCTCCTCTCCTGCTTTGCGCTATCCAGCCCCCACAAGTCGGTCAAGGCGACAGGAAGGGCTCAGGCGAGTGTGAGCGGGTTGGGGGGGAGGGTGCTACGCCGGCGGGACTAACTCCCGATACCGCTCCAAAAGCGAGGCGTCGCCCACCACATCCAGTTGTTCCGCTGGGATCCTTCCCCAGAGATACAGGAAGAGATCCGCCGCCGAGCCGCGGATTGCGACGTCTGCCTTGCGGTGCTCCCGACGTATCTCCACATCGTCCGGGGCGAAGCGCACGAACCATTCACCTTCGCCGTCGGTGCGATGAACGTGGTACGTTTCGCCGCTGCCCACCCTGGGCTCGCCCCATTTACGGCGCGCTGGCAGCATCACCTCAAAGTGTTGGTCGATGCCGTCGCGTGCCAGCTCAGGATCAATTGGCGAGGTGCGACCATGGGCCGATTCGACATCCCAGCGATGGACCAGCGTTTCGATGGCCTGCATCCTCAGATGGTGGGAAACATGATGATTATCCGACCAGTGCCACACCGGTTCGTCCGGCTCAGCCCCGCGCAACGCGTCTTCCAACTCCACGGCCCCCTGGGCGCTCCAGGCAATGACCCCTTCGGGTAGCCTCGTAAGGCTATGGCGAACCTCCGTGGGCCTTTCCAGCCAGGCATCGAGTCCCGGGAGCGCACCCAACTCCTTGTGGGGTACGTCTGCCGGCTCGTGGAGGCGGTTCCTGACGTAATACGCCCAGGTGCGATGCACAAACCCGATGTGACCCACGACATCGGCCACCAACCACCCGGGACAGCCAGCCACCGGCGCGTCCAGGCCCAGCCGTGCCCCCTCGGCCAGAAGCGCCGCATTGCTATGGATTGCCGTGAGATACGGTTCTTTGTCCATCTGATACCTCATGCGCTCGACTATCGCAGTCATAGAACATATGTTCAACACGAAGCGAAGGAGTACTTCTTCCTGGTGTTAATGTGACCTTTGGGGGAATATACGCGCGCGTGCGAAGTATAGGGTGGAACTACCTCGCACAGTTCATCGTAAACCGGATGGGCGTGGACTGGCGCAACAAGAATAACGTGGATTTAGGGATAGGTCCGCCGGCGTTGCACTTGCCGTTGTGCATAACGGTGAAGGAAAAGGATGACATGCGCACCGTGTGGGGATCGAACAGCAAGTGGCTTCTGGTGGTTATCTCGTTGCTTGCGGCGGTGTTGGCGCTTGGCCCAAATAGCACGTACGCCAAGATTGGGCTGTGCCGGGGCGACGCGATGATTGGCCTCAACACCGGTGGTAAGATTCAGATCCTGATTCGTTTTGATGACGTCCCGGCCGACGTTCATCACGTGTTGTACGTGGCGCACGGTCCGGAGGGAATTTCGACGTCTCGTCCGCAAGTTGTCTATAGTGGCGCGGATCTTGCCGAGTGCATTTACTATACGGACGATCAAGCTCCTGGCCATTACAGCGTCGATACGGTGGTAAAGACCGGTCAGCTAAACGTTCCGGTGTTGGTATCGGTTCGAGTACGGGGAATTGGAACGGCAAAGAGTTTCGGTGTGTCGCACCAGCATGTGCTGGTGACTCTTGCCTCCTGACCGCGCAGTGTTGAAGGAAACCATGAACGCCGTACGGGAACACTTCCTGCCCCAGTCCTTGATCGGCATCGCCACGGCTTCGGCTGGTGTAGCCGCGGTCACAGTTTGCTGGCTTACTACTCCATCGTTGGCCCTCGCTATGGACCCATGGACGGCATTGATGGCCCTGAGCCTGGTGGTAGCTGTCGTGGTGGCGAATCGCTTTCCGGTTCACATTCGGCACAACACCACGTCGAATGTTTCCAGCGTACCGCTCTATCTCATGGCGGTTTTCCTGCCTCCGGCTCTGGCGGCATTGCTGGTGGGTATGGCGGTGCTTCTGAGCGAACTCTCGGTTCGCCGCATGCGCCGCACCTATCTCTGCGACCTGGCTACCGACTCCGGTCGCTGGATGATCGTGGGTCTGGGCGGATCGCTGCTGGCCCATATCCCGGTGGGCCATGAACTCCAGGCCCTGCCGCTGGCGGCTGCCGCGGCCATACTGTGGGCCGGGGATATCGTGACCAGTCCGCTGTTGCTCGGTCCGGTCTGTCAGGAATCTCCCAGCCGTATCATTCGCCAGATCGTGCGCGACGCCGGCCTATCCGAAGGATCGCAATATTTCGTCGGGTTCGTGGGCGCCATCGCCGCGCTTCACCAACTCTGGGTCATCGCCCTGCTGACCTTGCCAACGGCCCTGGTATATCTAGCCACCAAGCGGGTCAAGGAGGTGCGTCGGGGCACGCTCGAGGTCCTCGAAAGCATGGCCGACGCGGTGGATTTGCGCGACGCCTATACCGGCGGCCACTCTGCCCGGGTGGCCTCTCTGGTGCGAAACATTCTCGAGGCCATGCAGATCAAGGGTATCGAGGCCGAGTTGACGATCATGGCGGCTCGCGTACACGATATCGGCAAGATCGGCATACCGGATTCAATTCTGAACAAAGCCGGGAGACTCACGCCACAGGAAGAGGCCGAGATGCGCCTTCATCCTGAGCAGGGCGCCACGCTGCTGGCCCGTTACGCGGACTTCCGGCGAGGTGTGGAGATGGTTCAGCATCATCATGAGGCTTGGGATGGCACTGGCTACCCCCACCGCTTGAGCAAGACCGATATCCCGCTGGGCGCCCGCATGATCGCTGTCGCCGACAGCTTCGACGCCATGACCTCTGATCGGCCGTACCGCCGGGCGCTCTCCATCGATCAGGCGACCAGTATCTTGCGTGCCGGTCGCGGCAGCCAGTGGGATGCGGCGATTGTCGATGCCTTCCTGGCCAGTATCGCGGAGGAGCAGGATGCCTACGCGCCTACGCTGCTGGCGCCGCTGGGGTCTCTGGCCAGGGCGTAAGACAGTCTCGCTCAGTGGAAGCTATTTGCCCCTGGAGAGGTTCCGGTCCTGCTACACGCCCTGACTCACTCAGGTCGTGTCTCGGCCGGGTACGCGCTCGATACATCCAAATGGTAAAATCATGCGTACCCCTTTATGATGCAAACAGTCCGGCGGATTCTCTGCCTTCTGGTCGTCGTCGGGCTCTTCCCCGTGCCCGCTGCCTTCTCGGCCCCATACGGACACACCCGGTATCAGGGACTGTCCTCGGCGGAGCGAGAGCAAGGAACGGTTGCGGCTCGTCTGGCCGGTCGGCGTCCCAGCGCCGCAGCGCGTTGGCTGCGTCACCAAAATGACGTTTCCGCGGTTGCCGTGGGACTGGATCACGCGACGATTGCTATCTCGTTTCGAGATGGCGCGGAGTTGGCCATTCTGCCGCGCTCGCGTCCCACCTTCCTGCCGCTGGTGCGGCCCGCTTCCGGCGCAAGTTCAACCGTCCACGATCCGGGCGCCACAGGACGAGCGATCGTTCTGGAGCCATTTGCGACTGAGTTGGGCCTGGGACCAACGGCCGGGCAGGATGAGGCGAATGCGCTGACGCGCGCTGGGTTCACCGTCGATGTGCTGCGCGATGCTCAGGTGACGGTGGGGACGATGAGCACCCTCAGTTCGTATGGGGCGGTCTACTTTCAGACCCACTCCGCGGTGCTGCCGGACGGAGATGCGATCGTGGTTACGGGGCAGACTGATTCGGCCCCATACGTTGATCTCTATCGGGACCATAGCCTCATCCAGGCGTTTGTGGCCGGAGACCCGCAGAAAAAACTGTATAACGCGATTACGTCGCACTATGTCACGGGCCATATGGGCACGTTTCCCAGCGGCAGTATCATATTCCTCAATGGATGCGCCGTTCTCAGCGCACCCGTGTTCTGGAAAGCGCTCCAGCAGCAGAATGTGAGCGCACTCATCAGTTGGGACGCCGACGTGTATTCCTCCTCTAACGAAGTCGCTGGATCCTACGTGACCAGCACGCTGGCGAACGGGTCCAGTGTGTCGGCGGCGGTGAATGATGCCCGCCAGGCAGGCGTAGGGTTCAATGTCGTGGGCGACGCGGTTGTGCATCTGGGATTCTCGGGGGATGGCGCCGCCACGCTCTCGGCGGTATTGGGCCGAAAGGTCACCCCGACCCCCCCGCCGCCGACTGCCACCCCGACCCCCCTGCCGACCGCCACGCCCACCCCGGCGCCAACTGCTACCAGGACTGCGGTGCGGACATCTTCAACCGCGAAAAAGCACCGGCGGTGTAGGCGCAGCGACCGACACTTCGTTCACGGGAAGTGCCGCAAGAAGCATACACTGAGGTGAAGCCACCTCTTTACGAGACATGTCATGGCAAAGGAATGGTATACAGAGAGGCAGGAAGACCACGTACCGCCTCGCTATTACCGGGCAGCCGGTACCGCACCGCCGGACGGGCTAGACGCGACAGTCAAGAAAGGAGAAAGCCCCCGCACGTATGACGAACGTTGACCGATTATTTTGAAGCACACGCTGAACATGATAAAATACAATTTGTGCTCAGTGACCGACGGAGAAAGGAGCCATTGACGATGGCTGAAGCCCCTACGACTACCCCAGAGACCACGCTGCTCAATGCCTTTGAGCAGCGGATACCGCGCCGAACACTCCTGCAGGGAGCGGTGGCGGTGAGCGCCGCGGCCGCCAGCTTCGAGCTGCTGGACCATATGGTCCATGCGCAGACCCCGGAAAGCGCGACCACCATCTTTAGCATCGCGGCCACCGCGGAACAACTGGCGGTCACCTTTTACAGCAACGGCGTCAACAACGCTGCGGCGCTGGGACTGACCGGCAACTCCCTGGACGCCTTCAAAGCGTTCCTGATCGAGGAGCAGATCCACCTCAACTTCTTCGTGGCCAATGGCGGAAAGCCGTTGACCTCGACCTTTAGCTTCCCCAAGGGAGCGGCCACCTTCACCAGTCTGGCCAACTTCATTGCAACCCAACAGCAACTGGAAGGCGCGTTCGACTCAGCCTTTATCGCCGCCGCCTATGAGTTTGCCCAAATGGGTATGCCGGACCTGACGCGTATCGCCTGTCAGATCGCCATGATCGAAGAGGGGCATCGGACCGTGGGCCGCTATGTCGGTGGTCTTGACCCGGCCGAGGAACTCGCTTTCGCGCCACAGTTGGTGGCGACTGTGGGAGACGCGCCCAAGGTGCTGACCGATGCGGGATACCTGAGCCCGGTTGCTGGGAACACCTACACCTACACCGCCGCAGACTTCACCAGTACGGCGCTGGCCACGGTGTACGCCAACATCAACAACAAGATGCCGACTCACGTCTAAGGATGAGGCGATGAACCCATCCATCGTTTCCACGTCGTGCTCCGGCACAGAAAACGATGGCGCTAACGACTGTCAGGAGGAGCCCCGAATCATGACTGAAACTGAATCATTGGAAACTGTCGCAACCCGTGTGAGCGAGCAGTTCGCGTCACGACGGAACTTTCTCAAGGCCATGTTGGCCGCGAGTGTGGCCACGGGGGGAGCGGGTCTGCTCCGCTCCTCGGCTCACGCCCAAGCTACCACCACGACTACCACCACCACGACCACTGCGGCCACGGAAACACCGGCGACGATCTTCAGCATCGCTGCCACCGCCGAGCGGCTGGCCGTCACCTTTTACAGCAACGGCGTGGCCAACGCTGCGCTCCTGGGTCTGACCGGCGCCAGCCTGGATGCCGTCAAAGCCTTCCTGATCGAAGAGCAGATCCATGAGCTCTTCTTTGAGGCGAATGGCGGCGTCGCGCTGACCTCGACCTTCAGCTTCCCTCAGGGGCCGGCCACCTTCACCAGTCTGGCCAACTTCATCGCCACCCAGCAGCAGTTGGAGGGCGCGTTCGACTCGGCCTTTATCGCCGCTGCCTACGAGTTCGCAGCGATGGGTAACGCGGCCGTGGCACGGATTGCGGTGCAAATCGCCATGATCGAAGAGGGACATCGCACGGTGGGCCGCTTCATCGGCGGCCTCGACCCAGCGGAGGACAACGCCTTTGCCCCGCAGCTCGTTCCCAACGTGGGTGCAGCAGCCGGTGTACTCAAGGCTGCCGGGTATCTGAGCCCGGTTGCCGGCAATACCTACACCTACACGCCGCAGGACTTCGCCAGCGCCTCGCTGTCTCCGGTCTTTGCTAACATCATGCAGCAGAAGCCGTTTGCCGCCACGGCTACCACGCCGCCGACCTCGGCGACGCCGTACTACGGCAAGAGCCATCACAAGCGCAAACCGCGCCACCACAAGCACCACTAAGCACTTGGGGTAACCCAGCAAGCAGCAAGAAGGCCCCGGCATCGCCGGGGCCTCTTTGCTGCTTCATCTATGCCTCGGCCGGCTCCGAAGCCAGGGCGTAGGCAATAGCTACTTTGAGGGCCATGGCTCGCCCCTCAGTCATCAGGACATCCCACCGGCACTGTCCCAGCCCAACTCGCACGGTTGCCATAGCCGCCTCAAGCTGTGCATCCTCCAGCCACAGAGGGGCGGCCATATCCTGTCGGAGACCGGCTGCGGCTCCGAACAGCCGAGCCGGACGCTCCAGCCGTCCAGTCCCAGCGTCGACGACGGCCAGTCCCTCCAGGGAGTGAGCTAGCCCCACGTGATAGTCAGTTTCCTCGGAGATCCGCAAACTCTCCCGAAATAGGTCTCGTGCCCGTCGCAAGCGTTTCCGATCGACCTCGAGGTGGCCCAGATAACAACGGGCGGTCACCGAGATGTACTTCTCTCCAGCGTCGCCGAAGAGCTCCAGGGCCTCTTCAATTTTGGAAGCGCCCTGGGCAACGTCGCCCTTCTCGGCCAGAGCCATGCCCAGGTTGAACACGGACGGGGGGAGGAATTGGCGGATATCGAGACGGCGACAAATGTCGACCGTCTCGCTAAAGAGGAGCGCCGCCTGGTCTGGATGTCCGAGCCTGAGGCTGGATAGTCCCAGAACGGACAGCGCGTGGCGCACTGCCAAAGGATCGCCGAGAGCCCGCGAGACTGCGAGGTTCTCCTCGCTCAAGGCCTGAGCTCGATGATAGTCTCCTTGATGTTGTGCCAGGAAGGCGGCCGCGAAGAGGGCCTTGGCCCGAACTGCCGGCGCCACGGTCTCTCCCCTGGCCAACCCTTCCTCCAGCCAGGCGCGCCATTGTGCATAGTTCCCTTGCCAGATCCAGAAGCGCCAGAGACGACCGAGGATATCGAGGCCCAGGCCAAAGTCCTCCGCGGAGAAGGCGTACTCCAGGGCACCGGAAAGGTTCGCCCCTTCCAGCGCGAGCCGGCCGAACCACTCTCCCTGCCGCTCACCCCACAGTTCGGTCTCGGCCTTCGCCGCAAGCTGACGATAGTACTGCGCGTGGCGTCGTTTGACCTCCGGCTCTACTCCCGCCGCCTGTACCTTTTCGAGAGCATGCTCGCGAATCGGCTCGAGAAGCGTGAAGCGAGCTTCGCTGCGGACGGAGAAATCTCGATTGACCAGGTTCTTCTCGGTTAAAGAAAGCAGATGGGCCGGTAGATCAAGCTTGCCTCCGGACTCCTCCACGCCCACTGCTTGAGCGGCGTCGAGGCTGAATCCGCCACGAAAGACGCCGAGAGAACTGAAGATCCTCCGCTCACGCTCTTCGAGCAAGCGATAGCTCCACTCAATGGTGGATCTGACGCTGGAATGTCTTAGCGAGACATCGCGAGGTCCACCCGTGAGGATATCGAGTTGATCTTCCAGGCGTGGAAGCAAGGCCCACGGTGTGAACTCTCCAATGCGAGCCGCCGCCAGTTCGATCGCCAGCGGAAGCCCTTCCAGCCCTCGACAAATGGAGGCGACGGCACGGGCGTTCTCGTCGGTGACGGAAAAGTCGGGCTGGATTGCCCTGGCTCTCTGCGTGAAGAGTTGAACGGCCTTAACCTGTAGGATAGATCTCGCTGCGACTTCGGATCGAAGGGGAACATCAAGAGCCGGAACAGGAAGCCGTTGCTCGCCGCGAATATGCAAGGGCTCCCGGCTGGTGGCAAGGATGTGAAGATCCGGGCATGCCTCGGCCAGGTGGGCGACCGCGGGCGCCGCTTCCAGGACGTGTTCGAAGTTGTCCAGGATTAAGAGCGTTCGCTTGGGTAGCAAGCGAGCAATCAGCACTTCCTCTAACGTGGCGCCTACGCTTGCCTTGAATCCCAAGGTGGTAGCAACCCAAGGCACGACGTCGTGCGGAGACTTCAGCTCGGCCAGAGAGATGAAAAACGTACCGTCGGGAAATGTGCTGGCTGTCGAGCGACCCACCTCGATTGCCATTCGGGTCTTGCCGATACCCCCTGGACCGATCAGCGTCACCAGTCTTAGCCCTGGACGGTGGAAAAGATCCCGGACATGGCTAGTCAAGTCCGTTCGGCCAACAAATGAGGAAAGTGGGGACGGGAGGTTGGACGGCACGTCTGCCTGGCGCTCGCCGTTCAGCAGCCGGTGGGCAGCTGGCGCTTCTTCCCCGGTCCCGTGCACAACTTCTGCAAAAATCTGGTGGGTGGCGGGTTCCGGCTCGACCCCTAGCTCCTCCCGCAAGCGGACCTGAAACCCCTGGTAGCGACGCAACGCTTCTACGCGCTTCCCGGTAACCAAGAGAGCCTTGAGGAGCTGGCGAAGCGCGGTCTCGTCCAGAGGGTCGTCCTGGAGCACCGCCTCCAGATAGGGAATGGCCGCCTGGGGCCGCTCCTCCTCCACGTGCCAGCAGGCCAGTTTCACCATCGTCTCTCGCCATTCGCGCTGAATCCGCGTACGGACGGGGAGGGCCCAATCGTCGTAGCGATGTTCAGGGAGGGGTTCGGAGCGATAGAGAGCGATGGCCTCTTCCATCCCCCGCAGATCGCCCCCTTTCCGAAGCCGTTGCTCGAACTCCTCGAGGTCTATCTCCCACTCGTGAACCGGATTGAGAGAAAGCCACCCCTTCTCGAAGAGCACGGGTGAGGGCTGCCCAGCACCGAGTCCCTGCCGCAGCAGATGCACTTTAGAGCGCAGGGTGCTGGTCGACGCCTCCACCGGAGCATCCGGCCACAGCGTGTCGAGGACCACCTCGCGCGACTGGCGATGCTGCGGGTGGATGACCAGGAGCTTGAGCAGAGTGGCGACGGGCCGCTGCCAATTGCCCACATTGAGCGGCCAGCCATTCTTGCTCAGTGCAAACGGACCGAGCACGAGTACGCGAAATGTGGACTTCCCTGCAGACGACACCCTGGGCCCCTTGCTGGCTTCAGACAGCGGCGATAGCCCCGCCTGGGGATGAAAAAGCTTCTGCACGAGTACAGGACTTCATTATTGCCAATTCTATTCGCCGGAAACCCCACACGCAACGCTGCTGGGACGTTTACGCAACGCTCCGGGAGTACCGTGATGGTTATGCACGAGGCAAGGACGCCATAGTGGCGCCGTCCTCGCCACTGACTAGTCCCAAGGAGATACCGATGCGCGAACGACAGGGAGACACGTCCGACAATCCACCTCGAACGGTCGATGACGCCCCGCGCCGAATAAACCGAGCGCAGTTGCTGGCCTGGGCCGGTGGCGGTATCACGCTGGCTGCATTTCCCCAGGTGGTCGGCGCTGCAGGTATTCCTGGACGGCTCGAGTTTCCGTTCTACCCCACAACGCAGGGCACCTACACCCCGGAGAATATTGGAGACATCCTCAACATCCTGGACACCCTGCAACACTTCGCCGTGGCCGTCAACTTCAGCAATCTCACCGGGGCCATCGATCCGAATATCAATCCCGTTCAGCTATCGAGCCAGAAGGGCGCGCTCATCAAAAACGTGGCGCGTGTCGACTTTCTCGAATCCCTGGGCGCTCACTCCCTCACCGATACCTTTACCGTGGGACCCCTCGCACCGTTCACTGCCACCAGCCTCAAGCGGGCGGAAGTGGTGATCACCATCTTTGTGGGCGCCTATCTGACGGCTGTCCGCGAGTTCGCTGAGCTGGGCCAGCCACTTCTAGTGAAGTGGGCCTTTCAGGCCGGCGCAACGGTCGCCGAAGAGCGCGCGATGGCTCGCGCTCTCATGGCCCTGCAAAACGTGCCGGACACCGATCCGCCCGACAATAAGGCCTTCGAGACCGATCTCTTCCTCTATGTGCGCGACGCCTACGCTCTCATGACGAAGCTCGGGTTGTTCGGCGGCCTGCCGGTACGGATAGCGTATCCGAGTCGCGACCAAGCGATGGCTGTTGCAGGAACAAGCGGCGCAAAAGTCATTCAACGCGTGCCCAATAACGCCACGGTGAGCGTTACCTCTCCCGCTGACGTGACGAAGGAGCGGCCATAGCAGTGACGCCCAAGACAAATTGTCGAGCTGCGCGTTCCCCGGGGCAGGCGAACGAGCGGACTTTCGTAGTACAGGAGGCATCCACCATCCAGAGGAAGGTACACGTGAGGCAATGGCCGCGTCCATCCAGAGAGACCAGCGATGACGACGCCCTTTGAGCGAGACGGCATAATCGACGACTGACAGTCGTGCCGGTGCAGGGGTGCTATCGCAGCATACGTGAATTGTGTGGGTGAATGTGTGGGCGATCGTGTGGTTTGTGTGTGTTCACTCTGCTCGCCAGGGCGCACGCTAGAGACACCAGGGAATCGTGTACCGGGCTGCGGCGTTGTCGCGGCCGCCCACCACATACCAAGGTGGAACCGATCCCCGATCCCCGGTCACCGGCGGGAATAGTGACATTTACCGACGGTTCGACTACAGCACACACCAGGTAGTGACCAGCACGCCAGAGGAGAAGGACGATGACGGCAGACCAGGAACGAGACCAGACCATCGAGGAACTGCGCGCGGCCCTGCATGAGCAAGGGGAGCGGCTCACGGTGCTAGCGGGGCAGCAATCCGTGTTAACGGCCCAGGCGGAGCGGATCACCGTGCTGGAGGGGGAGCGTCGCACCCCACGCACCGCACGCCCCAAGGTGGACGACGTACCGGAGCGGCGGCCACGCCGCCTGACGCGAGGCGGGATGCTCAAGGCAGCGGCCATGGGAGCCATCGGCCTGGCCGGGGCGGAGGCGGCGAGTTCTCTGGGTGCGGAGCGCGCCTTCGCAGCCGCCAGCACCGCGGTATCGCCCGAGTAATCACCAGTCTCTCTATTGTCACCACAACCGTTCGTCAACGTAAAACAAATGAAATACGCGATGCAAGCATGGCCCACCGGGCGAAATCGAATCTCATCCTCGAACAAAATACGGACCGCATCGACCTCGGGAGGCGAGCAGTCACCGTGCAGGCAGAGCACGGAAGCGCAAGCCAGGTCAAGGCTCTGGCAGGGAGTGGCCGGCGAGTGCAGTTCGGCTCGCTGGTCGCTAGTGCCGCCTCGTATGGCTGGACCCCGGTTCACGCGCTGAAAATAGGTCGGTTCGAGCTGGGGGCGACAAGTGGCCCCTGTGAGGGCAGCCCGAGCGTCACCTGCCTCTACGCCATTGCTGGGGAAGGCTATGCCAACAACAGCACCTACACACTCAACTCGGTGGAGATGTATACTCCGAGCACCAATACCTGGACCACGGCCGCCTCATTGCAGACGCGTCGCGCCGGATTAGGAGCGACCAGCGGGCCGTGCTCTGGCGCCAACGGTAACGATTGCCTCTACGCCATTGGCGGCGTGGACAGCAGCAACAACGTCCTTGCCTCAGTGGAGAGAGACCGCCCTGGCAGCCCTGCTGATGTCGCAAGCAATAGATGGGGCACCGTGGAACCGTTGCAGATCCCACGCCAAGGGCTCGCAGCGACGAGCAGTCTCTGCGCGAACAACTTCAGCGCAACCTGCGTGTACGCCATTGGTGGCATACAAAGCTTCAACGACAGCCCCCTGAGTTCGGTGGAGATGTACAATCCCGGCAACCATACCTGGACGCCCGCGGCCCCGCTGCAGATGGCTCGCTATGCGTTGGCAGCGACGAGCGGACCCTGCCAAAATGATCCCGGCACGACCTGTCTCTACGCCATCGGTGGGTATGGCAACACTGGCAGTAATGTATACGGCGACTTGGCCTCAGTAGAGATGTACAATCCCGGCAGCGATACCTGGACCACTGTGGCCCCGCTGAACACGGCTCGCGACTTGTTGGCAGCGGCGAGCGGCCCCTGTAGCGACAATCTCAACACCACCTGTCCCTACGCCATCGGTGGATATGACGCGAACAATAACCCTCTGACGTCGGTGGAGATGTACGGGTCACCCTCGTCGCCTACTGCGGCCTTGGTCTCCCGCTTCACGGCGCAGCGGCGGGGTGAGATCGTGAGCTTCCACTGGAAGCTGGCACACTCTGCCGGTGTCGCCGGCTTCACGCTGTATGCGGGCCAGACTCGCCTGAATGCACGCACCATCGCGGTGCACGCGGCAGCAGCCTACCACTCCACCGTCCACTGGAGCGGACCAGGACGGCTCACGCTGCGGGTCTTGCTGACCAATGGCCGGTTCGTCACTGTTCCAGCACGATAGCCTATGGGAACCCGATTGAGCATGTGGCGCGTGCCTACATGCCCATCTATAAGGGACATTCGTGGAATGACCGAAATGCACTGGCCGGGACGCCCTGCGGCGTCCCGGCCAGTGTGCGGTTGATCCTGCTTGGCGAGTTAGGTGCCGGTGAGCACGCAGCCGGAGGAGCGGTTGCTCCACTCTTGCTGCATCTCGTAGTGTCCGGTTCCGATGTTCTGGTTATACTGGCCGCCATTGATTGAACCAAGGGCGGTGCCATACTTGTAGGCGCACTTGTCGCCGTTCTCGTTGCCCGATGAGTCATACCACGCATTGCCCAGGCCATCGGTAATGGTCTCGTTGGCTTCGTGTGAAACGACGCTGATCGTGGCATCGGCCGCGGCATTATTGTTGGGTGAGCCCACGGCGCCGGAGCACGCACTCAGGTTGTGCCCCGTGAATGGTTGGTTCGCATACAGCACATCGTTGCCTGAAGCATCGAGATAGTGCGAGTGGTAGGCGCAGAACTGGCTGAAGGCACAACTGCTGCTGCTTATGCAGGTGCTCACGCCGTTCCCCAGAAACACGAAGTACTCCGCGTTCAGCCCATCTGGCCAGCCGTTCGCGGCCCGTGCCTTGGCGACTTCCGCCTGCAACTGAGCGTCGCTGACGCAGATTGAGCCGCCGGCCGTGGAATTGCAGCCGTTTGAGGCGGGTAGGGTTGAGTCACTATAGGTGCCGCCAAACGCTTCACTGTAGGTGATGTTTGTGGTTGTGCTGTTGAGGGTCTGGTAATACTGTGTGTCGCTGTAGTAGACGTTGGAGCTCTTGCCGCTGTCGACAGCTACATTCTGAAAGTAGCCGTCGATGAGTGGCTGATAGGTGGTGGCGCCGTTATACGAGAAGTCGGTGCCCCAGTAGATTGAATAGGTGCGATGCGTTCCGGTCTGCACCTGGCCGGCCGCGTGGTAGATCAGGTTGCCGGTGCCACCACCGCTGGGCTTGCTGTTATTGTGCACGGGCACGATGCCCAAAAACCTGCCATGCGGATTGCTGTCGGGGGCAGCCCCTGGAGCCGCCGCTTGCGTCGTGATCGCGCCAAACAACAGGAGGCCAATCACCGCAAAAACGCTGAAAATCCGATGCACTCAGTATCTCCTTGCCTCTACAGGCAGTACAAAACGCTCCCGAGACCTGAATCTTTCCTATGCTCGGCAGCAACTGAAAGAATGAATCGCCTCTGGCCAGAGCCAGCCCCAGTATTCCTCCTCAACGGATTGCTCATTGCTGGTCAATGAACCTATTTGTTCTTATAGCTGACTCGTGACGTTTTTGCAATGGCACAGGTGTTTGGAAGCCGGCCATGGCTCAAGGAGGAGTATAAAGTTGGGCTACGTGCGATGCCGTTTGTCCTTCGTGTGCCTGCTACTGATGCTGATACCGGTCGACTGCGGGTTGGGACCTGTCGCGCTGGCGTCGAGCCGCAGCCTCCACCCTCCTGCCGCGCCGATGTACCATCACCTAGCCCGCTGTCGTGGTAGCACGCGTGCCCATGTGCGCATCACCGCCCTCACCACTGCCGATCTGATGGTCGATCGTCGTGTGCATTGGGGCAGCCACGTACCAATCAGGATTCGGCGTTGGGCGTATCTGATCGTGCCGGACTCGACTGCCGCCGGGATCGACCCATATCTGGTGGCGGGGGTCATGCGGGTCGAGTCGAACGGAGATCCGCTGGCCTGGAATCTGGATAGCGACGCTCATGGTCTGATGCAGGTGCTGCACGCCTCCTGGGAGCCCGCTATCAACCTTCGGGTGGGAATCTCCCTGCTGGCTGCGCTGCAACGGCAGTTTAGCAATCGAGATCTGGTACTGGCCGGCTACAATGCCGGCCCCGGGGCGGTGCAGCAGTACGGCGGCGTGCCTCCCTTCCCCGAGACACGCAACTACGTCGTGCTGGTGGAGTACTGGCGTGATCGCTTCGCCGGGCTAAAGCTCCCCCCGGCTCGCATAATCCGCTACCACGCCGCGTTAGCCGCCCTGCGCGCCTTCCACCGTAGAGTGTGTGGAGGAGGCTGATGCCGGCCCTGGAATCTGCACAGTGATGAGTGCGCTCCAAAACCGGCAAGTATGGCCCCAGTTCGAGCGTGGTACCAGCGGTGCGGCTCTTCCAGACGATAGCGGAGTCTGCGTTGCATCAATCTCCGAATTCAGATAGTCTCTGGCGGCATGCTGGCTTTCTTACCCTGTGGGCGGGCCAGACAGTCTCACTCTTTGGCTCTCGTATCACCCTGCTGGCGCTTCCCTTGACCGCCGTGCTGGCATTACACGCCAGTGCAGCGCAGATGGGACTTCTGGCCGCCGCCGGTTCTGCCCCCTGGTTGATCGTCGGATTGCCGGCCGGCGTCTGGGTCGACCGGCTACGGCGTCGCCCTCTCATGGTGGCGGCCGATCTGGGCCGTGCGCTGCTGTTGTTCTCTGTGCCTCTGGCCGCCTGGCTGGGACGGTTGCATCTCGAGCAGCTCTATCTTGTGCAGTTTCTGGTCGGTGTACTGGCCGTGGTGTTTGATGTGGCCTACCAGTCCTGGTTGCCGTCGTTGGTGCCGTCCGAGCATCTGGTGGAGGGGAACAGCAAGCTGGAGATGAGCGACTCGGTGGCGCAGATTGCCGGGCCCGGAATGGGGGAGTGCTGATCCAGGTGCTTACTGCCCCGGTTGCCATCCTGGCGGATGCGCTCTCCTTTCTCGTGTCGGCAGTCTTGCTGAGCTCGGTTCGTACGCATGAAGCCGCGGCCCCCTCGTGCCGACCGGGGCAGCATGCGGCGAGAGGTCGCCGAGGGCGTGAGATTGGTGCTGGGGAATCCCCTGCTTCGTGCCCTGGCAGCCAGCTCGGCGACCTTCAATCTGTTCGATAGCGTGCTCTTCTCGGTGTACGTCCTCTATATGGTTCGGGCGCTGGGCCTCAGCGCCGGCGCCATTGGCCTGGTCTTTGGTCTCGGTGGAGTGGGCGGCTTGCTGGGCGCCCTGCTGGTTGGGCCGATTACCCGGCGAGTGGGGCTGGGCCGTACGCTGACAGCCGCGGTGATTCTCGCCGCACTGGCTGAGATCCTGATCGCTGCCGCCGGTGGACCGGCGCTGGTGGCAGCTTCGATCCTTACCGGCGCGGAGGCGATAGTGGAGTTTGGCGCAGTGATCTTTGCCATCAATGCCGTTACGCTCCGGCAGACGCGCACGTCGGAGCAGTTGCTTGGCCGCGTCAATGCCACGTCGCGCTTCGCGACCTGGGGCGTGGGACCGGTTGGGGCGCTGCTGGGCGGCGCGCTCGGGCAGGCGGTAGGGCTCCGGCAGACCGTGCTGCTGGCAGGATTGGGAACGCTGCTGGCATTTCCCTGGCTTACGCGACTCCCCGGGGAGAAAAGGGAGAATTGTAGAAGCGGTCACGAATACATCGCCGCTGGTGTGTCACATTCGGAGATACTTATGCAGCGTTCTAGGGCGTGAAACATAGCCGGAAGGGGGAAGGACAGGGATGACAGGGGTTGGTGGCGCAAACGTTGAGGCGTTCCTGGGGCTCGTAATCCTGGTTGCGGTGGTCGCCGCCGCAGTTCGTTTTGTGCGACTCCCCTATACGGTTGCGCTCGTGCTGACCGGACTCGCGCTGGCCTTCCTGCCCGATGCTCCTCGGTTCACGTTGACCCCGAGCATCATCCTCACGGTCTTCTTACCGATCCTCCTCTTCTATGGCGCCTACAACCTCAACTTCACCGAGCTACGGTCCGCCATCACGCCGGTCACGGTCCTAGCTGTGCCGGGAGTCCTGGCTACGGCCGGACTGGTAGGAGCCGCACTTCACTTCAGCACCGGCCTCCCATGGTCCTCGGCCTTCCTCTTTGGCGCCATCGTGGCGGCGACCGATCCGGTCGCGGTCCTTGCCATCTTCGGTGAACTCGGGGCGCCGCGTCGCCTCGCTGCCATCGTGACCGGTGAAAGCCTTTTTAACGACGGCACCGCGCTGGTCTTCTTCTCGACCATGCTGGGAGTCGCCACCGCCAACACCGTGAATGTGGGCTCTACCGTTGAACATTTCTTGGTCAGCCTGGCGGGCTCCCTGGCTCTGGGCGTGGCTATTGGACTGGTGGGCAGTATTGCCATCCAGCGGATCGACGATGCTCTGCTGGAAATGACGCTGACGTTAATCATTGCCTACGGCGGATACCTGGTTGCCAGCCATCTAGGACTATCCGGCCCGCTGGAGACAGTCGCAGCAGGCTTACTGTTCGGGGTGCGTGGCATGGATGTCATGTCTCCCACCACGCGCCTCCAGGCAGGCGCCACCTGGGAATTCTTGGACTTCCTGGCAAACTCCCTCCTCTTCTTGCTGATGGGACTTGCGCTTCGCCCCATCGGGGAAGCTACGTCGTCGCATCTTGGCGGTGGCGTGTGGTGGCCTCTGCTGGTCGCGATCGTCTCGGTCACGCTGGTCCGGGCAGTGGTGGTGTGGGCCGTGCACGTTCTCCTGGCACGCCTTGGCCAGCCGCTGCCTCGCGGTTGGCCGACCATCCTGACCTGGGCTGGTTTACGAGGCGCTGTGTCGTTCGCTGCCGCCCTCAGTCTTCCCGCCACGCTGCCGAATCGCGATCTATTGCTGACCCTCACCTTCGGGGTGGTACTCTTCACCCTGTTGACCCAGGGATTAACGCTGCGCGTGGTGCTCGAACGTCTCGGAATCGGCTCCGAGGAGGTATCGCGCCACGACCTCGAGCTTACTCTTGGCCGGCTTCGCACCATCGATGCAGCCAGCCGGGAAGTGGAGGCGCTGCGGCATTCTGATGGAATCGAGCCATCGCTCGCGGACCGCCTCATGGACGGGTACGCGCAACGGCGCCAGGACTTGCGGAGCGAACTCGGCGTCTTCTCCCGCCGTGGTGATGTGCTTGAACAGGAGCAAGAACACGAGTTACGCCGCCGTCTCCTGCGGATTCAGCAGGAAGCAGCGAGGGCCGCACTGGCGCGGGGACAGGTTTCTCTCAGCGTCTTTCGCGAGCTGTCCGCTGAGATCGACAGCGAACTCGGACAACTCGAGATTACCTCCAAGGACCCCCCGCCGATCTAACGCTTTTTAATACAGGAGGTCTCACGGTGGTTCTCATTTGCGCAGCACAAGCGTTACTAAGCACCACGCTTTACCTCGCGCTGGCAGCGACTTCGCTCGGTAATCGGTGCAGCATCCAGATATTCGGCTCTTCGTATACACCACGGTCAGCATCGGTATCAATCTGGACAGAGCGGAGTGCTCCCGGAACGATATAGGACCCGCTATCGGGGAAGCTCATCTCCGTCCATTCCTCCCATTGAGCGACAGTCCCTTCGATGACCGTTGAGCGAGGCGCTGTGCAGAGCATGATACCTCCCAGACGGAGATGGACGCGTAGCCAGGGATCAAAGGCAGTACCATCCGGTCTCTGCCAGGCCGCGTATCGGCCGATGGATGTCAGCGGGTACCGGGACTTCCAGGTAGGACGCACTGGTGCGATCAGGCGATGGAAGCCGTGGCGAGTCGCAACGTTCTTCATCTCCTCGATCACACGAGCACTCAGTCCAGCGCGCTGATGGTCTCGGCGAATCACGGCAGCGAGGGCGCAGAGCGTATCGGCTGCCCCGGCATGCGGTGCAAAGACGCGCTCCACGGCATCGTCCCACCCACTGGGTAGGGTGGCTACCTGCCCGTCCCACTGGAGGGGAACGGTGTTGCCGGCGGCAACTGGTTCAGCCTGATCGCTCAGGAGAGCGAATTGGAACGCCGGGTAGTCGATGAATAGGCGGTTCCAATAGCGTTGCACGGCGGCGCCCTTGCTCTGGAAGGGCGGCCACGCTTCGCCGTGGAGCCTGCTCACCGCGTCGCGCAGGTCTGGGCGTTCGGCAAAGGTGACGACCACCATCTGCTTCACGTTCGTGACTCCATGTCGCTATGAACCCACAGTACCAGCTACCTCAGCGAAGGAGCCAAGGAGCAGAAGTTGCCACAGAACTGCAACAACTAGCTGATGCAGTCATGACACTGTCGGCAGCCGATCTGCAGGAGATGCTAAAGGTCGTTCCTTGATGCGCGGGGTGCAATACGCTTCTTAACACGCTTCTTCGTGGCAGAATCGTTCGACACCAGCCGGCCATGTCGCTGATTCAATCCTGAACTTCGGACGTCTTGCCAACTACGTGCTCCAGAATATCGGCGGCGCGGCGCAGCGTGTCGAGATCCTGCGGCGGCAGGGACTGCAGTTGCTGGCCCAGGTCTCGAATCCTGCGCTCACGCGCCTCGGTCAAGACCTGTCGTCCCTCGCTGGTGGCCTGAACGCGGACCACCCGCCGATCGGACGAAGGAATTGCGCGGCAAACCAATCCCTCGTGCTCCAGTGAGGTCACCAACCGGCTGATGGTGGGAAGCTGCACCTGTTCGGCACGGGCCAACTCTCCCATGGTGATCGGTCCCCCGAACACAATGACCGAGAGCGCTGACAGCCGGGCCGGGCTCAGTCCGCTATCCGGATCGTGCCGGCGTACCCGTCGTAGCAGGTGGATTGCCGCCGAGTGCAGCTGATCGGCCACCGTCATGCCGTCGGGGCGATCGCTCGGCTCGCTTGCTTTTCCTTCCACGGTCCATTATAGTTTCCTTAGCAAAGCTAAGTAATATCGTTCGAAGAAAGGAAGAACCATGAGCCCCGCGGATGTCAGCAGCAGGAGTGAGTTTTTTGATGCGCTGAAGGCCGGCGACTACAGTACCGTGGAGGTCTTGCTGGCGCGCGATCCAGCACTCGTTCATGCTCAGTCGGAAGATGGCACGAAGCCGGCCATGATTGCCAGGTATTACGGAGAGGACCGCATCGCCGAGCTGCTGGTGGAGCGAGGCGCCGAGATCGATATCTTCGCGGCCACCGTTCTTGGCCGCATGCGGGACCTGCAATCGCTCCTGGATGCCACGCCCGACTTGATCCACGCCTATAGCCCGGATGGCTGGACCGCACTGCACCTGGCGGGCCACTTTGGCTGTGCGAAATCTGCCGAGACGCTGCTGGACCGCGGCGCTGATATCGGGGCCCTGTCGCACAATCGGAACGGCAATACGCCGCTGCACGCGGCACTGGCGGGGCGGCGGCGAGACGTGGCTCTCTTGCTGATCGAACGGGGAACGAAGGTGAGTGCGGTCGATGCTCAGGGCTGGACGCCGCTCCACCTGGCGGCGCACTGGGGCAATGCCGATCTGGTGCGTATTCTGCTGGACCGCGGCGCGAGTCCAAATGCCGCGACGAACCAGGGGATTACGCCGCTGGTCCTGGCGTCACAGCAAGGGCATAGCGAGGTGGTGGAGTTGCTGCGCGAGCGCGGCGCCGATTCCCAGGCAAACGCCTTCTTAAAGTGCGTGCAGGAGCAGGCCCACGGCGACGCCGGCCAGGGTGCCGCCGGTGACGATGGCCAGGAACTCTAGCCCCGCGCGAACCGGGCCGGTCTGGGTGTAGCGCGACTTGACCGCTCCCAGTAGCAGAGCCGTGGTCGCAGTCAGGCCGTATGCCCAAAATTGCGGGAATGGGAGGGAGAGCAGCAGCGGGATGGTGGGAATGAGGCCGCCTAGCACAAAAGCGCTGCCCACCTGGAAGCCTTGCAGCCAGGGGCGCTCTTGCTCTCCCTCCATCACGCCCAGCTCATCGCTGACCAGTACCTGTAGCCACAGTTCGTCGTCTGCGGTAAGATCGTCCACCACCCGATCGAGAATCACGCCGCGTAATCCTTTGCGTTCATAGATGGTGCGCAGCTCGGCGCGCTCCTCTTCCGGCTCGTGGGCGATCTCATGTCGCTCGGTGGCAATACGCTGCTCAAGCAGCTCACGCGAGGTGCGAGAGGAGAGGTAGCCGCCCAGAGCCATGGAGATGCCGCCCGCCACAACCTCGCCCAGAGCGATCAAAACCAGGTGGTTCGAGGCCACGGCGCTGACCGCCATGATAAATACCAGGGTGGTTACCAGCCCATCGTTCAATCCGAAAACGATGCCGCGCAGCCAGTCGCCACCGTGTGGGTGTTGCTCGTCGATCTCTTTCATGCTTCCAGTGTCACTGTCTTCACTACGGCCGCGTGCCGCCACATTCGCCAGGAGTGTGGTCCATGATCTACAAGCTCATCAAGTTCCGCGCCACGTGCAGAGACCCACCACAGTGGCATGAAGGCTGCCCATCATACTCGGCGTGAGAGGTCGTCTCGCGACCGCGCTGATTCCAACCATTTGCCTGACTCGGTAGAATACAGTAATCAAGAGTGTAAGTGCACCCATAGTGGGGTGGAATACCATGGTCTACAATCCTACTGCTCCCCTGATCGTGCAGAGCGACAAGAGCGTGCTGGTCGAGGTCGACAACCCGTTCTATAACGAGGCCCGAGATACCCTGGCGGTCTTTACCGAGCTGGAGAAGAGCCCCGAGCATATCCACACCTATCGGATCACGCCGCTCTCGCTCTGGAATGCTGCCGCGTCCGGGGTAACCGCCGAGAGCATCGTCGAGGGGTTGAACCGGTTTGGCAAGTACGATCTGCCGGACAACGTGCGGCGCGACATCGACGACTATGTCTCACGCTATGGTCGCGTCAAACTGGTCAAAGGCGAGGGACGCAATTTACTGCTGGTGTCGGACGACGCGGCGCTCCTGACCGAGATTTCACATCACAAGCGGCTCATCGCCTATCTGCAGGGCCGCACACCTGAGGGCGCGCTCATTGTCGACGAGATGCAGCGCGGCCACGTGAAGCAAGCACTCCTCCAGTTTGGCTATCCGCCCGAGGATCTGGTTGGCTACGTGACCGGGGCGCCGCTGGAGGTCCGGCTGCGGGAGCGCACCGCTGCGCAGGACGAACCCTTTGCGTTGCGCCACTATCAGGAGGACGCCGTGGCCGTTTTCCACGCGGGTGGCGCCGCGCACGGCGGTAGTGGTGTGGTGGTACTCCCCTGTGGCGCCGGCAAGACCATGGTTGGCTTGGGAATCATGAATGAGCTGCAGTGCAATACTCTGATCCTGACCCCATCGATCGTGGCCGCCCGGCAATGGCTGGAGGAGATCGTCGACAAGTCACACGTGCCGCGTGAGATGGTCGGCGAGTATACCGGCGAGCACAAGGATATCCGGCCGATCACGGCCACCACCTATCAGGTGCTCAGCTATCGAAAGCGCCGCACCGATGAGTTCCCCCACTTTGCCATCTTCAACGAGCGCAACTGGGGGCTGATCATCTATGACGAAGTCCATCTGCTGCCCGCCCCGGTGTTCCGTGTCACCGCCGAGATCCAGGCCCGGCGCCGGTTGGGCTTGACCGCGACCCTGGTGCGCGAGGATGGGCGCGAGGGGGATGTGTTCTCTCTGATTGGACCCAAGAAATACGATGTTCCCTGGCGCGAGCTGGAGAAGCAAGGGTGGATCGCCACCGCCCTGTGCCACGAAGTTCGGCTCGCCATGCCGGACGAGCGCCGCATGGAGTACGCCGTCGCCGAGGAGCGCGAGAAGTACCGTATCGCCGCCGAGAACCCCCGCAAGATGGACATCCTGGACGAACTGCTGACCAAGCACGAGGGAGACCAGATACTGATTATCGGCCAGTATCTCAATCAGCTAAATGCAGTTGCCGAGCGATACAACGCGCCCTTGATCACTGGCAAGACCGTGACCCGCGACCGTGAGAAACTGTATGCCGATTTCCGTGAGGGGCGAATTCGCCTGTTGGTCGTCTCCAAGGTAGCCAACTTCTCGATCGATCTGCCGGATGCTAACGTCGCCATGCAAATCTCAGGCACGTTTGGCTCCCGGCAGGAGGAGGCGCAGCGGCTGGGACGCATCCTGCGCCCCAAGCGCAACGGCCAACTGGCCCACTTCTACTCCCTGGTGACGCGCGATACCCGCGATCAGGAGTTCGCCGCCAATCGCCAGATGTTTCTCACCGAGCAGGGCTACGGCTACGAAATCCTCCATGAGGATGAGCTGGATGGCTACCGCCCCACCGTCCGAGCGGATGAGCTATGTACCGTCGACTCGCCGCAGCCGACCGGTCAACTCGAGCGGCAGCGGGGACACTTAACGTTGGTGCGCGCCTCGGGCGGAGAGTAACTGTTGCCGCGCAAGTCGGTGCCCGAGGGAGCGGCAGGCTTTTCGGTCGCGGTCACGGAAGCAGATGTTCGGCGCCTGTGTGGCGAGGGATCCTACGCGCGTGGAGACGCCTTGCAACGGGAAGGGCATGTCTTTGCGCCAGGCATCGAGCAGCAGGGACTGGGCGCCGAGGTACTCGGCAACTGGCAGCGCGTCGATACCGTGCGGGTAAAGGCTGGTGGCGGACACCTGACGTCGGAGTGTACCTGTCGATCGGGCGCGTTTTGCCGGCACGCCGCCGCGTTGCTGCTCCATTGGCTGCGCGCCCGCGACTCGTTCGCGGCGATGGTCCAGGAGGCCCCTCCCACCATCGAGGGCGAGTCATTCGCCGGCGAGTTCGACTACTTTGACGATGCTGACGAGGATCTCGATCCAGCCGCGCTGTATCTAGAACCGCAACGGACGCTCCAGGAGGAGTACGCGAAGCTGCTCCAGGCAGCTACCATGCAGCACCTGCGCGCCATCGCGCGGCGGCGCAGGCTACGCGTGGTGGCCAAGACCAAGGTGGAGATGGTGGCGCAGTTGGCCGGTCTGCTCAGCGAGCGAGAAGGGATCGAGGCTGCTATTGCCACCCTGGGAAATGATGAGAGGCTAACCCTGGAGGTGGTGAACCTGCTCAGTGCAATAGGCGGCGCAGGCGCCACCTTCCATACCGTCGCTCGCGCCTGTGCGACGTTGGGATTGGCGGTAAAGCCCTCCGGTCAGAATTTCCCCTCGTTGGATACCCTGGCCGATCTCGCTCTGGTGGTTCGTAATGAGACGTATACCACGGACGCTGCCAATTGCTGGGTACCGCGCGCGGTAGCGGCCGCCATTCCACCCCGAAACGTGATGCTCGGTACGTCGTCAACTGTGCGCTCCGTGATCCCGCCGGCGGCAAAGCTCGGCGTGATGGACGTGTGCCAGGTAATCGGGCATGAACTGGCGCAGGGCCACATCGGTATCCAGCCGACGCCCACCCAGGAGGTTACCGCCGCGGTACTCCCGCGTGGCTGGCTGGCTCAGCCCGATTTGTCTCCCCCCGGCCACAAGAGTGAGAGCGTGCGTGCACTTCGGCCTGCCCTGTTCACGGCTCGCGAGGACCTGCGGCGGCTCGAGGAGCTCACCGGTCAAACGCCGGATATGATCGACTTCTCGCTCTGGATGTTGCTGAGGCTGGGCATCGTCGAGGCCTATACTGAACCGCCCGGCTACGTTCTGCAGATCCGTGAGGACCTGATGCGCGCGCTTCTCGCGCTTCCCCCCGCGCGGCGGCTGGAAATCATCAACACAGCCTGGCTCGACGCTGAAGACCTACCAGAATTGGGAATGGTCGTGGGTGAAAAGGGACCGCTTGCTCTCCATTACTCGCTGAAGGGCCAGGCATACTGGCCGGCGACGCACCCCAACGCCCGTGCTGTGCGCGAATTGGTGGCCCGAATCGTGGGATATCTCCCCGCCGAAACCGAGTGGTACGGCGTGGAGGCCCTCCTCGCGCTGTGCCGGAAGCTGGCGCCGGACCTACTCGGCAACCCGAATGTGTATGGCGGGTCGCGCTGGTGGTTCTCGCGCCCCGGTTCCTCCCATGTCTTCGACCTCGCGCAACCGCAGGATTGGCGCCGGGTGTGGGCAGCTCTGGTGCGATCCATCCTGACCGGGCCGATGAGCTGGATGGGACTGATTGAGGTCGGTACCCACCACGGGGAGCCGGTGGCCTTTCGCGTGCGTCCATCGGCAGCGGGGCTGGGTGAGCGTCCGGTGACAATGGAGCGCGTGGACGATGCGCCGCCCTTGCTGTTGGAGATCGATCCCGACACGCACACCCCGCTGGTCACCGTGCCGCCGAATACGCCGGATAGCGGAATTCATACCACGCTTGCCGCCATCGGAACTATGGCCGGCGCGTCGCCGCAAGGGCTGCGCTATCGTCTGACCGCGCAAGGCGTGCAACGAGCCTTTGATAGCGGCGCATCGGGGCCACAACTGCTGGCGGTGCTGGGAGAGCGCGCAGGCAATACACTGCCGGAGGCGGTGCGAGCGATCATGGAGCGCTGGTGGGAGAGCTACGGCGCGATCCGCCTCTACGACGAGGTGACCCTGGTCGAGCTGGGCGACGATCTCCTCCTCCGAGAACTGCTGGCCGCCAGCTCGCTTGGCGCCGCAGTGCTGCATACCTTCTCGCCGCGGCTGGTCGCGATTGATTCGGCGCGGGTCGACGAGATGGTGGCGGATCTGACGAGGCTTGGCTATACGCCGCGGGTGGTGGAAGAGGTATGACCAGCGCCGTGCAGCGATCCATCCCGGCGGGCATGCTCCTGGACAAATACGGTCTGGTTTCCCTCCAGCAGATGGGGCGGCGGCGTGGCGTCGAAACCAAGGGGCTGAGCAAATCAAAGCTGGTCACACTGCTCGCCAAAGGGTTGTACGACCCCGTTACCGTTACTACGTCGCTCAAGGAACTGGAGCCGCACCAGCGAGAGGTGCTGGATCTCCTGATTCTGCGGGGCGGCGAGGCCACCACCTCAGTCTTTCGTGATCAGTTAGCGAGCCAGAGGAAGATCGATCCGCCGCCTACGCGCAGTTCCTGGAGCAATTCTGTCGAGCACGGTTCTGCAGCCAAGACCGACTCGAGAAAGTTCGAGGATATCCTGGCACGGCTGAGCCTTTCCGGCCTGGTTTTTACCACGGGGATAGGAACGTACCGGTCAACCGGCGAGTTTACCGCACCGGCCGAGTATCTATTCATTCCCACCGCCGTGTTCGAGCACCTGCCGCCGGTCACCATGCCGATTGAGACAGTCCCACCGCCGCCCAGCGTACGGTCCGCCGACCCGGACACGCTGCTGCGAGACATCTATATCATCCTCAGCTTTGCCCGCGACGAGCCGATTCCGCTTACCACCCGTGGCCAGATTCTGAAGCGCGTGATGGTGCGGATCGATGAGGCGCTGCGCTTGCCGGAGGGGGCGGCCAAAGTGCAGGTGGAGGGTGACCTGGGGCGGTTGCCGCTCTTGCGCACACTGGCGCAGGAGTTGGGTCTGCTTGTCCAGGCGCCGGGTGGACTGATGTTGGGCGCCGGTGCAGCCGGCTTCCTTGCCGCGCCCCGAGGCCAGCGGCGGTGTCAGCTCTATGAAACGTATCGAAAAAATGCGCGCTGGTCGGAGCTGACGCGCCTTTCGAACCTGACCATCTCGCCTCGAACCAACCTGCAGGACGCGATGATCGTGGCGGCGAGGCAGCGGGTGCTGGGCGAGCTGACCGAACTGCCGGCAGATGAGTGGATTGCTCTGTCGCACCTCATCGAACGGCTGCGAACCCGTGCCTTTGAGTTCCTCTTCTCACGGAGTTGGGCCGGCGACCGATATTACTACCCGCCGGGCTACCAGTCGAGTGTGTATAGCGGCGAAAACCAATTGGGGCTCCGGTTTGAGCGACCGGATAGGAAGCTGGTGGACTGGAATGATGTTGAGGGCGGATTTATTCGGGTGGTGGTAACCGAGGCGCTCTACTGGCTCGGTATGGTCGATCTGGGCTTCGCTGGAGAAGGTGAGCAACCGTCGGCGTTTCGCGTCACCTCCGACGGCGCGCTGCTGCTGCGTGGGGAAACACCCCCATCCGCCGAACCCGAGGTGCACGTGGTCGTCCAGCCGAACTTTCAAATCTTCGCCTTTGAGCCGACCGGCGAGAACGTGCTCTTTACCCTGGACCGGCTGGCCGAACGGGTGCGCGCCGAGCAGGTGGTGGAATATCGCCTGACGCGTGAATCGGTGTACGCGGCGCAGCGCGGCGGTATGGATGTGGCCGAGATTCTGACGTTTCTGGAGCAGGTCAGTGCCGCGCCGGTGCCACAAAACATACGGCGCTCGCTGGAGGACTGGGGCAGCCAGCATGATCGGATCCGTATACGGCGGGCCACGCCACTGCTGCAGACTATCGACGAGCAGGCACTCGATGCGCTCTATGCCGATCCAGAACTTAGCGCCTTCCTGGGCAGGCGCATCGCTCCCACCGCCGCCCTGGTTCCGGCGCGTCACCTCGACGCACTTTATAAGGCATTCGTGATCGACGATCCGGCGAACACTCGACCGCTACCAGCCTTGAGCGAGGGCAAGGACACCCAGCAGCGGCCCCTGCTGACCGTGGATACCGAGGGACGCATCGCCTTTCGTGATCCCCTGCCCAGCATCCATGTCCGCCACGAACTCGCTTCCTTTATAGAGGAGGGCCCCCAAGGCGCCGCCTGCCTCACACCGATCAGTCTGCGACAAGGAGCCAGAAGCGGGCGTACGCCCGACGCCATCGTTGCCGTGCTCCAGCGGTTCCACACGGGGCCGCTGCCGGCCGAGGTGGTTGCCCTGGTGAAGCGCTGGGCCAAGGACTGGGGCCTCGGCGCACTGGATCACGTTCTGCTTCTCCAGGTAGAAACCCCGGGGATCATGGCGGACCTGCTGGCGGAACGAGAACTCAAGCGCGCGCTGCAACCCCTGCCCAACGCACCCACCCTGGCCCTGGTTCGCGAGGACCAGGCCCAGGCGGTGCGCACCTCGCTGGAGGAACGTGGGATGGAACTGAACGGGGATCTGTGGACGAAGAAAGGCTGAAGCGGCGTCGCTACTCGATCTTGCCGAGCGCCTTACTGACATCGGCCGGCGTCTCGAATGACTCTTCGGGCAGCTGCTCGAGTGCCGAGCGGACATTCTCGTCGGCGCCGTTCTGCTCGGCACGCTTGAGTAGATCTTGCTTCCCCACCGGGTAATCGACGCCGCTGAGATACTTCTGAACCTGAATCGGATTGATGTTCGCCATGGTGAATCGCTCTCCTTCTCTATTTCATCGCGGTGGTAGGTGTGGGCTTGTCGCCGTGCTACGCACCTCTCTCATACCCCTGGCAACATGTGTGCCTCCCTACCCATGGCGCCGGATCGCAAGCGCCTCATAGCCGTTATTCTTGTTCGGCCAGCCACTCCTCACGCAGTACTTCGAACATGAAGCGATCGTGCCAGATGCCTTGTCGGTAGAAGCAGTGACGCTTGCGTCCGATATTTCGGTAGTCGGAGCGCTCCAAGGCGCGGTGCATGCCGACATTGCCGGCCACGGAATTGCTCTCCAGGCGTTCCAGGCCCAGCTCCTGAAAGGCATAGCGGGTGCGCAGCCGCACCGCTTCCGAGGCATAGCCCCGGCCCCAGGCGGAACGGTCACCGAGCATTAGCGTCGTTTCGGCCTGCCAGTTTATCCAGTCGATGCCGACAATGGCAGCGGCGCCGATAGTTTTCCCTTCGCGCACAATGCCCCAGCTAATCATGCGATCGTACGTTGCCAGTTCCTCGTAGTCTCGCTCCATCTGGGCCAGCGTGGACGGACCGTGCAGGGGAGCCAGATAGCGGAAGACCTCGAGATCGGCGTACCAGGCCATATGGAGCGGTAAATCCTCGCGTTGTGGCGGCTCCAGGCTGATCTTGTCGCCGCGCAATGTCGGTCCAAACATCGCCCCCTCCCCGTACCTGGTGTACGATCATACCGCGTCGAAGGCAACAGCTAGAATCTGAGCGCGGTCAAATGGACGAACAGTCGCTGGGGTTGGATGCGTGGTACTACCACAGGTCCGATGTTGTGCCTTCCAGGTACTCGGTGATCCGTCTTCGAGTCGCCGGGGAAACGTCGTGTGGCAGGGCGTGCAGAGGATGGAACTGTACCTCCGCAATTTCGCGACTCCGAACGTGGGGAATCCCTTCGTACATGGTGGTAGCGAAGACGGCGATACGGTCTCTCTTTCCTTCTTGCTGACTGAAGTACATGTTGAGGAACCGTAAGTGCTGGACTTCCAAACCCGTCTCCTCGTGTACTTCTCGCTGGGCTGCATCGTCGAACATTTCTCCTCGTCGTGCTCCTCCGCCGGGGAGGTACCACCATGGACCGTACGTGTGGCGGACAAGGAGAATGTTCTCTTCGTCGAGGATCAGAACACGGCTACCGCGCGTGGTGGGCCGGACCAGCCGCCAATACAACCGTCTTAGCATGTGCACCCATTGCCTCACAGGGGCGGCCTCGTGGATCATCAATCCTGTCCGAGGCCTCCTGCTGCATAACAGGGGGCCTCGACACCCTGTGCCTTGAGCAGACCTCCAGTCAGACGGAGAACGCTTGCGCATCCCGTGGCGGTGGTGATCTGGATGGAGTGGGAATTGTTCGGTCCCGACGTGGATGTCTGCGCTACGTCCCCTTCACAGGGACGTTTCTCCGAAAATAAGCACCTTCCGCTGCAGATCAAATGTGACGTTGGTACTGTTCTGCCAGAGCAGTAGTAAGACTCGAGCATCCTCCGCAGTGGGCCGGAGAACGTATTCCTCAGCCCCATTGTCGAGGATCAACTGAAATGTAAATGCACCCGGCGTCCCTCGTTCCTCCTCAGTCCACGCTGATCGCACTTGTGTCACCTGTCTAATCTGTATCTGTTCTCGGGTATGTTCTTCCATGAAGCTCACCTCTTCCCGCGTGTCATACCGATGGTGTCACGCAAGACCCGTACCAGTGTGCGCCATGGAAAGGTAAAAATCGCGATGTTCTTTGAGTACTTTTCCCCAGTGCGAGAGGCTCTATGCACCAGGTCCAGCATCACGGCGTAGACGCGCAGCCAACACCGGCGGAATCTGGTGATAGCTGCCCCACGTGAGCGCACGAGCGTGGTCGTCCTGAGGAAAGGCCGGCTCCTCAAGGCCGTCCAGCGCGAATCCCGCACTGAAGAATGGGGCCAGGAGTTGGAAGAGCGGCCGGTGGAAGTAGTAGTGCGGGTTCGGCTCGCCGGGCATACCGCCCCCTTTGCCGGGCGGAACATCGAGGTAGCCGGTGACATTCATGGCGTGGATAACTTGTAGCCGGCCCTCCTGCTGGCTCACCTCTGCCTGCATGGCGACCGCGTTTGAGTTAAAGCAGGGGTGCTGCACCGTGAACACGAAGCGCCCACCGGGACGCAGCAGCCGATTCAGGGCCTCCGCCACGGCGTCGATGGCCGGCATGTCCATCAGCGCCATGCCGGCCACGGCTGCGTCGAACCTGCCCTCGCCCAGTGCCAGCAGTTGATCGAGGTCAGTGGCGTCGACCATCTGATAGCTAATCTGGCCGGCCAACTCCGTGCTGCGTGCCCTGGCCCGCTCCAGAAAGACGCTGCTGAAGTCGCAGGCCAGCACCTGGGCACCCAGACGGGCCAGCCGACGGGACAAGGCCCCATTGCCGCAGGCAATATCGAGTACCGTCTCGCCGGGCTCTACAGCCAGGAGCCGAAGCGCCGCCGGCTCGATCAGCAGCCGGTGGAACTCGTTACCCTCGCCAAAATTGTCGTCCCAAAACGCCGCCTTCCGGTCCCAGAGGTCGCGCGTTTCCTCTATCGATGGGCTGGTATCTATACTACTTGGCTCGTCGCTCATTAGCCCCTCCAGGGTCATAGTAACCGGCTGTGAACCAACACGCGCTTCATCTGCCTACTCCCGAGATCAGAGAAGTTCCTCGCTGGCGTTCAAATGCCGTTCCAGCGAGCCATCGGCCAGCTACCCAGCGATCCAGGGCTGGGGATCGATGTCTGGCTGCCGCTCGCGCAGAAAGGCCAGCAACTCCCCTGGGAGGCGAAGGGTTGCTGCCGCGAACGTCTGGTGGTCGATACCGTCGAGGGACAGGCAGCTGGCGAGATCGGCCGCATAGTGCGGCGGCGCCAGCGGCAGTGCCAGGGCGGCAGCCAGCGCATCGCGCCGGTCGGTAGCCCGCCTCGGGGGGTTGAGCGGGATAAGCATGGTTGGCGAATACGTGGCCATGTCGTGGGCGTGCCAGCGGGCACCCACGCCATCGCCGGCGCTCAGAGCCCGCCGTGCTTTAGACGCACTCTCGAC